>Ga0210057_1000780_pt1 | contig 51687 bp, 42 predicted proteins | sample CryGeyCG2114_010_2_FD_183968 | JGI IMG/M metagenome (GOLD analysis project Ga0210057, IMG submission 183968) | Groundwater microbial communities from aquifer - Crystal Geyser CG10_big_fil_rev_8/21/14_0.10 (SPAdes) (version 2) | ecosystem: Environmental > Aquatic > Deep subsurface > Groundwater ...
AGTAAAGCTTCTAGGGTCTTTTCGTCTAACTGCACTTAACCGGCATCTTCACCGGTATTGTATTTTCACCGAGCTGGTCCCCGAGACAGTTCTCCAGTCATTACACCATTCGTGCGCGTCGGAACTTACCCGACAAGGTATTTCGCTACCTTAGGACCGTTATAGTTACGGCCGACATTCACCAGGGCTTATATCAGTCACCAATCTAACCGAAGTTAAAAGAACGCCGATATTTGACCTTCTGGCATTGGTCAGGTGTCACCCCCTATACATCCTCTTACGAGTTCGCAGGGAGCTGTGTTTTTGGTAAACAGTTGCCAGAGATACTTTCGCTGCGGCCCTCCACTACTTTAGACACTTCATACAATAAAAAGTGCTATTTCGTGAAGAGTTAATTTTTGTCTCGATACAATTTCATTCTTACTCTTCCATACAAAGAACATTTCTGCGAAATATCCAAAGTAGTGGAGGGCAAGCCTTATCCCGAAGTTACGGCTGCTTTTTTGCCGAGTTCCTTGGGGACCACTCACTCGTTCGTCTTGGTCTACTCGACCTGATCACCTGTGTCGGTTTGCGGTACGGATTTTATATTTCTAAGTTTAGAGAATTTTCTTGGAAACGTGCTTTGTATTATTGTCCTCCGCCGAAACGGAAAACTTTTCATTTATCTTGGACTCGCTATTGAAAGCAGTGTACGGATTTTCCTATACAGCGTCCTTAATAAACAAACTTCAAATCCAATAATGAGCAATACATACTACATTCCGTCCTCCCATCACAAAATATAAAAGTCAGGGAATATTAACCCTGTGTCCATCGAGTACGGCTTTCGCCATTCCCTTAGGCCCGACTAACCCTTGGCTGATTGACATTACCAAGGAAACCTTGATCTTTCGACGTGATGCGATCTCAGCATCATTGCGGTTACTTGTGCCAACATTCTTACTTCCACACGCTCCAGTAGCTCTCACGAGTCTACCTTCACAGCAGAGTGGAACACTCTCCTACCACGGTGCGCTGAATCCAACCTGCCAGGTTTAGGAACCCCAACCTGCTAGGTTAAATTCAACGCACCATCCTCACATTCGGTACCATGCTTAGCCCCAATTATTTTCGACGCAAAATCTCTAGATGAGTGAGCTGTTACGCTATCTTTAAAGGATGGCTGCTTCTAAGCCAACCTCCTCATTGTTTAAGAAACTTCACCTTCTTGTCTTACACTTAGCATGAATTTAGGGACCTTATATTGAGATCCGGGCTGTTTCCCTTTTCACCAGTGGAGCTTCGCCCCCACGGTGTAACTGCCGTGCTCTTACTTCTAGTATTCGGAGTTTGATAGGTTTCGCGAGATTGCTCCCTGTCGAAACCTTCCAGTGCTCTACCCCCAGAAGAAACACACGACGCTAGCCCTAAAGCTATTTCGGAGAGAACCAGCTATTACTAGGTTCGATTAGCTTTTCACTCCTTACCACAAGTCATCGGAAGACGTTGTACGATCTACCCGTTCGGACCTCCATAAGTCTTTCGACCTACTTCATCCTGCTCATGGCAAGCTCACCTAGCTTCGGGTCTTATGCATACTACCCATATATAATATATATTGCCGCGCTATTAACACTCGGTTTCCCTTAGGCTGTGCTGTTTTAGTCAGCTTAGCCTCGTTCCGTCAAACGGAACAAGCAGCATGCATAAACTCGTTGGCTCATTCTTCAATAGGCACGCTGTCGCTCATCCGAAGACGAGCTCCAACACCTTGTAGACATACGGTTTCAGGTCTATTTCACCGCCCTAATCGGGCTACTTTTCACCTTTCCCTCACGGTACTAGTTCACTATCGATCTTTAAGAGTATTTAGCCTTAGCGGTTAGTTCCGCTGGATTCCCCCCGGCCATTTGTGTCCTGAGGTACTCAAGAATAACAATAAAAGAGATAAATTATTTTCGTTTACGGGACTATCACCCCCTATGGTGTCGCTTTCCAGCAACTTCAACTAATAACTTATTTTTTGACTCTTCTAGAAATCTACATTGTTACCTTACAACCCTCCTGTATTGCTACAGAAGTTTGGGCTTTTTCCTTTTCGCTCGCCGCTACTCAGAAAATAAATATTTTTCTCTTTTCCACCTGGTACTGAGATGTTTCACTTCCCAGGGTGCGCTTAATTAACTTACGTTAAAAATTATTGAGGTATACTCAATAGGGTTTCCCCATTCGGAAATCTCCGGATCAAAGGTTGCTACACACCTCCCCGAAGCTTATCGCAGTTACGCCACGTCCTTCATCGCCTCTTAAAGTCAAGGCATCCACCGTACGCCCTTAAATTTCCTGTTAAGAAATTTATAAACCACATCCTACTTTTCAGTAGGTTTGTCTTCAAACGAAAGACCGCTCTCTCATTTGAAAACTATCTGTCTAGGGCGTGCGAAAAGACCTCTCTACGTTGATTGCCCCGACAGGTTTTTATTGTCAAAATACATATCAGTATGGAATAAAAAAACCGCCTTTGAGGCGGCCCACACAGACAAAAGAAAAGGTCTGCTAACGCCGCTCTTTTAAACTGTTTTTTATAATATTCATACCAATGAAATTAGTATAATCTAAACCAAAAAAGATGTCAACCCGAGCAAATCAGGTGACATTTTTTTTGGTAAAAAACTATAATTAATTATTTAATAATTTCAAGATATTTTCCTATACTCCAACCATTAATCTGATTGTCATAATCAATATTCCACCAAGGCTGACCATCTATAATTTGAGGACCTCCCACTAAAGTACCCCTGGCTCCCTGTGTCTGTGTACCTATTGATTTATATTCTGTTCCAGCATTCGTGCGAACATTTAGATTTTTAACAATTGAAACTTTTATTTTATTACCTATTTGGGGACCGTTATTCATTAAGTTAGTAGAATTAAATGCATCTAAAACATTTGCTGAAATATTTGAATCTTTCACCTCAAACCTTATAAATGCCTCATTATTATCTTTGTTTGTTTCATAAGCATTTAATTGACTTAAAGTTTCTCTGAAAAAACGACCTGCAGCATAAAATACTTGATATTTTGTGCTGACGGTACATGTTTGTCCTACTTCAACATAAACACCCCCTGCTCCAGTAGGACTACAAGAATCAACCCTAGAAATAAAACTGTCATAATATCCAAGAGGAATGACAACATTTGATACACCTAATGCCCCACCCGCAGATGGTATCTGTGCCTTGTTTGGACCTTGATTGGTATAGTCATAATCAATGGTTATAACATCTCCAACCACTGGATTAGCAGGAGAAACTCTTGGATTAGAAACTGCAAAATCAAAATCAAATAATGGGTTAATAGTGACGGGAGGAATTATAGGAGGAACAATTGTTTCTGGGTCTACAGTTAAACTAAATTGTTTTGTAGTAGTTTGAGGACCAGAGCTTACCGTAACATTAAAAGTAAAAGTGTAGGGAATTGTTTGCTCAACACCTGCAACATAAACTTTGCTTGGAATTCCTGTAATACTATTTGAATTTCCAGTAGATGGACTAAAGCTTAATCCAGTTATTGGAAACCCAGACGCACCACCATTTACACTCCAGTCATAGCCATTATTCGGGTCAACACCAGAAGTGTTTAATGTAACTGAATATGATTGCCCAACTTTAGCATTTGGAAGTGTAGCTGGAGTCGTAATGGTAAGAGGGTCTGCTGTTGAATTAACACTAATTGTTACACTTTTAGATATAGCTTCACCTGTAGCGCTTGTTCCTACCATTGTTCTACAGGTTGCAGTATATGTTGTAGTTTTCAATGGATTTACGGCTGCAAAATAACTAAAACCAGTAGTGGTTGAATAACTTGATTGCCAGACTACTGTTTGTCCATCTGCATTCAAACTACAAGAACCAGCATTTTGTGTAGTTAATCTAAGACCCACTCCTTCTCCTGGTACAGTTGATGTCCTACTAGCTGAAAAATCTAAAGATGAAGTAGGAGGAGTAACTGTAACATTATCTACCGAAACAACATTAGAAGTCGTAGTCCCTCCTGGACCAGTACATTTGATGGAATATTGTCCATAGTCTGCTTGTCTGTTAATGAAAAAATCATTTGGACCAAAGGATGCCTGATTTGCGGGAGAACTAAACACATCAAGATAACTTACTCCATTTTTTAATGCAGTACAGGAAGTTATGTTGGTGGCGCTCCATTTCATATTTGCTATATTGCTTGTATTATATGTTGGAGAACTTAGAGTTACGGTAGGAGCTGGAGTGGTAGCTGAAGTATTTGTTGTGTCACATGGTTTGCCATTCTCTAGGCTATACAATGCACCTTCTGGGCAGGGATCTACTACCGGTGGTGTAGCTCTATGAGCAGTCATTCTTGAAGAATATCCAAATACACCATCTGGCGTTAATCCATTACTTCTTTGCCAATTCATAACTGCAGCCCTAGTGCTATATCCGTAAACTCCATCTGCCGTAATACCTAAAAATCTTTGCAAATTTCTAACATATTCTCCCCTACTTCCCAAGCGCAGAGTCACAGTACCAAAGTCATCTGAGGTTGTTGGAGTTGTTGGAGTTGTTGGAGTTGTTGGAGTACTCCCGGTTAAAGTAGCTTCAACACTGGCAATCGTCGTTGAATCTGCTCCGAAAGAATTAAGTAACCCCAGAATTGCATTTACCTGTTCTGTAGTAAGAGCAGCATAGGCTGTTCCAGTACTAATAAATAATAACAAACCGAACATTACACCTATTGCTCTCTTAGCACTTCTAATTTTAAATAAATTTATCATAAATTGTTTAAATTATTACTTAAATTTAATAATAATTAAATTATATAACTTTTTATTTAAAAAACAATCGACCAAAAAAGATGTCAACCCGAGCAAATCAGGTGACATCTTTTTTGGTAAAAAACTATAAAAATAGTTAAATTAATTGCGAGAAATTTCACTACTTACTTTATCAATAAAGCGAGCAGCAGCGTCTCGTCCTCCTAAACCAAAAGCCAAAGCGCCTCCAATTGAAATCATAGCAATGATTCCAGTAAAGAGAACACTCATATAATACGCAGCTACACCAAGCTCACCAAGAGCAATAATGAAGGCAAAAATCCAAACAGCATATTTAGCAACTGTGCCAAGCATATTTGCTGAAGTTAAGCTCATAGTTTTTGCAGAAGCACGAACTGTTTTAGACAAAGCTTCTGACACAAACGTAGCAATAACCAAAACAAGAGCAGCAACAATAACTTGAGGCAAGAAATTAAGCACTACATCTCTTAAGAAAAATGCAATACTATCTAAACCAACTAAAGTAAGTGATGGAAGTAGGAAAACGATTACAATGAACCATTTCGCTAACTCTCCAATAAAATGACCAGTGTTAAGATTCATTCCCGCCTTGCGGAAAAAACCATCTGCTCCAATAGAAGCAAACAACTTATCTACTTTTAAAGCACTGAAAACTTGCTCAAGTGCTCTAGCAACTATAGAACCGACTACCCAACCGACTATAAAGAATATAATCGCAATAAGTAGTTTTGGAGCAAATTGAATGAAGCCCCACCATAAGTCTTGAAGTGAGGCGTTAAATACATCACCCCAAGTAACCCAAATATTATTCATAATAGTTATATTTTATCTCGATACTAAATCGAGACCCCAACTAATGTTGGAATTAATAATAAAATTTTTAAATTTCGACCTTAGAAAGTTCTATATACTATTATATCAATTTTTAAGGCTTTTTTAAGGCTTGTGTGGATAACTCCTTAGCCTGTAAAACAACCTCATGGGGAAAATCTAGGATATCTCGCACAAGTTTATCATATATATTTAACCTATATATAAACTCTTTAGTCTCAAAAACAGCATAAACCAACTCAGTACCAATTTCTGCTTCTAATTTACGAATACCCTCAGTTATTTGATTTTTCTTTAATTTATTACCAACAATTAATATATCCACCCTGCTGTCTTTATTTTTTATAAAAATACCAGCCACAATAATTAGCTTAACGCTTCCTGCCTTCTTAAATGTTTTTAAAATTGTATCTTTATCTAAAGTATCAGTTGAAACCAAAAGATTCTCTAATTCTCGAGCATATCTAAAAGTAGAATCAAAAGTCCAGCCTTTAGTACGTTTTTTAATGAAATTAACAGATTTTAGAAGCTGAAGCTCGCGACGCACAATTACAGGATTAACTCGACTTCTTTTAACAACCTCCTTATTGGTAAAACTACTGCTTTTATTAAGCAAAAAAAGTCGCATTATTTTAATTCGAGCCCCACTACCTAAGATTTTACCCAGGATTTCCATTCTTATATTGTAAGCCTTTTTCAAGAAAAAACAAGCACTATAGCTAACTTAATGTTGATAGAATCCTCGTGCTTCCTTGTCAGGCAACATAACCAAATTTACCCCTTTAGATTTACATAACTCTATTATTTTGTCGTCATTAACTGAGCCACTGGTTGAAAAAATTGTCTTGATTCCCCTATCTATCAATACTTCTACCGCATCCGGAAAAGGAAAAAAGCTATCACTATAGGCTACAGCACCCTGAAGGTCTGCAGAATTTAAGGACTGTCCTTGTGCAAATTTTGCCGCATCATCAGCGCGAAATATTGCTAGTTTGGCTGCCCCTACGCGATCCTGTTGCCCCACTCCATTCCCGTATAGTCGTCCATTTTTAACTAATGTAATTGTATTACTGTTTGAAGTACTACCAATAGCCCAAGCCAATATAATATCTTGTAATCCGACTAGGTCTTGCCTAGTCAAATCGGGAACAAAAGTATAGTTTGGCTGTTCTATAAAACCACCTCGCACGTAACGAAATCTTTTCTGACTATCAAGAGCGTTAATTCCCGCTTGAGAAATTGCAGGATTAACCAGAAGCCGACATTTGCCTTTTTTGCGAGAAAGAATTTCAATTGCCTCATCAGTAAACGAGGGAGCAGCCACAATATCAAGTAAACGTCTACCTTCAGAAATGTGTTTATGAATTAATTCGTCGGCAATTTTTTCATCTACCGGAAAATTGAGCATCACTGAACCACCAAAAATTGCGCGCAAATCCCCTTCCAACATTTTACTTATTGATTCTACTTGATTATCACTCACACCTACCCCACAAGGATTACCATGTTTAACTCCTAGTGTTATCTTTGGAATAGAATTTAAATTTTTTTCCATTCCAGCACCAATATGAGTTATGGTTTGAATCATTCTATCTACATCACAAATATTGTTATAACTCATTGGGCTTCCTGCTACTAATTCCCAGTTCGTGATTGCCAAGACATCTTCTTTTGCCCCATGTATTCTATTTAAAAAAGCAGGAGCTTGATATGCATTTTCGCCGTAGGCAAGTTCTGAAATTCTCTTGCCAAAAATGCTTTGATATTTTTGCCCACTATGATATTCCGCAGAAACAGCACAATATCTGGAAACCATCGCTTCGGCTTTGGCTCGCAAATTATTTAAAAAATTTTCTCTATCCGGCTCACCATCTTTCAACCATTGAATTACTTCGCTTCTATCTTTTTTATCACAGACAACAATACGTCCACCCTTGGCTGCGGAGCGGACTAGAGTAGGTCCACCAATATCTGTTTTTTCAAGCACCCTTTCTCTACCTCCCCCTGTGTAGGGGGAGGTGTCCTGAGTTTGTCGAAGGGCGGAGGGGGTATTTTTCTTAATTTCATCTTCCAGCGGATAAAAATCATTGCAAACTAAGTCAATCCAAGGAATTTTATATTTTTCAAGTTCCGCTAAATGCTCTGGAATATTTAGAGCTAAAAGTCCACCGTGAATTTTTGGGTCCAGCGTCGCTACTCGGTGCGATAAAATTGGATTCATACCAGTAATTTCTGCCACATCTGTATTTTCTATTCCAGCCTCTTTTAGATATTTAGCTGTGCCACCAGAAGAGATTATCTTCCAGCCCATTTCTACTAAACTTTTAGCAAAAATATCTATGCCATCTTTGTCATAAACTGAAATTAGGGCTATTTTTTGTCGATTTTTCATAATTAAAAGGAAATTAAAACACTCCGAGGGGAGTGTTTTAATTGTATGTCTTTTGATTAATTATTTCAACTCTATTTTACCCCCCGCTTCTTCTATTTTCTTTTTGAATTCATCAGCTTCGGCCTTCTTCATTCCCTCTTTAAGAGTAGAAGGGGCAGCATCTACTAATTCCTTAGCTTCTTTAAGGCCAAGACCTAGAACCTCTTTAACCACTTTCATCACAGCAATCTTCTGTTCACCAGAAGCTGCCAAAACCACAGTGTAAGCACTTTGCTCTTCGGCGGCTGGAGCACCAGCTGCAGCTCCGTTACCTGCTACCGCCACCGCAGCCGCAGATACTCCAAATTTTTCCTCTAAAGCTTTAACAAGCTCATGAAGATCAATCACGGACATTGTTTCAATCTTTTCTATAATATCTTTAAATTTTTCTGACATATATTTTAATGAACGAGGTGAATATAAAATTAGTTACCCCAGTTAAATGTCCTTCGGACAATTTTTGCTTTGCAAAAATTATTTAACGGGGCCATAAAAATATACTCGCTTCGCTTGTTATTTTTTAATGGCTATTTGATCAAGCACCACCGCGAATCGCTGGATAGGTGAATTGATAAGATTGACGAACTGAGCATATAGAACCTCTCGACTTGGAATCATAGCTAGTTCAATCATTTTAGCTCCATCAATAAATTTACCTTCAAAAATTCCGCCAATAATACTAGGTATTCCTTGGTGAGTTTTCTGAAAATTGTAAATTTCACGAGGAGAAGCAATCATATCGGGAGAGTAAGCAATCGCAACTTCACCGGAAAGCTCGGGAATTTCTCCCTCCGCTTTACCGTCTAGAGCGCGCTTTAAAAGAGTCTTGCGAGAAACTCGATACTCTACTCCTTTTTCACGAAGATCACTACGAAGAGCTGTTTCGTTAGCAACATTCATTCCATGAAAATTGACGAAAACAAGCGACTTGCTTTTCTTCAGCGCCCCTTCTATCTCCTTGACCATTTCTTCTTTTCTTGTTTTTGTTAACATATTTTTTGTTCTTCCCGCCCAAGGCGGGATTAAGAAAATTATAATCGCTACGCTTTTTAATTTTCTAAATAAAAAAACGGCTTTCGCCGCAAGTTTTATTTCCCCATTCGGAGAAAATCGACCCACTAAGCAGGACTTCTGTCCTTTTTATCTGGACTGCCTATCCCGACGCCATAAATAAATTAAGGGTCGGGATCCCGACTTTACGTCGGGACCTTCTTTGCGGTAGTTCGATTATAGCACAAGTTACTTAATTTGCAATATCAGAAGTATCCCCTGAGTCCGTCTCTGGAGTACCGTAATGACTTACGAGAAATATACCCAAAAGCCCCACAACGATCATCCCAGAAAATAAAATGAGAGTCTTCAAAAAATGTTTAGTAAACATGGCCCTAGTATACCAAAACAAATGATTCAAAACCACCCAGATAGAGGCTCGGCCTCTATCTGGGGGCTTTTATCTGGGGCTGAAATTACTGTCTGGAAAATTATCTTCTTCAAAAAGAGAAGTTGTTTTTCTTTCTTCTTTTATAATTGAAACAATCTCGTTACAATGTTTTTTAAAATTCTTACTACCATTAAAAATCTCTAAAATTTTATTCCCCTCTTTAGATGAAACAATTTTAAAATTATTACTTTCATATTCGTAATCACTTGCAAAAATAAGATTTTTCTTATTTTTAGGGATAGAATGAACTTTGTAATTTTTATTCACATATCCAATAATTTTATTAAAATAATTTTCGTTATCAATCAAATGAGCCTTAAAGGCCCCTTGAAAAAGTGCCCCCGTACGAGAATTTTTTACATTAAAATAATACGCATATCCTCCTTGTAATTTGTGCATAAACTTAGCTATCCCGTTATCAGTTAATTGCTTTAAAACAAAATGAAAATGATTAGGATTTAAACAATAAGCAACAATGGCAACCAGTGGTTTAGATAGAGGCTTAGCCTCTATCTGAGTTTTTCTTAAATTTGCCAAACTCATTATTCCATCAACTTTATTAAATTCACACATACTCTCAATAAAACGGTGTAAATCTTTTTTATTATTAAAAATATATCTTTTATCTACTCCACGATTATATATATGATAATATTCACCTGTTATAATTAATTGTTTTCTCATTTGATTAGTTCCCAGATAGAGGCTCGGCCTCTATCTGGGGATGTTTGTTTATAAATTATTAACAGGAATTATTGTAGTCTCAGGAGCTATGTTGCCAGCTAAATCTTTTACACCATTGGAAACAGTGTTGTTATAAGAAACCTCTGGGGTTTCCCCTGTCGTAAATGTATCCGTAATAGTTAAGCGCACTGCACCAGCAATTACTTCAAAAGCGTCTGGAGAAGTAATATCATGGCCTAAGATTGAAAAATCAGCGTTGGTAATAGTCTGTCCATTTAAGTCTTCTGAGAAAGTTAAATCAACAGTGGTCTCCGATGTAACTTCACCAGAAATTAAAGTTGGCGCATTGGCATCAACTTTTAAAGTATTAACTTCTACAATAGTGTACGCATCATTTAAATTTCCTGAGGCATCAGATAAAATAACACTAACAGGAATGTCTCCGGTGTTTCTGTCTGTATCTCCCGAGATAACAGTATAAATAGCAGTATATGTACCGTCACCATTGTCAGTAAAATCTGTAGCAGTAACATTGTTAATACTAATAGTTTGAGCTGTATAACCCGCTGAATCTGCAATAATAGTAAGAGTAATAGTATCGTCAATTTTTACATAACCAGAATTTGGTGAAACGGAAAGTGAAGAAATAACAGGTGGTGTAGTATCTGAAGGTGGAGTATAAGACGGGTCATACACGGGATAGGGCTGTAAAACCATATCGCTACCGCCGGTTAGGTCTCCAATTGAACTCAACAAAACTCCCATCCAACTCCCAGACGGGAAAGTTGTAAATTTATTAAAAGTACCATTCCAGCCAATCCACATATTTTCATTCACACCAGAAATATCAACACGTCCAGAATCATAAGCCTCTTCTCCATCTAATATAGAATATGAATAACCATTGGCATCCCATTGTGTATCAACATAAAAAATTGTATTAACATTATGGTTTTGGGGATTTGAAGTACCGCTGATTAAAGATAATAAAACTATATCTGTAGTTTCAAATCCCTGTTGCGGGTCATGATTAAAAATACCTCTTTGTAAACAATTAGAACACCATCCAGCAGCAAAATTTTGTATGTTAAATTGTTGACGCAAGTAACCATTTACATAAGTGTTAGACCAATTATATACATATGAACCATTGAACTGCCAAGCTTGCCAGTTGTTACCATCGCCATTCTCTGTTCCAAATGTATATTTAGGAACATAAATATAAGAAGAAACTTTAACTGTACGTGTCTCTGTGCTGGTATTATTATTTGCGTCAGTCGCTGTGTAAGTTATGGTGTAAGATCCTGGAGTAGTTGTATCTACCAAACCAGTTGTTTCAACTATTAATTCACCATCAATTTCATCTAAAGCTGTTGCCCCAGCATCAATGTATTCAGAATTCTTAGTAATTATTTCAAGATTATTACCAAGAATAGTTATGACAGGCGGAGTATTGTCTATTACAGGATCTTCAACTATGGGTTCTTCATCTATCTCTGGGTCTTCTTCTGTCACCGGGTCTTCAACGACGGGATCCTCAGCTGGAGGCATTTCATCATCTTCATCATCAGGTGGAACATCTTCAGTTGGCGTCTCTTCTGTTACCGGTGGTTCAATGGGCACCATACTACCATATAAAACAAATGAGGTGGGATTGGATGAAATAGTATTCACTGCCTCTTGACTGATATCAGGATCTGAAACCAGAGGAGTTGTATTTTCAGAAACTTCTTTTACTGGTTCAGAAATATTTTTCGATACAGATTCTGTATTTTCTTTTTTAGATTCATTAACAGTCACACCAGGCAGAGACTTTTCGGAAGCTGATTCAGTTTGTTCACTTGATTCAGTTGCAAGAATCACGGAAGCGCTATTTTTATCTTCTGAATTATCCATAATACTAGCGACAGATTTCACTGCACCCAAAACTCCATTCCCAATCAAAGAAGCAAATCGATACGAAGTTTTAACTGTACCCACTGCAACATTTTTAGTCACTACCGCCAATGGGTCCGCAACCATAAAAATTCCTCCGGTGATTTTATGAGTTAAAGTTAATTCGGGTGGAGCAATACAGGGGTCTTGTGGTAATTGTTCGTCATTGTTCTCAAGTTTACTTAGAGATGATTTGATATCCGAAACAATTCTGTTGCCTTGATATTTAAGATAAACATCCGAAAAGCTATGACCATTGCCATCTTCTTTTTTAAGGGATATATGAATATTGGGTGTTAAAATATTTAAAAAACGATTAACCGTAGAAGCAATAACTTTGTCTGTATCGGAAGTTAAATACTTTCCCCCACCAGCCACCCGATCAGCAGGCGAAGCTACCCCATAAACTCCAATAGATTGACTTGGAATTCCACCTTCTTGTGATGCAACTTGATCATAAAAACTATTAGAATAAAAATTACCCTGTGAATGGGCAACAAGTAGAAGCTTTTGAGTTTTGACTTTTTGACTAGCATCATTAAGTATTTCCATTAAATCATAATCAGATTGTTGGTCAAAAAGTCCTTGATTTATGGCGTCAGTTAGATCGCCAAGTCCCGCCAGATGGGAGGGGTTGTAGAGGTAGTCGAAAATAAGGGGCTGATTATTGTATGAATTTAATTTTATTTGACTTTTTAATGATTTTAGATTTTCCTTTGCTTCCCTTTCGTCTGTAAATATACCATTGATTGTAGTTATGGTATATCCCAACTCCAAACAACCAGAGGCAAATATAAAATTTGGAACCAGGAGTGTAAAAATTACAATGTAGATAAATCTATGTCGCATCCTTCATTCGAAGATGAAAAACTTCTTAATTTTTTATAAAAAGTGTCCATGTATTTATTTCTTTCTTTGGTATTGATTTGAAGTCCTTCTACATATTTTTCTTTTTGTTCTGTATCTGTAAAATACCACATGCAAACATTTGCTCTGCTTTCGCTATCTTCTACACTTGCGGTTACTGTTCTCTCATTCACGATCGGCAAGGTCATTTGCATTTGTAAAACCAATGCATACTGCAGAAGCACTGCGCGGGTTTTGGCAGAATTGGGATATTTGGCAAAAATAGCAAGCTCCACATCGTCTCGAATACCATTATAATTTGCATCCACCCCAGCCACCGTTTTATCAGCCAGTTCGCCTGGGTCCGGCGGTAGATTCTCCCCCATCACATCCGAGAGTTGCAATTTTGTATTATGAATTATCTCAACCTGTTCGTTAGTTTTGTCTAAATTATAAAAATAAAAAGCGCGAACGATAACTAATATCACAAACGCGCCACCTAAGACCATCCCCGCCCACTTCAATATTTTTTTAAATAAGACCATAGCCTTATAATTATATCAATGCTAAAAATCAAAATAAACACAAAACCACTCTCGCCTGTGGATAACTCCCCCTCCAGATAGAGGCCGAGCCTCTATCTGGAGAGGCTCGGCCTCTATCTGGGAACGTCTAATATCCGAAAAAATTAGTAACCGGCGGAGTAAACGATGATGGCGAAAATAATTAACAACAAGAGTAAGGAATGCCAGAAATCCCAGTAATGATAAATATTTTTTTTCTTCAAGAATTTGGAGAGCATATCAGTCCCTTCTATTATTATAAAGGTCGGCAGAATGGCAATCATATACCAAATTAAAAATAAAACTAAATGCATAACTTTGTTATGGTTGAATTAACAAGCTAGCCACGTTCTGAGAATCGCCACAGTCCACATACCAAGTAATCGGCAAGGTGCCTGAAGATAGGGTCATTTCTTTGAAGCCCCAAGGGGAAATGGTCATTCTTGTATCCCCTACCTCCACTTCACGAACCAAAGAAGAACGATTGTCTATCATAATTTTTGTATTATTTTTTAACGCCAAATTACTTGGAGTCGCCTGACAATCCATCCCTAGCTGAACCCTTTTGCCTTCATACGCAATCAAGGCTTCCCCATAAGTAAGTGCCTTCTCAGAAGTTTTTTTGACAGTTTTAGTATCGCTAACTTCTTCAGAGCTCTGATCTGTTAAATCAGTTAAATCAGAAATCAACGTACCAGTTTTGCCTTTAGAAAATCCAATAAAAAGAATCAACCCCAAAACTAAAATAGTAATAACTGCAACCCAAACATTTTTATCAATTTTATTCATACATATATTATATCAAATTTTCTATGAAAATGACCGGAATACCTAGCCCAGATAGAGGCCGAGCCTCTATCTGGGCTAGAGGCCGAGTTGAGTGCGAAGATTGGTAAGCGTAGCGCGACGGTCATCACTCACTTCATAATCCCAGATGTACCCGAGATTACTTTTCGCCAGTTCGGTATCCCCTGCGGTAATGTTCGCATTAATCTTCGCTATATAAATATCCGCCATTAAATTAGTCCCCTCTGGACGAAACATCATTTGAAGTATTTTCATCGCATAGTCTTCTGCACCAGCTAAATCTCCCGCATTGAATGCATTGCGTCCGTATTTTTCCAAAGTAACAATTCTCAAGTAACGAAAGCGCCACGCCTCCGGAACCTTGTCGTAAACGATAGTAGAAATCCTAAGTGAGTTAGCTAAATCTCCCTTCACCCAGTATTCGTTCGTCGCATATACATATAGAGAACTTTCTAAAGAAGTAAATTCTGGTATCCCCGCCCATTCATTTTTATAAACATCCAAAAGCACATTGGCAAAAGATTCAAAATTGCGCGCGTCTACGGCCTGCTTGAGTTGAGAAAGAAGATTTTCTTGCGCAGTAGTTAAATTAGTGGCTGGAATATCGGTAATTGGAACATCAACATTACCAAGGTCTTCCTTTGGAATTTCTGTATCTATGATTTCCACGGGAATACCGTTTTGGTTATCGATCGGAGCTACAGCGTTTTTGCTTTTAAAGAAAAAAACCCCAGCGACAATTAGTAAAATAACGATAATAAAGCTTATGTATTTTTGTGTATTTTGTTCGGAATTCATAGCTTAATTATACGAAAAATTACCCCCTAAAACAAGCCCCAGATAGAGGCCGAGCCTCTATCTGGGGCGGTATCTTTTGGGAGGCTCTAGATAGTAGATAAGTAGATAGAGGCCGAGCCTCTATCTGGGGAGGCTCGGCCTCTATCTGGGGAGGCTCGGCCTCTATCTGGGGAGGCTCGGGTTCGGGCTAGGACAACGCAAAACCCCCTCTCGTGAGAGAGGGGGTTTGTGCGAATCCCAGAACCAGAACAAAGTTCGGTACGGGATATGTTTTACAGATATTCGACCTCTGTAAAAATTTAGGTTAAGAATTAAAGATCGATTGCAGTAACAGTCGCAGCATTTGAACCAGCAGCTGTTGCAACAGTACCATTAAGATCTTTCATGGTAGTAGCAGCAGAACCAGCTATTGGTAGACCCAAGGTGCCTTCTGCGGCATCAAGAGTAAGAGCTGTTGTGACTGTTAACGTAATAGCAGTACCAGCTGAGTTCAAAGCAGCAGTTACGGCGCCTGTTGGGGCACCAGTAACAGCGGTTGTATTACCCAAATCGATATCTATTACGTTCATGATTCTGATCAAGTCAGAAGCAGCACTTACACCTGAGATATCAAGTGTAGCACCGTTGGTGACAGCAGTTGCAGCAGCACCAGGAACTAATGAACCCAATGTTGAAGGATCCATCATTTCACTAAATGTGATAACAATTGTAGCACCAACCGTCAAGGCGTTATCTGCTGTAGCATCAGTGATTGCAATACTGCTGATTGTTGGAGCAGTTGCATCAGCTGAACCGGAAGCTGCAGTGGTTGTTAATGAACCACCTTGCAATACGGTTGTAGGCTGATTTACCCAGTATTGAGTCGTTGGAGTAGCAGCACCATCTGACCAATAAACAGAGTTTGTTGATGTAGATGATGTACCCAAGGAAGCTAAGCTGAAGTCAACTGAACCAGCACCTGAGTAACCGAGGTCACCACGGAAAGTGTAACTTCGTGAAGAATTCTCATCAACTTGGTTCGTAGAACCAGTTGTACTCAAAGTACAGCGCCACTTTGTAGCGGACAAGCCGACACAAGTCGTAGCGTAAGTTGAGTTGTTGTCGTATTCAGCAGGGTAAGCCTTCAAGTTTGCTACAGTCGCAGCAGACTTGTTGTTGGTTACGTCAAAGTAAGTAATTGTTGCGGTGTTGGTTGCAGAATCAGCGCTGTTATTAGCGGCTGTTGCTGTAAGACCGAACAAGTATTTACCAGTACCACCAGTGAATGCACCAGAAGGTGAATCAGACTTAAGCGCTAGGCCAAGTTTGGTTTCAAGAACTGTAATTTCATTACCGATAATACCTGCGTTGGCGTAAGTACCTACAACACCAGACAAACGATAAATGTTTGCAGTGTTAGTTGCATAAGCTACAGCAGTAGTACCAAAGGCACCTCTCTTAACTGTTAGGTTTGCACCAGCATCTGCTAGAACAACCATTAATTCTTCTGTAGCAACATTCCAATCACCACCAGCGTCTTCATCAATAAAGATGATATCGCCAGGGTTGAACACTACACCATCCCCAGTAACTAGAGTGGTTGCTGCAGCAGTAGTATCAGCACTAGTCATATTTTCAACGGAGTCAACATAAGTCGCAGAACTATTTGCTTGAACAACTATACCTGTATCATTTATTAAGTTAGGTGTAGCACTGGAAGCAGACAATACAGCTGTACCTTCTGCTTGAAGGTCACCTAAGAATAATTGAACAGTCTTACCAGAAACTTCTGTTTGACCAGAAGAAACATAAGTAGGAGTAACTTTCAAGTAAACTGAACCATCTTTAGGAACAGTTACCCGACCAGCACCAGTCAAATTCCATGTTGCATAACCTGGGTAGGTTGAAACAGTGTAAGTAACTGATTGGTCTTGTCCAACTGTTGCATAAGTTCCATTTGAAGTTGTAGCCCATGCCAAGTTCATAGAAGCCACCGCAGCGGAATCGCTGTTGGTGTCAACATAAACTGTCAAAGACTTAACATATTGAACCTCGTTAGTACCAGTAAGTTTAACCTTAAGGGCACCAGCGGAATCAGTTGTACCAGCCACTACTTGCGCAGCAACAGGAGAATTTGTATCAAGAGATACAGTCAATACGCCAGTTGATACCGCGGAAATTGTCTGTCCGGCTAGTACACTTCCTGTGTTAACAGCCGTGCCAGAAGTAGATGTACCAGAAACTTTAAGGGAGGCAATTATTGAATCACCACCAGCTGAAACAACAGCACCAGTAGCAATATCACCATAAACCTTGAAGGTCATGGAAGTATTGACAGCCATTGACTCGGAAATATTCCAAGTGTTGGCATTTGCCGTAACGGAAACTGTTGATTTGCTGGATGTACTCTTTGAACCATACATTACATATACGTTCGTAAGATCAGCAACTCCAAAGTCACCACCTTCAGTAAAGTCAACTGTGATTGTATCCAGATTAAGAGCTTCAGTTGTACCTGAATTCAAAACGAATGAACCAAGAAGTGTACCAGTTGTAGGCACAACTACTGATTGGTTACCATAAGCCTGGTCTTTTGCAAGAGTCATACTTCCGGAACCAACAGTTAGTGTGTTGGCATTAACAACTGCGCCTGGAACATCCAGAGTGGCAGTACCAGATACCTTACCTTGAGCATTGTTTAAGGTTTCAGCACCGTACAAACTAATCAAGATTGTATCGCCAGCTGCCATTGCCGTACCACTAGAAGCATTGTTGTAAACATCAGCGCGAACTTCAATGATGGCAGTTGTGCCAGCTAAGAAGGTGTGGTTGACGTTGAATGCTGTACCAGCATTTGTAGCAGTAGTATCAGCTGCGGGATCAATAGTAGAAGTTGAACCAACTTGCTGACCATCAATCAAGATACGTCCATTACGAAGTGTAGGTGTACCAGCAGTACTTAATGTAGCGTCAACAGTAAGAGTATCAACTTTTACGTTTTCACCATAAGTCTTAGCTGTATAACGAGCTAAAACTACATCTGTTCCGGAAAGAACGACAGTACTCGTAGGAGAATCAGTCGCCTTTTGAACCGTAACATATCCGGTTGAAATTGTTTGAAGGAAACCAGTCAAGTCAGCAACTGTATCGGTGACCATTAAACCAACATTATATTGGCTGTCAATCAAACCGATATCTGTCTTGTTGCGGATTGAGAAGGTAAATGAAAGAGATGAACCGCCTGTCACATCAGCAACAACTTTAAAGGTGTGTGAACCAGTTATAAGTTTGAGAGGTGAAGTCGGAACAAATGTCGCATAACCATTTGCATCCAAGTTAGCAACAGTCGCAACCGTATTGGCACCAACCATTAAGCGTAGATTTGAAATATCAGTTTTGTTGATTGAGCCAACTTCGCGAATAGTAAAGCGAGATAGAAAAACATCGCGAGTGGTAACTGCAGCCGTAGATTGCCAAACAGTAATATCATTATCAGGAGTCAAATTGCTGTTTGCCGCAGGGGTAACCGTGCCAAACTCAACTCCGGCAAGAGTTGCTGTGGACACTGTCATATAATTACCAGCCATTGGTGTACCTAATGTTACAGCGGTTTGACCAAGAGCGGTATAACCAACTAAGGTAATACCAACAGTTTCACCAGCTAAAGCACCGGTAGTAGCAACACCCAAGTCAGCTCTGACGGAAATGATTTTAGAACCATTTACAACAAAGAGACCATTAGGGTCATTGAAGTTAATCTTGCTACCACTAGAAACTGAAGCAGCATCTGTCAAACGAACAGCTCCATCATAGAGATAAACGTTTGCAAGAGTGTTATCAGAAGAAACACCAATTCTTTGTAGAGTTACATTGGTAACTGTACCAGAACCAGTGAATAAGAAGTGAGCAAGGTCAGCGCCAGCTTCAGCAACAACTACAGAACGTGCAGCTGGATTATCAGTTGCAAGCATTGCAGTTACAGGGCCAGTAGGATTAACTACGGGTGTGGTTGGAGTAGTTCCTGGAACGTAAGTGGTACCACCCATCGCCTTTGCGCGAGAAGCAGGACCGAAGATTCCGTCAGCAACTAATCCGTTAGCTGATTGCCAAGCCATAACTTTTGCTTTGGTCAAAGGACCAAAAGCTCCGTCAGGTGAAGCACCAACTAACATTTGAAGATTTTGAACATATTGACCTGAACTTCCAACTCGTAGAGTTGCAGTACCGAAATCAAGTGTAGATCCAGGAGTGGAGGGTGTACCACCAGTCAAGGAAGCTTGCACGTTGGCAACGGTCGTTGCATCTGCTCCGAAGGAATTAAGCAGGCCCAAGATTGCATCAACTTGTGCAGTAGTTAAAGCAGCAGATGCTCCAGCAGGAACAACTAAAGCTAAACCAAGCATCAAGACGATTGCGAATTTTGCAGATTTTAATTTTAATAATTTACTCATATAATTTTTCTAACATTTTTACGCCATTAATTAGTTTCGACAAAACTAAAAGCGTATTTTTTCTTATCACTAATTTTCTCCGTTAATAATTTTTAATATTTTAATAATGCAACGGATACAAAAAGTGAATAGATATAAACAAACAATGAAAACAAAACAATATTTATCCGGCGAAATAATTCGCAAGATTTTCTTATTATGTTTTCAAGGATCTTACCTTGTTTTTCTCCAAAATTTTTTCGACGAAATTGTGGGAAAAACAAAACAGATTGTGTAACGCGGTACGCATATGCCCAGCATGATTCTGCTGAATCAAAAGCGTCTTTGCAATTACAGTAACATTATAATATATAGCTCAAAAATAGAGCAATTATATTATGTGGATAACCCCATACTAGAGCATCCCAGTAGTAGAACAAGTTCACTACGGGACAAAAGCTCAGCACAGGGCAGGCCCCTAAAAGGAGCTTCTACCACCATACAATAATAGCATATTTGGGTGAAAAAGCAAAGGATTAGGTTCTAGGTGTTAGAAGCTAGTGACTAGTAAAAATAAGCCTAAAAATACACTTAAATACTAGAACCTATCCACTAGAAACTAGACCCTAATTTAGGCTATGAGATATCTGCTCCAGCGCTTCTCCCCTTCTTTCTTAAGGACACCGTCTTTGACCATTCCGGTTAACTCTCTTTGGAGGGTTTTATCCCCACAAGACGCTAGGTGTCCTTTAGCATTATTTTTGATGTCCGTTATGGTGGCTCCGTCAGGATTTACTTTAATTATAGCTATTATTTCCTCTCTTCTGTGTCCTTTAAGGACTTCAAAATTGGCGCTGGGCTTTTTTGTTTTTTTAATGGACTCCGAACGATCCCGCCATGGCGGGACTGACGAAACAGGTCCCCTATTGGACATACTTTTTATTGCTTTCAGTAAAGTACTTCCCTTTTGAACACCAAGACGAGTGGATGTGATACGTTCGCTTGGTAAGGTAAAATCAGTTTTAAATAAATCTGATAAATTAACCTCAGAATATGAAGGTTGAGGTAATTGAATGGAATCTTCTATGGATTGTTTTAGTTCAAAAAATTCTTTTCTTAAAATATTAGCATTCATTTCGGAAATTAAATTAACTGTTTCAGCGACATCTAAAAAGGACATTATTTCCGAGATTTTAGGTAAAGCTCTAGCTGAAGATGAATAGATGTCCGATATGATGTTGGCACCTAATGTCCTTAATTTATTACGTAACGGCTCCTCTTTGTCTATTATGTCCGTTACCATATAAAGCGCTGTAATAAGCTTATTTGTTTTTGTATAAGAAATAGGAGTATTGTTGTCCTTTAGAACAATACCTAGGGTTGTGTTCTCGTCTTTTAGATTTTTTCCATCCCCAAACATAATGTCCATTATCATATAGGACAAGAAAAAAAGCAAGAGGAACAGTTAAGATGGTTCTTGGAAAGCAATCTGTCTGGGCGAGCTCGCCCAGCGAACTGCTCGTCACTCAAGAAAATAATATTCAGAATACTTCATTTATTTTCTAAGTTCCTGCGCAAGGCTTTCCAAGAACCATCTTAACTGTAACCCAATAAGGTTGTTTTAATATAGAAAAAATAAATAAAATGTTTTTAAGGGGTTTTGAGCCTGACGAGGCGAAAACTTCAGACTTTTTTAAGCTTCAAAAAAGTCGTACCGGCAAAAATATTGTTATTTATTTTTTCTTACCCAGATAGATTGCATTTTAAAAATTATTCTAGCTGTAAACAAGGAATTTATGTTAAAATAGTTGTATGGCTAAAAGTAATAAAAGAAAGAAAGGTAGTAAAAATGATGACTATTCAGTGGGGCTTCAAGCGGGAACAAAACACGGAATACTGGCAGTAATTTTTTTCGTTTTGGCATTGTTTTTTTTAATGTCCGCATTTGGTAAGGCAGGAGTAGTGGGAGAATTTTTCTATAGTAAATTACATTTCTTGCTCGGAGTAGGATACATCTTGCTCCCTTCTTTGTTTGTATTGTTGGGTATCTCTTTTTTAAGATCAGTAACTCCAAACATCGGCTGGACTCGGACGATAAGCTCGGTGATGTTCTTACTGTCTTCTTTGGGGATGATAGACATCGCTTCCACCACTCATGCAGGAGGCCTCTTGGGGAGAGTGTTAGCAACACCTTTCGTGTCTTGGTTTGATGTGTATGCAAGTATTGCCTTCTTGGGCGCCATTTTTATAATTTCCATCTTAGTAATGTTTGATGCTAAGTTAGAAGTCGGAGCAACGTTCAATAAAATTTTAAATATCTTCCGAAGAAATAAGAAAGAAGAATATGCCCCGACGTTCTCTGAAGAAGTCGGGGCCCCGACTCTTGATGAAAATCAAGACGTCGGGGAAGAAGAGGTTTCTTCTATGGAAAAATTAAAAAAAGTTTTAGGTAAGAAGAAAAAAGATGAAAACGAAGAAGAGGAAGAAGATATTCCGATTAGAAAAAGAAGAGACGGGCTTTCAGCTTATGTACCCCCTCCCCTTTCGCTCTTAGAAGAAGACAAAGGAAAACCAAATACTGGAGACATTAAAGCAAATGCAAACATCATCAAACGCACACTTGCGAATTTCGGTATTGAAGTGGAGATGGATGAGATCACCGTGGGGCCAACAGTCACTCGCTATGCACTCAAGCCAGCTGAAGGAGTAAAACTTTCACGTATTGTGGGATTACAGAACGACTTAGCGCTTTCTTTAGCGGCACACCCTATTAGAATAGAAGCACCAATACCTGGCAAATCATTGGTGGGTATTGAAATTCCAAACAAATCAAAATCGGTGGTTGGCCTAGCTACCCTGCTTAGAGATGATAAATTCCAAAATGGCACCAAAGAGCTACTGATCGCTCTGGGACGCAACATCTCCGGTAAAGCGCTCTTTGGAAACCTAGCTAAAATGCCTCATTGTTTAGTGGCTGGTACCACTGGTTCAGGTAAGTCAGTAACCATTCACTCAATGATTACTTCTCTCTTGTATCGCAATGGTCCGGATGATTTGAAGTTTATTTTGATTGACCCAAAAAGAGTTGAATTAACGCTTTATAAAAATATCCCCCACCTTCTTACCCCGGTGATTACTGACGCCAAGAAAGCAATTTTGGCTTTGAAATGGGCAGCCAAGGAGATGAATAGACGTTATGACATATTAGAGACAGAATCAGTTAGAGATGTTGAGTCTTATCATGAAAATGTATGGAGAGCAAATAAAAAAGCGGGAAAAGTGGAAGATGGTGAAGAAGCGCCAGACCGAATGCCGTATATTGTGATCATTATAGATGAACTTGCGGACATCATGAGCTCATATCCGAGAGAATTGGAAAGCGCAGTGGTTCGTCTAGCCCAAATGTCCAGAGCAGTGGGAATACATTTAATCTTGTCTACCCAAAGACCGGAGGTAAATGTCATCACTGGGCTCATTAAAGCAAACATCCCTGCGCGTATCGCCCTTAAGGTGTCATCTCAAGTGGATTCTAGGACGATTTTAGATACTGGTGGCGCAGAAAAATTATTAGGGGCTGGAGACATGCTCTACTCTTCCGGCATAGCTCAACCAGAAAGATTGCAAAGTGCATTTATTTCGGAGACAGAAGTAAAAAAAGTTGTGAAATATTTGAGCGATGCTTACAAAGATGAATTGATGGAGGAAATTGCCCTGTCAGAAGGTTCAATCTCGGCGGATAAAAGTATTTTTGAAAGTGTGTTAGAAGACGAAGCAATGGATGAAGAAGACGAAATGTATGAAGAAGCTAGGGCTTGTGTAATAGAAGCAGGCAAGGCTTCCACTTCTTATCTACAACGAAAATTAAAATTGGGTTATGCGCGAGCAGCTCGCTTGATGGATACCTTGGAAGCTCGAGGAGTTATCGGACCAGGAGAAGGAGCAAAACCTCGTGAAGTTTTGGAAAAAATTGAACGCACCGAAAATGGAGAAAATATAATATGATATGAATCAAGACGTAAAAAAAATAGTAAAAATAGTGGCTCTGGTCTTTTTATTTATTTTTATCGTAACCTATACATTTTTTAACGCGAAAGATTTGATATTTGGGGTTAAAATTAAAGATGTGAAAATAGAAAGCGAAATTGAAAACGAACCAAATATTGTAAAAATTACCGGTAACGCAAAAAATGCAAAGAAATTAACCTTAAATGGGCGGGAAATATCCATAGACCAGGCTGGAAATTTCAATGAGACAATAGCTCTTCTGGTAGGTTATAATATAGTGACCATAAGAGCCGAGGATAAATTCGGCTATGAGGACGAAAAAGATTATCAATTAATAGGCACAACAGATTAAGAATCATTTGTGTTCAGGTCCTCGGATCTCTGGGTCCCCTACCCCAGCCAGACCATTCACACAAACAATTCTTAATCTGTATATAAAAAAATGGCAAAGAAAAAAGAAAAAACAAATGACGGAGAATTAGCAAATACCTTAAAGGCAATCCAAACCAAATTCGGAGAAGGTGCCATCATGATGATGGGTAGTACTCCTAAGGTGGATGTAAATGTCGTACCGACGGGCTCCATTGGATTGGATATGGCGTTAGGAGTAGGTGGTATACCTCGCGGTAGAATTATTGAGATATTCGGTCCAGAATCTTCGGGTAAAACTACTTTGTCATTACATATCGTAGCCGAAGCACAAAAACTTGGGGGCTTGTGCGCATATATTGATGCCGAACATGCAATGGATCCGGAATATACCAAGAAGCTTGGCGTAAATATTAACGATTTATTAATTTCACAACCAGACAACGGTGAACAAGCGTTAGAAATAGTTGAAAGTTTGGTGCGCACCGGCAAACTAGATGTAATCGTGGTGGACTCGGTGGCAGCGCTTACTCCAAAAGATGAAATTGAGGGCGATATGGGAGCTTATCACGTCGGTAAACAGGCGCGATTGATGTCTCAAGCTCTTAGAAAATTAACAGCCATCGTGGCTCGTTCTAAAACTGCGGTAATTTTCATTAATCAAATCAGAATGCAGATAGGGGTGATGTTCGGAAATCCGGAAACAACTCCCGGGGGCAAGGCATTAAAATTTTACACTTCGGTACGCTTAGACATTCGTAGAATTGCACAAATTAAAAAAGGAGAACAGGTGGTTGGCAGTAGAACTAGAGTTAAGGTGGTAAAAAATAAAGTAGCTGCACCTTTTAAACAAACGGAATTTGATATTATTTACAACGAGGGAATTTCTAAAGAGGGTGAAATAATGGCCTTGGGGGAGAAATATAAGATTATAGAAAAAAGTGGTAATACTTATAACTACATGATGGATGGTGAGAAGACAAAATTGGGAGTAGGTTATGATGCTACTCGCACTTTCTTGAAAGAAAATTCAAAAATTTCAAATAGTATTCTAAAAGAAATAAAAAAGCAGTTTTCGGAGGAGGTGTAAAAATAATAAAGAAATATAAAAATTTTCTGGTTCACGAAACGAAGCCAGCGCTCACTGCTAAAACTTTTATATTTCTTTTTTATTTACTGACTCGCTCTACGTATAGACCAGTTTCGGTATTGATGCTAACGATATCCCCTTCGTTGATAAACATCGGAGCGTTTATGGTGGTGCCATTTTCTAAAGTTATAATCTTGTTACCAGCCTTGGAGGTATCGCCACGTACAGCTGGTGGGGCAACCTTTACTTTAAATTCCATTTTGATTGGTAGGGTAATTTTGATAATCTTTTTCCCGACGCTTCCGGACGGGATCCCGACCCCTTTGGGCGTCGGGGCTTCATCATCGTCTTGCCAAACTAGAGCGGTAACATTGCCATTTTCTTTTAGAAATTTAACTATGTCACCCAAAAGAGAAGCGTCTAATTTAAATCTATCGCCCTTGTCTTCGGGATTACAAAACCAATATTCTCCCTTGTTGTGATATAAAAAAGTTATTTCTTTTTTTTCTACGTCAGCTTCGTGAGCAGATTCGGAGACATGGAATGTAGCAGCTATGGTTTTACCTGAGATAAGACTTTTTAATTTAACTTGATTTTGTGGTTTGCGTTGTTGAGTACGAGCAACATGAGACTCTACCACTTCACAGGGTTCGTTGCTGTAAATAATTATTTTCTTCTCGCGAATTTCGTTGTATTGTAATTGTGACATAATAAAAAAACCTTGGGTTCTGTGTTTTTAATTTCTATTTAGCGACGAATGGAAGCAAACCCATAAAACGAGCATGCTTGATTGCGTTTGCTAAAGCGCGTTGATTCTTAAGAGTAACACCAGTACGCTTATGATTCATAATCTTACCGCTGTTGTTTATAAATCTTTTAAGGATTTCAACATCCTTATAATCTATGTGCTTGATATTGTTGGCTGAAAAATAATCTTGTTTCATAATTTTTTAATTAAAATGGAATGTCTTCTGGGTTAATATCTTCTTCTGGATACTCTATCTCATCAACACCTTCGGAACTAGGAGCTGGAGCAGAACTTGATGCTCCTCCACCACTACCCTTCGGACCAAATTGAGTGCGGTCAGCAACTATCTCAGTGCGATACTTTTTCTCTCCAGTATTTTTATCATCCCAACTACGAGTCTGCATTCTGCCTTCTACTAAGATAGAACTACCTTTTTTCATATATTGAGCAACTGTTTCTGCTTGACGTCCAAAAACTACAACATTGTGATAATCGGCGGATTCTTGCCTAACTCCATTCTTATCTTTCCAGACACGATTGGTCGCCAAAGAAAAACTACAAACTTTTACTCCGGAAGGTAAAGAACGCAACTCTGGGTCGCGAGTAAGATTTCCTATTACAATTGCTTTGTTTAAATACATAGTTAATTTAATTATTAATTAGTAATTACGAATTGATTACACGGCGACCATAGCTTCAATTTCTTTATCTATTTCCGCCTTATCTATGGGTTCCGCTTCTTCTTGTTTATCTTTCTTATTAGCAGTCTTGCGATAAGCTGAATCTCGGCCAACAAATCTCTTGGAAGCCAAAGTATTTTCCTGTACGGTCTTTAAAATCAAAAATCTAATTATATTGGGGTCAAGGTCAACTTTCTTTTTCAATTCCAATACTTTTTCTGGGTCCATAAAGAACTTGAACCAACCAAAATAACCAGTATCAAACTTACTGCGAACATTGGAGACAACCTTAATCATAGGATAAGCTAAATTAATTAATTTAGGCATATCTTCGGAGATATGGTCGCCCTCAAAAGAAGACACCGTCTCTTTTAATTCGTTCAGCAAAATAGGCACTTCTTCGGGTGACAAAGTGGGCACCAAAAGATAGCCAAGTTCGTAAACTCGCTTATCGGTTTTATTATTTTCTGCTTCCATAATCATATCTGACATGAGTTTCATAGTAACAAAAACGCCCTAAAAAGTAAAGAGTCTTTTGGCATTAGCGACAACAGCCTGAGCCACTTCTTCTTCTGACAAACCTTTAATTTCGGCTATCTTTTTTACAATTTCTTTAACATAAGAAGGCTCGTTGCGTTTACCTCGATATGGTATCGGCGCGACATAGGGAGAATCGGTATCGGTTAAAATCATATCTAGTGGTACATTTTTGATTATTTCTTGATAATCACTGCCAGAACCATCTTTCTTGGGAGGATAAGTTATCGCCCCAGTAAAAGACAGCAGGAAGCCTAGTTCCAAAAAACCTTTGGCGTCTTCTAAATTACCAGCAAAAAAATGAACTACCCCTTTTACCTTGGCGTGTTCTTTTAAAATTTGCAAAGTGTCAGCATAGGCATCTCTAATGTGAAGCATTAAGGGTTTGCCTACTTCGTTGGCAATTTCTATTTGTTCAATAAAAGCTTTTCTTTGTTTATCTAATAAGTCTGGTTCAGCGCGAAAATAATCAAGTCCGCATTCACCGATAGCAACCACTTTGGGGTCACGAAGTAATTCGGTGTAAACTTTTTTGTCTAAAACTTCCCCACGTGAAACAAAACCTTCCTCCTTCCCTTGCCCGTCCGAAGCTTTAGCGAAGGCGGGACCCAACTCTTGCTCATCATGATAAGAAGCACTAGTGTGAATTGGGTGTAAACCAATAATTGCATAAACTCCCTCATTATATTGATGGGCTATCTCTACCGCTTTTTTAGAAGTGTCTATTTGCGTACCGACGTTGATAAGCCAGGTGTCATTTTCCAGTGCTCGTTGAATAACTGAATCATAATCTTCGTTGAAAACTTTGAAACTTAGATGACAATGAATATCGATGTATTTAGGCATTTTAATCTTTCCTTAAAAATAATGGTTGCTCTGGTTTTTTGTTATTTTTTAAGCATTCTAATATTTTTTGAGACGTATCAGGCATTACAGGCGCAAGCATGTGACCAAGTTTATATAAACCAACATTCAAATCACTAACAATTTTCATAGCAAACTCACTGTTGGTTTTGAAAAGTTTGTATGGCTCTTTTTCTTGAATTGTTTTATCTGCTTTTTGAATTTCTATCCAAATTGAGTCCATATATTTTTTTATATCAAAAATTTCAAGATTGGAATCTTTATAATCAAAATCAGGTGAACCAATATGTGATACTTTATATTTTTCCGCCATCGTTAAAATCCTAGATACCAAATTACCCAACCCGTTCGCTAAACCAGAATTATATGCATCTTTAAATCGCTCCATGGTAAATGGACTATCTTCGAAATTGGAAATCTCTTTAAGTAGGAAAAAACGCAACGCATCGGTACCATATTCAGCAACAATTTCTTTGGGGTCAAAAACATTACCTAATGTTTTTGACATTTTAACTCCGCCTTCTCCAGTAATAAAACCATTAATAACAATTTGATGAGAATTTGGTAAATCAGCGGCCATTAGCATCGCTTGCCACATCGCTGATTGAAATCGGATATTATCTTTACCGCAATATTGAGTTGGATTCCCATTTACCCAATATTTATCGAAGGTTTGCTGGTCATCTGGCCAACCGAGCGTAGTAATATAATTCGTCAGAGCGTCAAACCAGACATACATCACATGCTTTTCATCACCAGGCACCGGTATCCCCCAGGGCATTTTTTCTTTTAATCTAGAAATAGAAAAATCCTGAAGTCCACGAGACACAAAAGCCTTTATTTCATTAAAACGAAAATCAGGAACAACGAAATTAGGGTTTTGTTCATAAAATTTTAATAACTTGTCTCCAAATTCGCTATATTTGAAAAAATAATTTTCTTCTTCAATTATTTCTAGTTTTTTACCAGGGTGCACAGAACATTCGCCATCTACTAATTCAGAATCACTTTTGGTTTCCTCGCAACCGACACAATATTTAGCTTGATAATTCTTTTTATAAATATAACCGTTATTATGGACTCTTTGCCAGAATTCTTGAGCAGCTTTTTCGTGTTTTTCATCAGTAGTACGAATGAAATGCAAGTCGTCATCCATTCCTAAAATCTGAACCGAATCCTTAAAACGAACAAAACTTTCATTAGCAAAATCGTGAGGATTTTTACCCAGCTCAATCGCTTTTTCATATATTTTCATCCCATGCTCATCGGTACCAGTATTAAAAAAAACATCAAAACCTTGCAATTTTTTATAGCGAGCAATCACATCTGCGCGCACAAACTCTAAAGCATGACCCATATGTAGATTAGCATTAACATATGGAAGGGTCGTGGTTATATAGAAAAATTTTTTTTCTTTAGTGGTCATTATTTGCTTTGGGTTCGCACTAGAATTTTATTTTTTTCAAGATCACTTAGAAATTCCATAAAAATAATAGCTACCGGCAAGGCAAGTATCACTCCCCATACTCCGCCCAGCTGAAATCCTGCCAGAATAGAGAGAATTATGACAATCGGCGAAAGGCCTACTATTTTTTTAATAATAATAGGAGCAAATAAGAACACTTCGAATTGATTGATGATTACATAGGCTCCAGTAACTAAAAGCGCGTCATAAAGACCCCCTGAGAAAAACGAAAAGGAGGCAATAGGAATCAGTGCAATAATAGTACCATAGGGTATTATATCCATTACTCCAGCAATCACCGCAAAGAGAAGTGCATAATCAACACCTAATAAAGACAAAACTAAATAAGTTAGAATGCCCACCACTAAACCCAAAACCACTTGTCCTTTAACCCATAACGCAATCTTATTACGCGATCGTTCCCAAAGATCCAGTACATAATCTTCATGCTTAATCGGTGCAACAAGTCTTAGAAAATCCTCTATTCCTTTTTCCTGAATTGAAAGATAAAATGAGATAACAATAATTAATATAAAATTAAAAGCACCGCCAAAGGCAATAGAAATCGTCTGAAAAAATCCCCCCGAAAGGTTTAAAATGAAAGCTTGAGATACAGAAAATAGAGAAGTGAGTGAAAGATTACCTTCAAGCGATTTTAATATATCCTTAGCACCTGAGAATTCTTCGTTTTGGAAAAAATCAAAAAAAGAAACCCCGGGTACGTAAGCTGAAATAAAATTAGAAAAATTATAAATTTCAGTTATTAAAAGTGGTACAAAAAGATAAAATAATCCAGCAAAAATCAAAAGCGATATAGTGTAGGTAGCGACAATTCCAAAAACTCTATTAATCCGCATTCGTTTAAAATAAGGAGCAATTGATTCTATAAAAGAAGCAATTACAATTGCAGTTAAAACAACAAAAAATAAATCAAGTAAAAACCAAAAAAGAAAAACAGCAACTAAAACGAGAATCGCCCTAATCATTGTGCCAGTAGAAATAGATATAGAGGTATGGTTACTATTAGTCATAAAAATATAATACCACAAAAAAGTGATAATGAGAAAGCGTGGCCTAGCCTAGAATCGAACTATTTTAGTGAAATTATTTTTATTTTTAAAGGGCCCAACTAGAGCTAAATTAAGCTTAGAATTTTTAAAAATATCTTTAGCTAAAATTTGAATATCTTTTTTACTAACTTTTCTAATCGCTTGAGCTTTTTCTTCAATACTTTCAATTCTCCTCTTTAAAAGTTCTTGACTACCAAAAAAGTTGGCAATATCATCGGTAGCCTCTAGGGATAATTTCATATTACCTATGATATATTCTTTAACTTTTTCCAACTCATTATCAGTAACTAACTCTTTTTTTAATTTAGAACATTCGGATAAAACCACCTGTAATACTTCAGATATGCGTTTATTATCCACTCCGGCGGAAATTTGGAAAAATCCATGGTCAGTATAGGCATCATTATAAGCACGAACATAGTACCCCACCCCCATCTCTTCGCGAAGTTTTTGAAATAATCGGGAACTCATTCCACCACCCAAAATTCCACTTAACACTGCTAGGGCAGGATTGCGCTTACTAAACAAATCATCGGTACGTATACCTAAAACAAAATGAGCTTGATCGGTTTTTTTGAATTTCACTAATACTGCAGGCTTGGTTTGAGTATCTTTTGTTTTTATTTTATGAGTTTTATGACTAGCAGGAATTTTACCAAAAACTCTATTGACCTCCTTGAGAACATTTTTCTCCTCTTGCCCAGCAATCACAATAACGGTGGCTTCAGGAACATAATGATTTTTTTTATAATCAATAAAATCAGTGCGTCGCATCTTTAAAATGTTTTTCTTCTCACCAGCTATACCCCAACCAGCTGGCTGGTTGCCGTAAAGTAAACGCATTATCAAATCTTGCACATGACGATGGGGCATATCTTCATACATATTGATTTCTTCAATAATTACCCCTTTTTCTCGCCCTATCTCCGCCTCAGGAAAAGTTGAGTTTAAATAAATATCAGAAACAATATCAAAAATTTTCTTGAAATGTTTTTTGGCAGATTTAGCGTAATACCCAGTGTATTCTTGTGAAGTAAAAGCATTATACTGACTGCCAATGACGTCTAGTTCTTTGGAAATATCAATCCCTTTAGGTCTCTTGCTGGTACCCTTAAAACACATATGCTCTAAAAAATGTGAAATTCCGTTGACTCGCTTTTCTTCATTTTTAGAACCGGCCTCCACTAAGACCAAAACAGTGGTGGTGAGATTGTCTTTCATTGGTATAGTAATAACCCGCAAGCCATTAGATAAAACTTTTTTAGAGAATTTCATTTTAAATTCTTTCTTTGATGTAACTTTCTAAATCCTTAATTGCAATCCTTTCTTGTTCTCCAGTATCACGATCACGCACAGTAACTGTATCATCTTCCAGGGTATCAAAATCAACTACAATGCAAAATGGGGTTCCGATTTCGTCTTGTCGGCGATAACGTTTGCCGATATTGCCATTGTCATCCCAGGCCACCCTGCCAAACTCTGCCTTAAGTGGAGCATAAACTTTAGTATTAGCATATTCCACCAATTCAGGTTTATTTTTCAGAAGTGGCGACACGGCACAGACCACTGGAGCGATATTGGGATTAAGTTTTAAATAGGAACGTGTCTCTCCGTCTTTCTGGTCTTCGGAATAAGCAGATAAAAGAATTGCTAAAATTGCACGGTCTAATCCAAAGGTTGGTTCAATAACATGTGGGGTAATTTTTTTCCCGACGCTTGCAGTCGGGACCCCGACCCCTTCGGGCGTCGGGGCTTCATCTATATATTCAAGTTGGTGATTTTTCAAATCAAAATCAGTGCGATACGCTAAACCAAATAATTCTTTTCTGCCAAAAGGATAATCAAATTCAAAATCAATTGTTCTTTTAGAATAATGTGCACGATCATCTTCAGAAACTTCCAACTCGTGAACCTTGGATATATCAATACCGACAGACTCCATCCATTCCAACATTTCATCTTTCCAATATTGAAAATATTTTTCCCAATCCTCTTCTCGAACAAAATACTCTATCTCCATTTGTTCAAATTCGCGAACCCGAAAAATAAAATCCCGAGGGGCAATTTCATTTCTGAAAGCTTTACCTATCTGCGCCATACCAAATGGAAGTTTGGGGTGAAAAGCATCTACTGTATTTTTAAAATTAACAAACATTCCTTGAGCAGTTTCTGGACGAAGATAGGAAAGCGTCGCTTCTTCACCAGCTCCCACCTGTGTTTTAAACATTACATTAAACTGTTTACCATCAGGAGTCGGATCCGAGAAGCCAGCCACATGTCCTGAAGATTCCCAAACAGCAGGATTCATAATGATAGCAGCATCAACTCCATACATATCTCGCCTACTATCTACAAATTTTTTCCACCAATTTTGCTTTAAATTATTTTTAAGTGTCACTCCTAGGGATCCCCAATCATAGGTGCCAGCCAATCCCCCGTATATTTCTGAGCCTGGAAAAACAAAACCACGTCTCTTACATAAAGAAACTATCTTTTCCATTAAATCATTTTCTTCTTTTGGGTTTTTCATTTTACTTTATAACTTTTTACTTTATGAACCTTATAACTTACTCCACCACCCTTTCTCCACCTGGAGGCAAACTGGCATCACTGGTCAATCGAGTATAGAGAACGGGTTTGTTTACCTTTATGTCAACATTAGCAAAATCATCGTGACCCGTCAAAACTGCATCATTAATAATCACTGGCGAAGTCCCCACTTGTGAAAGCGAAGGGGTAATAGCTACCTGAAAAGACACTTCGCGACTAGAAGAAGTAATGCCTACTCCTTTGTTGATATTGCCAACATTCCAAATTATGTCTCTGGTAACTGGATTATAAGTCAAATCTTCATCGCTTGGAGAAACGGGTCCGACGAAACGCATCCATGCCGGCAAGCTAGAACGCGCTACGCCCCTGACAATGTTATTAGAAGAATTAGATAAACTCCAAGTTATGGTATAAGTGGTTTCTTCTTCTATTTTAGGGGGAATGGGGCCCTTGTTTATGAACGGACCGGAATAATACATTGCCTTTGTAGCAAAACCAACATCAGAAATAACTTTAATAATACTGGAACTAGAGTTTCTTAGCTCTTGAGTTTCATAACCAGAGATATCCTGCTTACCGGCAATAGACACCTCCACAATAATGGAAGGATCATTCAAGACTCCATTGGAAGAGAAAAGAGAGAGTGGAGAAAAAGTAAAAAATACTGAACCACTTTGACCCGGACTTATTTCTCTGAAATTACTAATATAATTTTTATCCCAAGTTATAGTGTCATCAACGGAATTATAAAAACCTTGTTGTGGTGTTATGGTCGTACGATCTATCGCATTGCCGGAAATTTTTGCCCTAACACTTAAATCATTAACCTGAGTTTCTAGATTATTGGTCCATTTTATCTCTCCAACAACCTTTGACCTACTGTCAATAGAATATTCTCTTTGTTTCACCCCAGCTATCAGAAAACTAGCTTCAATAAAGGGCCTCTTTACTAGAAAAGTATGACCCACAGAATTAAACACGACATCAATCGCTGTCTTGTCTGTTTTGGATTGAGAACCAGTAAACACTCGAACGGTCTTCTCTTCTCCGTCAAAAACATCAATCATTTTTCCCACAATAGAAATTGTGCGCGAGGAACCTGACGCCAAATCACCCAGGCTCCAGACATTATCATCAAAGGAAGGTTCAGGCTTGGCGGATATAAATTGAAAACCGACCGGGTATTCAATTCTTACTATCATGCCAGCGGCTGATCTGGTGGCATTTAGAGTTGAAGTAACATCAAAGGCAATATCTTGATTCGGGCTTATTTCATTAGGAGCATTAATAGAAATGTTGATGGGAGTAGAATTAATATTAACTTCATATAACTTCTCTTTCACGAAAATCGCATTAGAACCTTCTACTCTATACTCTAAAGTAATTTTGATAGGACGAATACTTCCTTGTTCACCAAAAAGAATTACTTTAATATTTTCGTTACGTATAGCTCCCGAAGGGATAATACCTAAAGACTCGCGAATGCGCTCCACTTCTCCGTATGGATCATCAGAAGAATTTTTTGGATACTCAACCACTAAATCAACCAACTCCAGCGCTATGGTATTCTTATTAGTAATCCCAATTTGAAGTGGCAATTCTTCTCCCCCAGCAGTAAAGGTGTTGCCCAAAACTGTAATGTCGATATTGTTGTTAGAAACTGTATTGCCTCCGACAAAGAACACATAAAACCCATAACCGAGGGCTAAAAGCAGGAAAAACATGGAAAAAACGAAAAAATTCTTAAATAAAGAAGTTTTCATAAAAAATTTTTTACTGTGATGCATAGCCTTATCCTTAACCGTCCAAGAATCCATCACATCTTTAGTGTGGAGACGAGAAAAATTATCACGATGCTCTATCTTGGTGCGATAGTTTTTAGAAAACAGCTTATTCTTGAGCTCTTCTACTTTACTTAATTTATTACTACCATTTGGTGGCATAGGTATAATTATAACATTCCAAACAAAATTTAAAAACTCATTTATTGAGTGAATATTTTAGAGCTGAGTTTCTTTGAGAGCTTTGTTAATCTGACTTAATATCTCACGACGACTCTTAGAAACTTCTAAAACTAACTCTTTCTCAAATGGAGACTTAACTAGAACACCTAATTTCAAACCACCTCGAATATAACCCAGATTATTCAAAATACGCAAAACAAGAATAACTTCAATGTTACGTAAATCTTCCTCTGTTTCTGATTTTTCTAAAATAGATAACCCATTTATTAAGTCAGAAAAAAGCGAAGTATTGGGATCCTCGCCCATTAACAATCTTTTTAGTAAACGAGAAATATTATCAAAAACTTCAAAGGTAGCCTTGTTTTTTATAATTTGTTCCAGCTGGTTTGTTTTAGAAGCACTAGCTATTCGCCAGAAATCCTTACCTCGAATCAAATCTATTTTCACATAAGAAAAATCCTGCAAAATAAAACGAAGCTTAGAAGAAAGTTTGCGCACACCCTGCGCGGAAGCGCGGACCATACCCAGGTCGCGAGTAAAAATAGAATAATATTTTCCGGCTTCGCCGAAATCTCGACTCTCTACTATAATCCCCTCAGTGTGATAAATGTGATGCATTTAAAGATTTCCGTCTAAGAAATTTTTAAGGTCAGTTAAATCTTTTTTGTCATTATCATAAAAATATGATCGGATGCCTACTGATTGCGCACTCTTTACTGCATTAAGATTATGTTCAAAATAAACTACATCTTCTGAATTTAAATCAAAATTCTTCAACAAAATATGATAATATTTTGGATCCGTTTTTTCGGGATTATGTTTTAGCGTAAAAACTTCATAAGGCATTTGATCCAACTTAAAAAGTTTATATTGTTCGTCATTAGCACCAGTTAAAATTATTTTTCTATTTGGATATGTTTCAAGTAGTTTATACATATCCTGAAAAATATCAAAAGTTTCATTTTGTTCTATGATAAAACAATCTACCGCATCAACTAAAATAGTTTTCATCTTTATATTTTATCAATTTTTACCTTAAAGACCAAATCGTCTACAAGAATTTCTATCCCATCGTTATTTTGAAAAGATATTCCAGAAACTAGAACAGTTTTTTTCATATCTGCTTCAAATTTTAAAATTAAATTATGCCCAACATCATTGGTTTGCACAGACAAAGAAACAATATCACTCGGAGTTAGTCCCATTTTCTTGCGCATATCTTGAAGCCCGCGCGCGAGTTCACGATAATCCCCTTCTTCTTTTAATTCCGGAGTAATTTTTATATCAAGTAAAACTTCATTTTCAATATTTCTGTTTTCGATTGCCTCTTTGATATTTAATTCATCACGAATAAGAGTAGAATATTTTTCATCAAGATGATAATCTTTTATTTCAATTTTAGTAAGCGGTTGACGAACTTTTATACCCGCTTTTTGCCTAGCCTCTAAACCTAGCGTGACAATAACCCTAGTTGACTTCATGTTGTTGATAATTTTTTCTTCTTTTTTGAAAAATCGAGAGATAATATTTCTATCCACAGTAGGCCAGCTTTCTAGGTGTACACTTTCTTTGTCGTTTTCAGTTTTTAATTTCTGCCAAATATCTTCCGCAGTAAATGGAGCAAATGGCGCCATTAATTTTGCTAAGGTTTTCAAAACATAATACAGGGTTTGCTTGGCTTCCACGTCTCCATCTTTAATTCTTTCTCGGGAACGACGTAAGTACCAAGTAGAGAGATCTCCAATAAAGTCTCGAAAAGCGCGAGTCGGTTCTAGTAGTTTGTAATTATTTAAATTGTAAGTAGTTAGCTCAATAAGCTCATTCAATCTAGCTATGATCCATTGGTCTAAAATACTATTGAGCTTTGGATTATAGGCTCTAGGCTCTAACGAAGTGTCTCTATATAGTTCGTAAAAAGCTAGGACATTGTAAAGCAGAGTGAAGACTTGTCCATGAAGTAAGGCGACAGTTTTTTCATCAAAGTTTTTTGATTCACCTGGTTGATTCACGGAATACATCCATAGACGTAATGTATCTACGCCATATTTCTCTATCATTACCCATGGATCCACCACATTGCCGAGGGACTTGGACATCTTTTTGCCATCTTTATCTAAGATGTGCCCGAGACAAATAACATTTTGAAATGCGCGACCCTTGCCCATTAATACACCAGTTGCATGCAGGGTATAAAACCAACCACGAGTTTGATCTATAGCTTCGCAAATATAATCAGCAGGATAGCCAATTCCATCTACCCAATTTTTATTTTCAAAAGGATAATGATCTTGAGAAAAAGGCATAGTACCAGAATCCAACCAAACATCCATTACTTCTTTAGTGCGAGTTAAGCTTCCCCCACAGTCACAAACCAACTCAACCGCATCAATATATGGACGATGTAAATCTAATTCATAATTTTCATTATGCGGAAGTGACACAAAAGAAACACTGATCGGGGTTGCATATCGGCATTCAAAAAATTCTTGCTCTCTTTCTTTAAGCTTTATAGATTCTTCAACACTGGAACCTCTGGCAACCATCTGTAGGGCAATTATCGGACCTTCGTGACTTACAAATAGAATATTTTTACCAGAATACTTCTGTTCAATATCATAAATAAAATCACCCATTCTTTTATTTAAATCCAATAGATTTTCTCCTCCGTCTGGTGACTTTTCAAATCTTTCTTTAGTATTTTTAAATAATTTCCAATATTCTATCCATTTTTCTCCTTCAAAGTTGGGACCTTTTTTAAACTCTCCCAATCTTTCATCGATAATTAAAGAAGTCTCACTAAGCCCAAGAGACTTTCTGGTAATTTCAGCTGTTTCTCGACATCTTGGAAAGTGAGATGAAATAATTAAATCAATTTTTTTATTTTTTAAATTTTCTGCCCCAGCAAGCGCTTGTTGTTTACCCTTTTCAGTCAAATGATAAATATTACTTGGGTCTGAATTAATAATATCGTTAATATTACTTTCAGATTCACCGTGTCGCATTAAAAAATACCTATTGCCAGATTTTTTTACTCTATCTTTTAGTTCATTTATACTTTCAATCACTCTTCTCTCGTTGCATTTTTTACATTCCCAAATAGGCAGTGGTGTACCCCAGTAACGTTCACGAGAAATAGCCCAATCTTTAATCTCGCGCAACCATTCTCCGAAACGACCATCACGAATATGAGATGGTTCCCAGTTTATGTGTTTGTTTTGTTCAATTAATTCTTGTTTTACTTTAGGATCTGACATCTTGATATACCAAGAATCACGTGCATAGTATATGAGTGCAGTATGACAACGCCAACAATGCGGATAAGAGTGCTCATATTTCTCTTTTTTGTAAAGTAAGCCACGATGAGCTAAATCTTTTATAATTTCCACATCCGTCTTTTCGTCTTTAACAAATAACCCTGCTAAAAAACCAGTACCCGGCATAAAGTGCCCCTCCTGGTTTACTAAATGAAGTTTAGGTAATCCGAACTTTATACCTAATTCAAAGTCATCCTGACCATACATCACCGATGTATGAACAACCCCCGTACCATCTTCAGTATTTACAAAATCTGCGGGATAAACTTGCCAAGCTTTTTCGGTTACTTCATTTTTTTGTTCAAGTTGTTCTTTGAGAAATGGAAAAAGTGGTTCGTATTTAAAACCAATTAAATCCTCACCCTTTAATTCTTCAACAATTTCATACTCTTCGGTTAAGATAGAAAGTCTCTCTTCGGCTAAAATATAGAATTCATTGCCAATCTTCACTTTCACATAATCAATATTCTTACCCACAGCAAGCGCAATGTTGCCCGGCAAGGTCCAAGGTGTCGTCGTCCAAGCTAGAATAAAAGTATTTTCCTGATTAACAATTTTGAATTTTGCTGTTATGGATAAATCTTTGACATCTTCATAGCCCTGTGCAAGTTCGTGAGAAGAAAGAGCCGTTCCACATCTAGGACACCATGGAATAACTTTATAATCTTTATATAATAATTTTTGTTCATCTGTTTTTTTAATAATATTCCAAACAGACTCTATGTAATCGTTACGATAAGTGACATATGGATTATCTTGGTCAATCCAGAAGCCAATGCGGTCGGTAAATTTCTCCCAAACATCTAAATATTCCCAGACAGACTCTTTACATTCTTGATTAAACTTGGCAATACCATATTCTTCAATAGCTTTTTTAGAATTAAGCCCTAATTTCTTCTCTACTTGAAGCTCTACGGGTAAGCCATGTGTATCCCAACCACCTTTTCTGCGTACATGATAACCCTGCATGGTCTTGTAGCGCGGAATAGCGTCCTTGAAAGCTCGCGCGATCAAGTGATGAATCCCCGGTTTACCATTGGCAGTTGGTGGACCTTCAAAAAAAATAAATTCTTTCTTGCCTTCAGTTTGCTTTAGAGACTTTTCAAAAACTTTATTCGCCTTCCAAAATTCTAAAATACGCTCTTCCCGTAGAGCTGTTTCAGATTTAATATTTTCGTCATTTTCAGCCATAATGGACTGATTTTAACATATTATCCTTATTTTTACATCTTCTCTGGAGCTTGGATACCCAAGAGGTGTAGGCCGTTTTTCATAACAACAGAAAAAGCTTCGGTTAGGGCTACCTTATAAGCTGACGCAGGATCTTTTTTATCAACAATGAGATTATTACCATAGAAGCTATTGAAGCTTCGCGCTAATTCAATTAAATAATTTGCAATATAATGTGGCGCATATTCTTGCGCAGAACGTAACACAATTTCTGGAAATCTGTATAGTAATTTTTCCGTCTCGGAAATTTCAAAGAGGTCGGACCTCTCTGAATTCTTGAGGTCCGACCTCAAAAATGGTTTGATTTTTTCTACTTTCGCCTTTTCTAGAATAGAATTTGCACGGGCATAAGAATATTGCAAATATGGACCTGAATCTCCTTCCAAAGAAATTGATTTCTTAAAATCATAAACTATGTCAGCACCAATTGCTTGTTTTAATATTGAGTATTTAAGCGCAGCAATGGCTACTTTTTCAGAAATTTGATTTATTTCTTCTTCTAATAAATCTTTATTAGCGATTTTTTCAATAATAGCTAGTCGAGCATCATTAATTAATGATTCTCCAGTTATTACATTTCCAGTTCGAGATCCCATTTTTCCAGAAATAAAGCGCATCATACCATGAGTTATATGTTTCATTCTATTTTCAAAATCCGGATGAATTAAAGAAAGAGCTTTGGCCACCACGCGCATATAATCCGCCTGCTCAACTGCTGTAACAACAATTGATAAATTCATATCTGGTTTCGTTTTAAATTTTTCTTCGGTTAAGCCAAATTCTTTGGTTTCATAGGTGGGTAAACCAGCCGAAGTAATAAAAACTCTAGTATGAAGCTTAGGATCATATTTTTCAGCTGGAAAAACAATAGCTCCATCACTTTTTATAAATACCTTACCTATATTTTCTCTAACAGTTTTCTCACCACTAGAAGCCATGGCACTTTCCAGAAAATAAAAATCAAATTTAGTACCAAGCACTTTATATAAATCTTCGAAAGCTTCCATGGTAACCTTAAATCCCCAATCATAAATCTTATTTATGGTTTCATCGCTTCGAGCATATATTTTTTTATTTATTTCATCAATTTCATCTTTATTTTTCTCATATTGCTGAGCACCGAAAACATAGGCCTGTCCGATATTAGCAGATTTTAATTTAACAGGAATATTATCATCTTTCTGTAAATGAGAATTTTGTATCAACCCCCAAATAGCTTTAGCCACATGAAGACCCACATCACCTTGATAATTAGCACGGTAAATTTCTGCACCAGAAAATTCTACCAAACGAGAAATAGATTCCCCTATTGCATTACTCATTAAATGTCCAATATGAAAAGGTTTAAATGGATTTGGCTGAGTATATTCAATCATTATTTTCTGATCTAAAAGACTATTGTTTTTCCCAAATTCTTTATTTTTTATAATTTCTTCAATACTGTTTATAAAAAATTTCTTTGATAAATAGAAATTAATGAAACCATTGCCGGCAATTTGAATTTCGTGAAGGACTGTCCTTTCCGAATTCTTAAGGACAGTCCTTAATTCAGAAACTATTTTTTCAGCGAGCTCTTTGGGATTTAGTTTTAAATTTTTAGCTAAGACCATTGCCACGTTTGTGGAATAATCACCCATTTTTAAATCTGCAGGATGCTCCACAACAAAATCGACTTCAGTGATATCAAGCTTTTTTAGCGCTTCTTTTATTAAATTTTTTATTTCCTTTTCCATACTTTCAACTTTATGAACTTTCTACTTCCTTCCTGTACTCCCCTCACGGCCTTCACCCCTCACCGTATCTGATAAAATATCTGTCTCAATAATATCACAATGCTCAAACTTCTGAATAATCATTTGGGCTATTTTGTAATCTTTAGGTAACAATACTTCTTTGTTGGAAGTATTGAGGAAATTCATAATTATTTCTCCCCTGTAACCAGCATCAATCACCCCGCCCATAATCTTAAGCCCAAGATTGAAAGATATTCTGGATTTATCCCAAATAAGACCCACATATCCTTCTGGAATTTCAATCGCAACACCAGTATAAACTCTCTCTTGTTTTCCAGCTGGGAAAAGAACATCTTCCACGCAATAGAAATCCATCGCCGCATCCCCAGGATGCCCATGAGTCGGCAGTTTCGCATCCTCTCTTAATTTTTTAACTTTGATTTTCATGTTTGTTTTATTATAAACTTTCTATACACAAAAACAACACAAGCATTTGCCCGCGACCGCTAGTAAATGCTAAAATAATTAAAAACATGACAAGAAAACATAATAAGAATCAAGAAAATAAACTAAAAAGACTCGGGGGCATGCAAAGAAAAGTGCTTTTACTATTAACCGCGGGATTAGCTCTTGGTCTCACTCGTTCACCAAAGAAAAATTGGTGGATCTTAAAACAAATACCTAAAGAATGGGAAAAGATAAATCGGCAAACTCTAGAACGCGCTATTAATTCTTTATATGTCTCTCGTTTAGTGCAAGAAAAACATAATAAAGACGGCACAACCACAATGATCGTAAATGAAAACGGGAAACAGAGAGTTTTGAGATTTAACTTAGAAAAAATAAAAATCAAGAAAATCGAAAGATGGGATAAAAAATGGAGAATAGTTATGTTTGACATTCCTGAAAGATTTAAAAAAATTAGAGAAGCTTTACGCTTTCATTTCAAGGAAATGGGGATGACAGAGCTACAAAAATCGGTTTTAATATCACCCTACCCGTGTGCTAAGGAGATAGAATTTGTTTTAGAGTTTTATAATGCAAAAAAGTATGTTCGTTTTATTCTCGCTGATAAAATAGACAATGACTCACATTTAAGGAAAAAATTTGGTCTTGTTTAATTTAGCATTTACTCGCGACCGCTGCTTATTGCTTAAATATTAAAGAGAAACTCAAGTAGATTCTAAGAAAGTTTAAAGTGTCTAATAATTATCTCAGCGACTCTGGCTGGAGACAGTTGCGTATTGTCTATGATTAAGTTGTTTTTTAACTTTGGAGAAGTTTGCCAGTCTTTTTTTACTAGGTGTTGACGCATTATTTTCTTGTTTGTTAGCTTCTTGAATTCTTTACGAGAAATCATACCGACTCTGCGCATAAGTTCTTCATGTTCAGCCTTCAGGTGCACGGGGCAAAAGATCGCTCCAGCCTTGGTAACCTTGCCTTCTAGTATCTTCATGTATTTCGGATCAGCAAGACCTGTCGGGGAAACATAATCATGAGAGTAAGTATGCGTCACCACTGTATTGATACCCGCCCTTGCCATGCCCTCCAGCAGTTGAGGCCTTAGGGCTTCCTTCATGATACCGCTCGCGGGAGTCCCATATTCAAATATTTCATCTATCAAATCATTCAAGGCATGATTGTGACTCAATTTATAGCCCAGCTTTTTAGACAAAATTTTCGCCACCGTCAATTTCCCCACCGCAATCGGACCGTAGATAAAAACAATGACAGATTTTTTACTTTTTGATAATTTTTTTGACTTTTGCATAAATATCTTCATGTATTGGTTCAGGTGCTTGTAATTCTCCTTTGTGCATACACTCTATATTAATCCAATTCCTCTGCGTCTTCACTAGCCACAATGCGCTCTTGCGAGAATTTTCCAAAAATTTGATGTCCTTTTCATGCACATCTTTCTTTTTCTTTAGATAAGCGCGAGCTTGGCTGTTATTTCTTTTTTTAATTAATTTCAAAACCACTGAAATTGGAACATTGAGATAAAATACGGCATCCGGTTTGGGTATTTTAAAAACTTTGTATTCCATTTCTGCCAACCATTTCAAAAAGTTTTCTCTTTTTTTAGTATTGGCGATTTTCCCACCTTGATGAATCTGGTTCGCACTGACATATCGATTGGCAATTACTGTGTTCCCTTCTTTTAGCCATTTAGCAATTTTATTTTTGGATTCAAAACGGTCAGCCGCATAAAGTACTGAAACGATCTTGGGATGCACTTTTACGAAATTATAATATTGTTCCGAAAGACAATGCCCGATAAATTTACCAAAAAAATTTGAATAATAGTCTGGGAAATCAACAACCTTAACCTTATGTCCGTCTTTCTTTAAATGTTTAATCAGTAGGCCAACCTGGGTTGCCTTACCACTACCATCCGTGCCGTCTATGACTATCAACTTGCCTTTTTTCATTACTACAGAATAGCAGAAAAAAGACTAAATTGAAAATTACTTTCCGATAGTATACCCGCCGTCAAAAAGAAAATCTTGCCCTGTAGCATAGCTGGATTTATCACTTAAAAAGAAACAGATAGCTTCAGCAATTTCTTCCGGCTCAGCAATACGACCCAATAAAACATCAGAATTTCTTTTTAAAATATCGGCACTCCAAGCCTTGGCTACATCAGTATTAACCCCTCCTGGAGAAACAGAATTTATTCTTATGCCGTCAACAGCATATTCTTTAGCTAAAGTAGTAGTTAAATTTAAGATAGCTGCTTTAGAGGATGAGTAGGGTGCACGACCAAGGCGTGTCCCCTGTGGATAAGCCCTAATAGATCCAACATTCACGATAGATCCATTTTTCTGGGATTGCATTGATGGAATTACAGCTTGACACATATGTACAATTCCCAGCACATTAGTACGATAATCAAAAAGCCAATCTTCGTCAGTTGTTTCCATAAAAGATTTACTATTTTTTACAGCCCCAGCCACATTAGCTAAACCATGAATTTGGATTTTCTTTTCCAAAAGACTATTTATGGCTTTTACTACGGCCTCTTTATCACTAATATCACAAGTAATTTTCTCAGCTTCAAGTTCCTGAGCAATAGCATCAAGTTCTGGACAGTCTTCTTTATCATGCACAATGACATTGGCGCCATATGATTTAGCTAGTCGAGCAGTGGCAGCACCAATACCACGAGCTGAACCAGTTATTAAAATTGTTTTACCTTTTAACATAAAATTTTAAATAAATTTACTTGGTATTGGGAATTTTTTAGCTAATTTTTTAATTTCCTTGTGTACTTCTTGTTTTGTTTTTTTGTTATCTTTATTTTTCAGAGTCTTGATCATAAGTTCCGCTACATAGGCACATTCTTTTTCTTTAAATCCCCGAGTTGTAATAGCTGGTGTGCCAAATCTTATGCCAGAGGGGTCAAGTGGTTTTCTTGTATCACCAGCGATGGAATTCATATTTAGAGTTATACCAACTTCATCTAAGACCGTCTGCGCCTCCTTGCCGGTCACGCCAAGTGAACCATAAACATCGGCAAGAATTAAATGATTATCCGTACCACCACCAATCATACGAATTTTATTTTTCTTGAATACTCGCTCCATGGCTTTCGCATTCTTTAAAATTTGTTTAGCATATTTTTTATAACCCGGCGTCATTGCTTCCCCAAAAGCAACGGCCTTAGCAGCAATACTGTGCATATGGGGACCACCTTGGATACCTGGGAAAATTGCTTTATCAATTTTTTTAGCAATTTCTGGATTATCACGAGTTAAAATAATTCCTCCACGTGGACCACGTAATGTTTTATGAGTAGTAGAAGTAATAACATCAAAACCATCATCAAAAGGATTGCGTAGCGCGCCTGCGGCGATGAGTCCAGCAATGTGCGCCATATCTGCCATAGTTATCGCCCCCACCTCCCTGGCAATAGATACAAACTTTTTATAATCAAGCTGTCTTGGGTACGCAGAGAAGCCAGCAATAATTAATTTTGGTTTTTCTTTTTTTGCCACTCGTCGCATTTCAGTATAGTCAATTTCGCCAGTCTCTGGATTTTTCATTTTATAAGTAACAAATTTATAAATCTTAGCTGGCAAAGTCATTGGGTGTCCGTGGGTTAAATGTCCCCCATGAGATAAATCCATACCCATAACAGTATCCCCAGGATTTAAAAGAGCAGCATAGACTGCTAAATTAGCTGGAGCACCGGAAAGTGGTTGCACATTGGCATATTTACATTTAAAAAGTTTACAAACTCGCTCAATGGCTAAAGTCTCTATTTGGTCAGTCCATTCCTGTCCACCATAATAGCGACGACCAGGATATCCTTCTGAGTACTTATTAGTAAAAACTGAACCATTGGCCTCTAAAACATCAGCGGAAACATAATTCTCGGAAGGAATAAGTTCTAGACCCTCTCTTTGCCTCTTTTCTTCACCTTTTATTAAATTTGCTATTTTTTTATCTCGCATGGATTTATTCTATCACAAAAAAATACAATAGTCCCCAAAAGGTCCGTACGCAGAATTTTAGCCCCAAATTGCTCTAGAGTATCAACGATTTCTTGGTGAGGGTGTCCATATTTATTATTTTTACCATTGGAAATTAGGGCATATTTAGGCGAAACAGCTTTCAAAAAAGAATTTGAGGTGGAAGTACGCGAGCCATGATGTCCAACCTTTAAAATATCACTAGCTAAATTCTCGGAGGGATTATTGGCTAAAATTATTTTCTCTGTTTTTATAGTGGAATCTCCAGTTAACATTATAGAGGTATCACCATAAGTTAACCTAGCAATAATTGACCCATCATTGGGAGTCCAATCCGAAACATCTCTGTCTGGAAATAAAATATCTATAACTGCTCCATCACCCAAGTGTAATTTCATGCCTTTTTTAGCTAAAAATCTTGGAATGTTTTTATTACCTGCTTCGGTTAATAGATTTTGATAAATCTTAGAATTATTTATAGTTCCTGATTCAAAAATTTTACCTATTTTGTAAATTTCCAACACATCTGTGAAGCCTCCAATATGGTCCTGATCGGGATTGGTAATAATTACGGCGTCAATATAGCGGTCTAAGGGAGACATCAAACGAGATAGTTCTCCAATAATTTTTCGAGGAGGCCCAACATCTATCAACACTTGAGTGCCAGATGAAGATTCTATAAATAGTGCGTCACCTTGACCGACGTCCAACATCGCAAAAGTTAGCTGACGATGAGAAATTTGCCAATCCAAATAAAAAATAAAAATAACCGTAAAGAAAAGCAGAAAAATAAAAATAGGTAATCCGTATTTTTTCATCTTTTCAACCATGTTATAATGGTACCATGAAAAAATTTCAGGAAAAAAAATTCAATATCGGGGAATTAAAAGGCATCTCCGCCAAAAACATAGAAGAACACTTAAAGCTCTATGCGGGATATGTAAAAAATACTAATTCTATTTTAGAAAAAATACCAGAATATGAAGGTTATACGAAAGAAGACGCTTTCGCGCCTTATGTTGTGGGTGAACTTCATCGTCGCTTGAGTTTTGAATACAATGGTATGCGCAATCATGAGGTTTATTTTGAATCTCTGTCTGGTGGGGCAAAAACATTAGATGAAAATAGTGAATTAAAAAAAGCATTTGTGTCCGAGTGGGGTTCTGTTGATGCTTGGCTTACTCGATTCAAAGCCATCGCTCTGACTCGCGGAATCGGTTGGGCAATGTTGTATTATGATAGACAAGAAAAAAGATTGCTTTCAGCTTGGGTAGATGAACAGCACTTGGGACAATTGCAAGATTGTGCGCTTATTTTAGGATTGGATATGTGGGAACATGCTTTTGTTTATGATTATCCCACTTCGGAAAAGAAAAAATATGTAGAAGCTTTTTTTGAGAATCTTAATTGGGAGAAGGTCGAAGAAAATTTCCAAAAAGTCTGTAAATAAAATAAACATAAATGGCTAAGGTAAGCCAGAATGGAAAGTCTGGGACGGTAATTGCCGCAAAAGGTATTTGCGCTAGGAAATTCACTATAGAAATCTCGTAATGAAGCAACACGTAGGCTGCGTAGCCAAATGGAAGTGAAAGAATGGGGTGAATTAAACCTAAAAATCCTGTCAGAAACCCAAGGAGCATTGTGGGTGGAATGAAAGGCAAAATGGCTACATTCGCTGGTAAGGCCACCAAAGATAAATTACCCATTTTATAGAGAATAAAAGGCAAAACAAAAATATAAACCGCAGTGGTGACAGAAATTATATCTCGCAAGCCAAAATGTTTAGGCACCCAGATAAAATGTTTTTCAATTTTTGGCGTGAAGAAAATGAGCGCCACGGTAGCAATAAAAGAAAGTTGAAAAGAAACATCGTAAGCTAAAATAAAGGGATTGAAAAATATCATACCAACACCAGCGACTATAAGTGCTCGCGCTACATCATAATTACGCCCAGTGGCGCGAGCAAAAAGAGCGAGAGAAGCCATAACTCCAGCGCGGAGCGCCGTGGAACTACCTCCAGTCATAAGCACAAATAAAAATATTGCTAAAATACCCGCAATTGCACCAAAGAGCATAGGTAGAAATGAGAAAATTTTCATAAACCATTCGGCAACAATGGTGACATTATAGCCAGAAAGGGCAACGATGTGGATGGTGCCAGTATTCACAAAATTCTCACGCATAGACTCACTAAAAGACGAACGCTCACCTAAAATCAAACCACTTAAGAGCAAGTTCTCGGGATTAGGAACAATCATATTTACTTTATCTAAAAACACATTTTTCACAGTAAAAAGAATCCGTCGCACTGGGTTACCATGACCACCTGAGACAATCTCAATTTCCGGATAACTCATCACATATAATATCCGATCTTTGCGAAGATAATTCACATAATCGAAATCTTTGCCTTGGTCGGTGGTAAAATTCTCGGGTTTTTCAAGTCTACCTCGCAAATCAAGCAAATCACCATATTTAAATTCCTCGCCAAAGTCAGCGGTAACTAAAATTTTAATCTCCTGACTTTTGTCTCCAACCGCAACAACTAATCTTTCATTATTTTCTCGCGTATCCGGTTCGTCCACAATAACCCCAGACAAAACCACTCGCTCACCGACCCGGGATTCTAAAAATGCTGGCGCTGATTTATCCGCAAGTTGAAATCTAAACACGCCAAGACAAAAAGTAAAAACAAAAATCGCTAACAGTAATCCAAATTTATTTTTTGAAATCAGAATAAAAAATAAAAGAAGCGCGATAGAAATAATTCCGAGTAAAATCGCAATATAGACAACCCCGACGCCTAAAAGGGTCGGGGTCCCGACTCCTCCGGACGTCGAGAAAGAGCGTACCAGCACCCCCAGAATGAAACCAAAACATATTGAATAGAAAATTCTATCCCGCATTTTTTTATTTATTATCTTGTTCTAAATCAAGATATAGATGCGTAAAACCTTTTTTAAAAAGTCTATTTTGCAGACTAGACATTGCTACATTTATAGTACTAATTGGTTTAAAGCCAAATTTTTCAGCAATATGTAAAGATCCTAAATTGTCAGGTCTAATACTAGTTATTACTTGTTTTCCACCTCGTCTGCGTATTTCATCTAAACGCATTTTAAATATTTGCTCACCAATCCCTACGCCCCTAAATTCGTTTTTTACATACCCATTACGTATGCGCCAAGCTCCGTCCTCTCTTAAAATTGCACGACCAAAACCAACTGGATTAGATCCACTCCACGACAAAACAGCAAAAGTTTTATCACCAGACAATTCATCACGCCATTCTTGTTCACTTCTATTTGATTCTTGTATCGTACCCTTTTTTGTTAATCCAAACATCCGTGCATCGGGTCCAGTAATAGCTTCAACTCTCAAATCTCTAACTATCTTCCAATCTTCTGGTCCAGCTACTTCAATCTTTAAATCCAACTTCTCTTGACGTCCTTTTTCAGGAACCTTAGGAATTTCTATGTTTGGTATTTTATTTCCAAAAGAATTTTCATTCATAGAGTAATAGTATCAAAAAATAAGTAAATATTACAACACTACAACAGTCAGAACCCTATAGATCCCAACCCCATAGGAATTTCCTATGGGGTAGAATCAAAATTAATCCATTCAAATAATTCTTTCCTATGATCATTGGGTTTCTTAAAATAAGACGGAAACTTTTTTGGATTGATAATTTTATATTTTGAATCTAAATATTCATGTAAACTTGAATAGCGAAAAGAAAAAACATATTCCAAAACATGAATTGAGTTTTTTATTTTAATTTTTCGCCAGTATTTATTAATTAACTTAGCTGAGTTTAAATGTATATATGAATATAAATATTTCAAATAACGATCATTATGACAATGAACAGCTTTAAAAACATTTTCGTAAAGTTTACCGGTACGTTTATACTTTTTATTGAAATACATTGAATACGCAGTTAAAAGCTTTCGCATATACTTAGAAATGCCTCCATCTTTTTTTTCATAAACAAGAATATGGAAATGATTTGGCATAAGACAATAAGCTCCTATATCTACAATTGTTTCCTGTCGGTCAAAATTTTTTCCTATATCTCGCAACGTTATACTTCTACTTGTATTACATATATACATAAGAAAAAGAAAATGTTCGTGATCTTGTTTATCTTTGAAAATAATTCTCTTCTCTACCCCTCTATTGTAAAGATGATAATATTCACCAACAGAAAATACTTGTTTACGTTCAGCCATAATTAAATATTAACATACCCCATAGGAATTTCCTATGGGGTTCGCATTTTTTTATTTATTTTTTTAGTTTTACTGGCTCGCCTTCAGCAAAGCTGGTTGCTATTTCGTCTGCGCGTTCGTTGTGTTCATGACCAGCATGACCTTCCACATAAGACCATTTGGGTTTTAATTTTTCAGTGAGCGCAAAGAGTTCCTGCCAGAGTTCTTTATTTAAGACTGGCTTCTTGGCAGCGTTACGCCAATTATTTTTTTGCCAATTATAAATCCATTCGGTTATACCTAAAATTACATATTTGGAATCAGAAACTATTTCAATTTTTTGCCCCACGGCAAGGTTAAACCTTGCCGTAAACTTCAGGGCCTCTATGGGTGCCGTAAGCTCCATTTGATTGTTGGTCGCATGATCTGTTCCTCCACCAATTTCTACTACTTTCAGCTTTTCACTTTTAACTTTAGGCTGGTCATTCTGAAATAGAATGACTGCCCCCCAGCCAGCTTGGCCTGGATTTCCTTTTGCCGCTCCATCAGTATAAATTATGATTTTCTCTTTCGACATAAGTTTATCTTATCATTTGTTTTAAAAAATATCCTCCACTCTTAATCTTAGTTCTGCTCGGCCTCGAAAACGAGATAAATCAAAGGTGGCCAATAAGTCAACTTGTTTTCCTTCTTCAATCGGTGTTTTAAAGGATTCAAGGTTAGAGAAAAAAGAAATAGCTACGGCTTTATTTTTATCATTATCAGAAAAAATAATTTCTAAATGCTCTCCGGAACCATTCTTGCCAAATTTTTTAATTTTTTCTATTTTAACCTGCGGAAAAAAGAAAATAGGTTTAGGATTACCTAAGCCAAAAGGCGCTAATTTTTCTATTTCTTTCCAGGTTTTTATGTTTACATCTGCTAGCGTCAGTTTTGTATCAAAACTGACTCCCTCCTGCCTCCCCCTTGCCAAGGGGGAGGTGCCCTGATTCTGTTGAAGGGTGAAGGGGGTATTTTGTGAAGTAACAAGTTCTTTGAAGGATTCAGACAAGGCGTTTTCCAGAAAATGAATTTTGTCTGTGTGTACTGTAAATCCACCTGCCATTTCATGACCACCAAAATCAATAAAATATTCACTAGATTCACTCATTAATTCCACCACCGAAACTGAACCATCACCACGACAGGAACCTTTAATGCAATCATTTTCATCCTTGCCCCAAACAAAAACAGTTTTTTTATAGGTATCCGAAATTTTTCCAGCCACTAAACCCAAAATACCGACACGCCAATTTGGATTGCCAATTACTATTACTGTTTTGTGTTCATGGCTTTCAAATTTTTTATTCACCTCACGCATAATACTCGTAACTAGCGTTTTTCTTTCATCATTAATTTTTGATAAATGATTGGCCAACATATCTGCCTCTACTTCATCAGCTGTAGCTAGTAATTCAAAAGCGCGCATTGGATCATCCATCCGAGAAGCGGCGTTGAGTCGTGGAGCAATCATAAATCCAACATCATCTTCCGATAAATATTTTTGATTGATATTTAATTTAGCTAATAATTTCTGCAAACCAGGACGTGGAGATTTGTGTAAAACCTTCATTCCAAAATATGATATAGCTCTATTCTCCCCCGTAAGAGGAACCATGTCCGAAAGAGTTGCAAGTCCCGCCATATCTAACATCCATTTCTCCATACCTTCTTTGATTTTAAAATATTCGCCATATTTTTTTAGAAATGCAGATACAAATTTAAAGACTACTCCAGCTCCACACAACATTTTTTCAGGATAATCATCTGTCTTGGGATTTAAAA
>Ga0210057_1000781_pt1 | contig 51649 bp, 47 predicted proteins | sample CryGeyCG2114_010_2_FD_183968 | JGI IMG/M metagenome (GOLD analysis project Ga0210057, IMG submission 183968) | Groundwater microbial communities from aquifer - Crystal Geyser CG10_big_fil_rev_8/21/14_0.10 (SPAdes) (version 2) | ecosystem: Environmental > Aquatic > Deep subsurface > Groundwater ...
AAATATACATTCGGCCCCCGTACGCCGCTGCGCTCCAACCTCCCTGCAGAGAAATGAGCACAAACTGCAAACAAAAAAATACAAATAGCAGTTGTAATATATAGGTTGTTTTTCGCTTTTTGACTAGGTAAAAAAAGAATACCAACGCCACAAAAACTATCGGTGTTCTTGTCAACAAACCATTACTAGGGTGAAACAAACTGCCAAAAAAATCAAAACTTGGGCCGTGCTCACTTGTACTATTCATCCAGAGAAAATAGGGATGAGTGTCGAATGTATCAAAGGTTGTGATCCACTGAAATACCAGGAGCGCAAAAATTATTACTGCGGGAAACACAAATAGCATTAATCTTCTTGCAGCTTGTGGCCAAGACACATCTCCTCTTTTTACCCTTCGCCAAATATCTAGCAGCACAACTATACCTATCAAAGCATCTTGTGGTCGAGTCAATCCGAGCAAACCAGCGATACAACCCAAGAAAAAATACTGCTTGAGCTGAGGAATTTTCCTTAATGTAAAAAAATGATACAAAAATAAAACCGAGAGAAAATACGAGGCAAAATGCGAGTTGAGTACATCAAACGAACCGTAATACAACAAGCAGGTTGCAAAAAATAAAAGAAACACTGCCACACGACTGATAAAGTGACTAAGCTTACACCGCTGCAAAATCCGCTCACTCAACCACATACTAATCACCACGTACAAAATTGCTCCCATGCCTGTCATGATTTGATATACATCTGAGTACCCTGAGCGTGCCAACGAAGCCCTGAGCACGTTTGCGATTATCACAATGCCATCGGCCAAAACATAAAACGGTAAAAGCAAAATTGCCATCCCAGGAGAAAAATGATTGAGTGCCTGGCCAGTCGCATTGGTTCCGACTATCTGAACTACCTCGGCGGTCTGCGGGTCTTGTGAGTTATTGTTTTCCTGGTTGTAAATATGTTTGTATTCGTTGGTGAAGTCGGCATCGGCATCGAAGTACCAAGAATGCAGATAGGCATAATAACCAATGCCATCGCCATAAACTGCCTGACCAGATACAAAGTAATGCGCAAGAAATATAGAAAAGAAGGCAAGAAAAAGTATGGGGAAATAGAGCTTCTTCACACGGTTTTTAAAAAGATTTATAATAAATTTCGCGGCATTACTACCATATATTGTGTACTGGTTTTGTCAATCATACCAAGTCTGTGGAATGAATCCATGTCAAGAGAAGCAATAAAATTCAAACGACTTAGAAGAAGACAATATGAATTTCCAAATTCAACTAAACAAGCAGCTAAAGAGCGGTGTAAAAGAAACGGAGGATTTTGTGAAGAGTGTGGAAAAAATAAACCCTCTCAATTTCATCATATCGTAAGCGTGGTACGCGCAAGATTTTTGGGACTGAGTCGTGAAGAAGTAATTGAGCCAAAAAACTGCTTATACGTTTGCAGTGATTGTCACATCGAACTAGATAAAGATCTTGTCTTCTAGTTTTTTTACTCAAACAACATTAGAGCAGCCCCATACAAGGATTGGCTATTTCTCTTCGTTCAACTAGCTTTTACTACAAACCTCATAAATCAATTTTTTGCTTTGTATACGTCTATAACGTCTGCGTAGTATTGATTTTCTGCCAAGTAACCAAGGATGTCACTTGTTTTGTCAAGCGAATCACCATTGAGTTGAGAACAAAGCCTAGCTATCTCTGGCTGACACTCTTTTGAATACATAAACTCTTTGAGCTCGCCACTGGTCAATTTGAAAATAAAGTAAATTTGATCTGGACCAACGAATTCATTCCAAAACCCAGAATCAAGTTTCCGTCGAACGAGCGCTTTGTACTTATCAATAGACCTGGCTGGGATACTGAGCAATCTTGTTTGTGAATTTGTTACTGCTGTGATAAAAATACCCAGATCACTGAGTTCTCTATCTGATACTGCGCTAGCTCCCATGAGAGCACTTTTATAATTTTGGATCATCTTTCTAGACGTACTATACAATATCAGTCATGCTACTTTCTCAACCATCTTGGGTGTTTTTTGCTCTTATCTCGGTTTCATTCTTAGCGCTGGCAGAAATCACCCAACAATTTATTGTTAATAACAAAAAACCATTTTCACCACAGGTCAGTGGAGGACTCACTTTTTTGGTTGAGGCAATTTTTGGTGCAGTACTCTGGTTTGTTTTTCGAGACAGTATTAGCTTTGAGTGGCAAAGCGCTACTGCCCTCTGGCCGTATATCTTGTTTATGTCGATTCTCGGAAGCATCTCTATGCCGCTCTATCTCAAAAGTTTTCAGGTAAAAAACATCAGTCTATCTGCCACCATCCTGTCCTTATCTGTACTTGTCTCCACCGTCATCGGAATTCTCGCCTTTGGTGAAGGAGTAAGCGCAATAAAATTCTTGGGCATACTATTTATTCTAGGTGCAATTGTCTTGGTCAACTTCAAAAATCCTCTTTTTGAAAAAAATCATCTCTTTGCTTTCTTTGCCGCTGGACTGTTTGGCATCAGCTACAGTATGGACAAATTTATTATGGGTGGCATACATCCACTGCCGTACATCACTTTCGTTTTTGGTGGTATTGCTTTATTCAGCTTTATTTTCTATCGCAAGCTGTTTTTGGCAGAGCTCTGGCCGATTAGAAAGCAAGCAGTACAAGGCGTTGCTCTCTCTGCCACTGGCTATTTTGCGTACAATCTAGCAACATTTTTAGCCTATACCGTCGGTGGTGAGGTGGGCAAAATCGATGCCATCAATAATACCCAGGTCATAATAATTATTTTGTTTGAGTACTTTGTGCTCAAACACGCTAAGGGAACACTACGTAAGCTTGTTTCCGCTTTTCTCGCCGTTCTTGGAATTTACTTGCTGACAAAGTTTTAGAAAGTTTTTTGCTTCTAATTTTTTTAATCATGCCAGCAAACACTCCTCTAGCAACTCTGGAAATTCATAACTCCCCATATGAGTGTGACCCGACCCCATTAAACTAGACACAAATTCAAGTAGAATCGAGCCTAAGGAGGGTCGCATATGGCAGGCATTTCTGGAGAAGTGAAAGCAGAGATCATTGCGAAGGTCAAGGGTGGTGCGGTGGTGTTAGAGTTATCCAGACAGTATGGAGTGAGCTACCAAACGATCTACAGTTGGCTGAAACAAAAAGTGGAAGGTACAGTGAGTCTGGTCTAATACCACTACCTCCTGGCAGGGGCTTGCCGATATGAATATCGTTTACAAAAGCTATTTTCATTGTTTAAGTTTAACATAGAAGGTGCCAAATCCTTATATTATTGATACTTTTTGATATACTCTATCAGATGAATCATGAAGCACTTACTTACTTAAATCCAGACCAAAAAGAAACAGTCAGAATAATTTGAGCCGACCTTCGGCCAAAACTTGCTGAACTTAAGCTGCTTGATACAAAACTTGTTGTTGAGGGTGGCAGAGGGTCAGGTCAAACATTGGCGCAAGTAGTGCTGTCACTTTTCCCTCATGCTGTATATGTCGCTACTGATTTGGCAGCTGATTTTATCGGTGGTGATCCGCAAGAAAATGCATTGAGTCTCGAAAGGAAGCTCACCAGCCTGCAAACGCAAACTGCTAATCCAACTGCTCAGATGTCAGACAGTCTGTTACACGCAGATTGTTTTGATTATCCACTTATCAGAAAACTTATCGAATTGCTTGAAGAACCCAATGCCGTATTAGTTTCTATGAATGCACTTTTTGCACTACTGGATAGAAACGCAAACCCTTGGACTAAAAAAGACGAAAACAACCAACATTCGATGTATCAAATTCTAGCTAATTGCCCATACCGCGCTCAACTACATCTAGCAACGACAGATATATGGAATACCGAATGGCGAGAAGAAGCCGTTGCGAAATATTTTTTGCAGATGGAAAAAGAAGCAAAAGAAGCAGGATGGGAGACTCATAGAGTCGCTGGGGAAAATGTAGACGGACTTTTGCTTGTGAGAGTAAATTCTGAAGTTGATTAAATGATTGTTGCGGGACTAGGAGTCGAACCTAGCCTGTGAGATTATGAGCCTCACGTGCACCGTACACTATCCCGCGATCAGGATTATACAGCTTATCTGGTAAAGGTCAAAAGTTTGGTATACTACAACCCGACAATCGCGCCAGGGTAGCTCAGTTGGTTAGAGCATGGGATTCATAAACCCAAGGTCGAGAGTTCGAATCTCTCCCCTGGTACAAGCACAATGCAAACGCTTTATTCAAAAATTACTGCCAGCTTGTTCTCGCACGAGAATAAAGCAAGGGCACTTAAAGATCAACTGTACCACAAGTACCAAGGTTACAACTCACTCGGTATCGCAGCAAAAGATTTACAGCGATTGCTGAAACAATTCAGGCCAGAGATCAAAACCATCTCGCGTGACGATGTGTTTGCACTTGCTTTGCAGCTCTACAAAAATAGAAACGAGGATCTGACCGCAGCCGGCAATTTTGTTTTGGGAAACAGACTTGAATGCGTTACTGTCGCGCGACTACCGTTTTTTGATACTGCACTCGATTACTTTTGCAGCTGGTCAACCATCGATGACTTCTGTATTACTATTCTCCAACCTGCTTTGCGAGCGCACCCGAGCGAGACACTCAAGCTTCTCAAAGGCTGGAATAAGTCAGATAACATGTGGAAACGCCGCGCCAGTGTGGTTGCGTTTGTTCGCAAAGTTGGCGAGAGTGGGTTGTTTACCAATCAGGCACTACAATTGTGTGAGCAGTTAATCTGGGACGACCAAGATTTAGTGCGAAAGGGCGTCGGTTGGTGTCTCAAAGATGTGATGCGAGGTGACAAACGGACAGTTCTTTCGTACGTACGGCAGCTACGGCAACGTCGTGTCTCAAGCATTATCACACTGTACGCATTGCGCGATATTCGTGGTGCTGAGAGGGCCGCAATCTTACAAAGGTAGCACATGCAAAAAATGCTCGACGTTTTTCCAGATACTGTCATCACTGCCGCCAGCTTTGGCCGTAATGAGTCATTTGCCGATGTACAAGCCTTTGCTGATGTCAATAATCTTGCACTCGTAAGAATGCAACAGCGGCACACAGCAGCGTTTGCCATCATCACAAAATGCAGACCACAAGTTGTTCAAAATACTGACGCGCTCATCACCAAACAACGTGATGTGCTCCTCACCGTCAAAGTGGCAGACTGCCTCCCTATTCTCTTTTCTCACCCGTCAGGGATTGTTGGTGTGATCCATGCGGGGCGAGTTGGGACGACAGATGGCATTACACAAATAACCCTGCAAACGCTCAAAAGCAAATTTGGAATAGAAGACAATCTCACTATTTGGTTTGGCCCACGAATTTGCAAAGATTGCTATCAAGTTAACAAACAAACTGACGAACACTACGATCTAGTGGCCGAAAATGCAAAACAAGTCCAAGCAGTTTTCTCTGATTCACAAGCCAAAATACTGCTTTCTGAACACTGTACCTCTTGTGACAATGACCAGTGGTACTCCTACCGAAGAGAAGGCAAAGGGGTGGCGATGAATTGGTTTGTTATTGGTGTTTTACGGTAAGCTCAATTGACAAACAAGACCCACATCTATGCGCAATCACTTCACTCATTTCTTTACCTAAGACTTTAAACAGAAATTTTCCAATTAATCTATCTGGATTTGACAAATCATTTTTTACCCATGAATTACCATGATTCGATAAATGACCGACTTCCATGCTCACAGCACATTTCGAACAAATCCTGTTCATATTAAACCTTCTTTACCATATGAAAATTATAACATGACAAAAAAGCGGAGCCTCTCGACTCCGCTCTTCTTCTTAGCTTTTGGCTAAATTTTGCCTACATCATTCCACCCATGCCACCCATACCGCTCATATCTGGAGCAGCGGGTTTTTTGTCTTCTGGTACGTCGGTGACCAAACACTCAGTAGTCAGGATCATCGACCCTATTGATGCTGCGTTTTGCAATGCTGCGATATCTACCTTGGCTGGTTCAATGATGCCTGCGGCGATCATGTCACCAAACTGGTTGGTCATGGCATTGAATCCAAAAGTTGGATCATTTTTGTCTGCCACGGTGTGGACTACCCAACCCGCGTCGACACCAGAGTTTTTGGCGAGCATGCGGAGTGGCTCTTCTACAACGGCTTTGATGAGATCAATACCAGTCTGCTCATCGTGATCATCTGACTTCATCTTGGCAAGCACCTTGGCGGCTTGGATGTACGTCACACCACCACCAGGGATAATACCGCCATCGATTGCAGCTTTGGTTGCTTCCTTAGCGTCCTTAACGCGCTCTTGAAGGTTTTTCATCTCGATCTCGGTCGAAGCACCGACTTGAATCACCGCCACGCCGCCGGTCAACTTGGCCCTGCGCTCTTGCAGTTTTTCTCTGTCGAAGTCGGAGGTGCTCGCCTCTTCCTGCGCTAGAATCTGCGAAACTCGTGCATCAACATCTGCCTGCGAACCCTTGCCACCGACGATAACAGTCTCGTCTTTGTGTGAACGGATGAGATCTGCTCGACCCAAGTCTTCGATGGTGACTTCTTTGAGCTGACGACCAGTGTCGCTCGCGATCAAGTTCGCGCCAGTCAAAACAGCAATGTCTTGCAACATCTCAGACTTACGATCTCCAAAACCAGGGGCTTTGACTGCTAGGATGTTAAAGGTGCCGCGTAGTTTGTTTACTACAAGCGTAGTAAGCGCCTCACCATCAACATCATCGGCAATAATCACAAGGTCTTTACTCACCTTCATAAAGTTCTCAAGCATTGGCAAGAGATCTTGGATGCTCGACACTTTTTGATCAGTCACCAAAATGTATGGATTCTTGATCTCTGCTTCCATGCTGTCGGAGTTGGTGACGAAGTATGGCGAGGCATAGCCCTTGTCGAGGATCATACCTTGCTTGTGATCAATAGTAATATCCATGGTTTTGCCTTCTTCGACCTCGACTACACCATCTTTGCCTACTAGCTTGAGCGCCTCGGCAATTTTTTGACCGATCTGTTCATTCTGGGCGGAAATAGTCGCAACCTTTTCCCAATCAGCTTCTTTGACTGGTTTGGCAAGTCGGCGAATCTCGGCCACCACCGCCTCAACTGCTCGATCAATACCGCGCTTCATTGCCATTGGATTAGTCCCGGCAGTGACATACTTCATGCCGTTACTGGCAATCTTCTGTGCCAAGAGAGTAGCAGTCGTAGTACCGTCACCTGCGACATCGTTGGTCTTGCTGGCTGCTTCTTTGACAAGCTGCGCGCCCATGTTTTCGAATTTATCTTCGAGTGTGATTTCTTTGGCGACACTAACGCCGTCATGGATAACATTTGGTGCACCCCAAGATTTATCAAGGGCGACATTGCGACCACGAGGACCAAGCGTCACCGTGACTGCTGCGGCAAGCTTGTTGATGCCCGCAAGCATTTTTTGTCGGGCATCATCGCTGAAAATAATTTGTTTTGCTGACATAATTTTCTTCCTTTTTTATCTAATAACTACTAAGCTACTACAGCCAAAATATCCTCAAACTTGAGGAATTGGTACTCAACATCACCTATTTGAAATTCATTACCACCCCATTTTTTGTAGATAACCGCGTCTTTTACTTTGACCGGACACTCTACTTTGGCGCCATCTACCATGCTTGCGGCACCGACAGCGAGCACTGTGCCATGCTGTGGTTTTTCTTCATGAGAATCTGGTAAGTAAATACCAGAGGCAGTTTTCTTGTCAACCTTGGCTGGCTCGACCAAAACATAACCTGGATTTGGCTTAATGTGAGAAACAGAAATTGTCTGCGACATAGAAACTCCTTTTTTTATATAATTTTGATTACTACTAGCAAAGCAGTAATTAGACTGCTTGTAAGCAGTTATAGTAATAGACTGCTAATCGTTCGTCAACGGGGAGGTCGCTGTTATAAGGACGCTGGCTTGTCTGTGTCCAGCTCAATCTTCGGCTCTGCTGCAACCAAAACTTCTTCTCGGTTGCCAGATTTAGACCGAATCACCCGAGAAAGCAGAAAACCCTCACAATTAAGTCCTCTATCTTCGAAGTAGTTATTGAGTTCTTTTTGTACCAACTGCTCTACCTCACTGCGATTTTTGAGAATCTGGTCAATAGTTAATTGCGAAAAAATATTAGCAATTCGGCTACGAGAAATGGGTCGGACCACTTTGGAAACCATGTTTTCGCCAATGTTTTCCCACAGCTCTGGTGCATTGACTCTGTCCACGCGAAATAAAACTGAACCTTCGACAGAAATATCTTGTCCATCCTGCGTCGTCACCGTAATAACCTCGTCACCCAAAGCCTCATTGTTTTTGCTTAAGTCAAAATCTTTGCGAATAGAGTACTCGAGTACTTGGGCGTTGAATAGCTTGGCTACCTGCCAAAAAGGGATCTTGAAGTGTAAACCTGGACCCCACACTCTCGGCAAGACACCGCGACCTCGATCATAAACACAAGCAATGTGTCCAGGAGGAACAGAAATAAAAAAACCACCGACAACTTCGTCGACCAAAAATGAAACAACCAGACGATCAAATTCCATAGGTAGTCCTATTGTACTCTACCCAACACGCTGCACAACAGGTGTGTCTGTATTTTCATTTTCTCCTGATTCTTCAGCCTCCTTCTTGAGACGGTGAGCTTCGAGTTTCTGGCGAACAACCATTACCAGCTTGAGTAAAATACTAAAAATGAGCGTTGTGATAACAAACAACTTCTTGCCAGCTGGCAAACCAATAAATAATACAAATGCTACTACCGGCAACACAAGCTGGTAACGGACAACTTCTTGCTTGCTCACGGGGTAAACAGAGGTAAAAATAGTCAGAACTTCAAAGACAAAAATCAGAATTGATTGTATGAGATTGAGACGAAAGCTCGGATGTGATAAATCAAATTCACCTAGAAATACGAGATTAAAGGGAAGTTCTACCTCTGGCATAAAAGGATAAATTAGATGCACATCACCACCTGGCAAACCAGTCTGAAACATTTTCCACAGCATCAGCGCAATCGTCACCTGCACAACAAGAGAGATAATCTCACCAATCAAGACACCTCTGCTTTGATTGAGCACCTTTCTAGCCAGCTTTTTCTTGAGCACTGGCTCGCTGGCATGTCGTACTTCTATCTCCTTTATTTTGGCGGCAATTTCGCGTCGATCTTTTTCACTCTTGTATCCAGACAGTGAGAGTGGCAGCATTAAAAAACGAATTAGTATGGTGAGCAAAATGACTGCAATACCCATGTCTGGATGACCGCCGGTCACAAGACCAATCAACCAATAAAAAAACACCAAGACATTGAGAAATGGCTGATACACAAGAGTGGTGAGCAGACCAGCTATTGAAGCGAACATATATTGACTAGCTACGCAGTGGTTTTTTATCTACTGCAACTATGTGCTGCACGGTAGCCAATGTATCTCGTAGCGAAAGAATAAGGTCTTGTGATAGTTTCATCGTCGAGGGATCAAATGAAACGTCACGCAAAACAGAGTTGGAGTCATCGATAAAGCCTTCAAAAGCATCGTGTACCATTTCGCCATATTCCTTGGCCCAGGCCTCGCGCTGCTTTGTTGGCAAACTACCAATTTGCTCGAGGACCGCAGCAGCCTGCTTGATCTCGCGCAACTTTATGAATAGGTCAAATTGGACGTCGGTGGCATTTCTCATAAAACAATTATAGCAAACTATTAATAGCAAATTATTTCCTTGACAGAAGGAAACTATTGTTAGATAATCTCCTTATGACAGGGAAAGAATTACTTAAAACAATACTTATTGATAATCAACAGCGAAGTACTCCAAAGATATGGAAGCGGACACTACAAGTACCTACCGACTCTGGAAAAATCATCACCTTAGCAGGCGTGAGACGAAGCGGCAAGACCTACCACTTGTTTCATTTGATAAATCAATTGCGGACAAATGGTGTTTCAAACGAACGACTGTTGTACTTCAATTTTGAGGATGAACGACTAGAACTGACAAGCAAAGAACTTGATCTTCTGCTTCAGACATATAGAGAATTGTATCCACATCAAAAACTTTCTGAGTGCTACTTTTTCTTTGATGAAATCCAAGAGGTGCAGGGTTGGGAAAAATTTATCGCCAGAATGTATGACTCGGTGAGTAAAAATATATATGTCACTGGTTCTAATGCCAAGTTGCTGTCGAAAGAAATCGCCACAGCACTTCGTGGCAGAACAATTACCTTCGAGGTGTATCCACTCTCATTTGCCGAGTATGTTGCTGTACTCAAACCGAAACTAAGTGCTCATCTTAGTAGTGCTGATCGAGCGACCGTCATCAACTTGTTTGATCAATTTTTGCACGAAGGCGGTTTTCCTGAGTTGGTACAACAAGACAGTGAGCTTAAAAACAAAATACTGCAAGAGTATTTTAGCGTCATGGTGTTGAGAGACCTAATCGATCGATACCAAATTTCCAATAGCTCAACCCTAAAGTATTTCTGCAAGCGCGTGGTCGCTGCAAGTGGTGGTGAATTTAGCGTCAACAAAATTTATCACGAACTCAAATCTCAAGGATACCAAGTAAGTAAAGATACGCTTTACTCATATCAAGGCTATGTAGAGGCGATTTATCTAAACAGATTTATTGCAAAGTACTCGCATTCCGTCGTCAAATCAGAGAGTTCGCAAAAGAAATGCTATGTGATTGACCCTGGATTGGGCTCCGCCCTTGATTATAAACTGAGTCAAGATACAGGTAGGCTTCTGGAAACAACAGTTGCGCTTGAGCTACTTAAGCAGGGCAAACACATTGCCTATCAACAAAATGGTACACAATGTGATTTTGTCGTACTTGAAAAAGGCGTCGTCACGACAGCCATCCAAGCTGCAGCTGTGATCGACACGACCAAAACAAAAGCGCGCGAAATTAAAGGCTTGCTACAAGCATGCAAAAAATTTGACTTAGACGAGGGAGTCGTTCTCACACTTGATCACTCAGAAATACTCGAACAAGATGGTGTTACTATCCGCATCGCGCCTGCGTGGCAATTCTTTTTAAAATAACTGATCATGCAAATTATACAGTTACAAAAAGACAACCAAAAAACCGTTGTCGTCGAGGCAACAAAAACCTTGAGTGCTGGTGGTCTCATTATTTTCCCTACTGAGACAACCTACGGCGCTGGTGTACTAGCGACAAATACAACTGCAGTCGAGAAACTTTTGGCATATAAATCACGCCGAGAAGGCAAGCCTCTCTCGATAGCTGTAGCAGATCAAAAAATGGCGAGTGAATATGCCGTGCTCAACGAGCAAGCGAAGAAACTCTACAAGCAACTACTACCGGGTCCTGTCACTGTTGTATCCCAAGCTAAGGCAAATAAACTTGCTCCTGGAGTCGTGTCTGAATTTGGCACGCTCGGGGTGCGAGTTCCCGATTACCAATTTGTCTTGGCACTGCTGCGAAAACTTGGTGAACCAATTACTGCCACCTCTGCCAATGGTTCTGGCAAACCACGACCCTACAGTATCGAGACAACCCTGAAACACCTGTCTGCCAAACAACAATCCTTGATTGATCTTGTCATCGATGCAGGTAAGCTACCGCACAATCCGCCTTCAACGGTGATCGACACTACGCTCTCGACGCCAGTGACGCTCAGACAAGGCGCTATCGCGCTTACGAGCAAAGACTCGACTGCGCTCGTATCAAAATCAACCGACGAAACCAAGCATATTGCCGGACAACTCTGTTTGCAGCATTGGGATGGTGTGAACAAAAACGGCTTGGTGCTCGCGCTCGACGGACCACTGGGCGCTGGCAAAACTGTCTTTGCACAGGGAGTAGCGCAGTTTTTGGGGATTACAGAGCGATTAACTTCTCCTACCTATAGCTACATCCAAGAATATGACTTCACTCGCCATCAAACAACCGGCATACTCTATCACTGTGATCTCTGGAAAATTGATTCTGCCGAAGCGTGTGAGCGCTTGGAATTAGAACAGCTATTTGGACAGAACAAGATAGTAATTATAGAGTGGTTTAGCCAAGTACAGAATTATTTAGAACCGCTGCTTGCAAATAGTGAAGTTCAGCTTATTCGCCTCAAAATCGACGAAATTCCAGCTGGTCGAACCCTCACCCTCTCATGAAAAACAACCTCATCCTCGCTATCGATACCTCGTGCGACGACACCTCTGTTGCTGTTACGTCTGGAAAATATGTGTTGTCCAACATAATCGCCTCCCAAACAGAACTGCACAAACAGTATGGCGGCGTGTTTCCAACAGTTGCAAAACAGGCACACAAGGAACAAATCCTGCCAGCTATCTTGATTGCGCTCAAGCGAGCTGGCGCGAACTGGCAAGACATGGCTGCCGTAGCCGTCACCCAAGGACCCGGTCTTGCTCCAGCGCTTGAAGTGGGTATTGCAACGGCCAAACGGCTCTCTAGTAAGCACCAAATACCGCTGATTCCAGTCAACCACCTAGAGGGGCATGTACTATCTGTACTAGCACAACCAAAACCACAAAATGTGCCTTGGCAGAAACTAGACACTCTCCTACCACAAACAAAAAACTCACTTAGTATTTTAGTCTCTGGTGGAAACACATTGTTTGTAAAAACTGTGAAAATTGGAAAGTACAAAGTCCTCGGCCAGACGCTCGATGACGCGGCTGGTGAATGCCTGGACAAGATCGGGCGCATGCTGAATCTCGGCTACCCAGCTGGACCAGTGATCGAACAATTTGCCAAACTCGGCGACCCGAAAGCAGTACCCTTTCCGCTGCCACTGACGATGACCAAAACCTATGATCTCAGCTTCTCGGGACTGAAAACTGCAGCCCGAAACTTACTCGAAGAGAATGGGGTGCTCAAGCCACTCGAAAAGCAGGCAGTCTATGACTTCTGTGCGAGCATACAGTTTGCGGTATTTCGGCATATTACCTATAAACTGAACAAGTTACTGGTAGATCACGAATTCTCACAAATTTGGCTCGGTGGTGGGGTAGCTGCCAATGCGACCTTGCGGCGAATGATACGCGAAACAATTAGGACGAATGCAGGAAGAGTACAAAACCCGAAACTAGCTGTGCCCTACAGCAAAAAATTGTGCATGGATAACGCGGCGATGATTGGGGTGGTGGCAAGTTATAAACCCACACAAAAAACTGACAGCGAAAAAATTGAGCGTCGGCCGAGGTGGGGTTTGGGGGAGTTGAAAGGCTAGGCAGCTTCGAATTCTGCCAGCAACTTCTCTGCAACTTGTTTGCGATATTCTGACAGAGACTGACCAGTCTTTTCTTGAAATAATCGGGCTATCTCAGGTTGTTGAGTTGCTTCGTCTTGCTGAGCTAACGAATTCAAAGTTTCTTCGCCAATAGTCGCCTGAATGTACTGTGCAACTTCCTCTACAATTTTTCGCAAGATTCGACCCAAAATAAATCCAGCTTCCTGCTCTGGAATGCCGCTAGCAAGTAAACGTTCTTTAAATGTATCTAGAACTTGTTGATAATCAGAATTTGTGTTCATAAAATATCCTTTATCGTGCTGGAGCTATGGCTTGAAAACCTTTCAGGACACTAGTAATTTGGTTAACCCAAGGCGCGAGCTGCTGCGCTCTCTGAGCGGTCGTCATACCAGAAACTCGATCCATCAAAGCAGTAATACTCTTCACAGCTTCTTGAGAGTTAGTAGCTAATTGTGCCGTCTCAGGAGCAGTTAACATTTGTGGTCCGACTGCAGGATCAAATTTACCAGCAACCTCAGCAATCGCACGTACTCTCTCGGGCGTAAAGTATGTTTGGGCTTGTTGCAGTACAACATCTATCTGACCTGGATCTTGAACTAAATGATCTGCAAATGTTCTTGCCGCGCCCGCAATTGTTTTAGCCACTTCGCTAGCAGCTTGATCAGGAGCTGATTCAACTAAGGGTCGAGCTTCAGCGAACTGCTGTAATAAGTTTTGCACTGCAGTCTCAGAAGCCTTGGTGAGTGGGTTGCCCGCCGACTCAGCAACAGGAACTGCAACTGGAGCGGCCGGTGCTGCCTCCTGTAAGAGTCTTGCGCCAAGTTCTATCGTCGCTTCGCCAAGCATGCCGCCAAAAAATGCAAAAAGCGTGCGTGTTCTATCTTGTATACCATGTGCAACCCTGCTGGCGCCCTGAGCAATACCTCTTATCCAAGATGGTAGGTTTTGGTTCTCGCCTAGTCCAACAAGAGTTCCACGGACAAATGTTCCAGGGGTAGTATCTCCTACTGCCGCTGTTGCCAATAAAACTACTGATGAAACTGCCATTCTAGATTCTGGACCAGCCCCCATAGCTCCAAGTGCAGAAGATGCAAGTGCACCACTCACTACGATGCCTGCAGTCTCAAGTGCCTTTCGAAGCCAATTTTTTTGACCAGGAGTCAGTATAGAACGTTCAATTGCTTGACCTGCTTCACTTGTAAGCTCACTCTCAAATGGACGCTCAGTAGCATGTCTTTCATTGGGGTGAAGTTTGGCGCGTTCAAGAAGTTTTTTCAATTCAGCTTCTTGCTCTGGAGCGAGATTGAGTTGGTTCCTTGTTTTAATCATAAGACGCAGCATAAACTCTGCAACAGCCTGAACATGTTGATCCTCAGCGGCTTTGCCAGAGTCTATCGCAGCTCCAACCAGATCGACTACATACTCGGTATCGACTCTCTGCAATTCTGCCTCACTCTCTCTGCTTTCCTTCTCATCACGTAACGAAACAATAATTCTTTCTTTTTCTTCTTCACTTGCAACTGGCCCTGAGTCTGCGACTTGTTGCTTCTTCATAGGTTCTGTTGTTTTTGGTGCTTTGCTTGGAAAGAAGCGCTGCCAGAAAGATTTCTTCGAGCTCTTTTCTGCCTTCTCATCATCTTTTTTCGCATCACTACGCGACTGTAGTGCTCGAAACTCTGCTCTAGCCTGAGCCAATTCTGGCTCAATTTTCATTCTGGCTGGAGCGTCTGAGTCTGTAGTAGCTTTTTCTAGAGCTTGTTCAAGTCGAAATACTCTATTGCTGAGCATCTCTGCATTCTCAGCCACCTCGTTATCTGCGATGTGACTTTCATCAAACAATCGCTTAATTACTTCACCTATAAAGGCATGTTGTTCTTCAGTAAATTCTGCTTCAGCATTCGGCGTGAAGAAGCCCTCGAGTACGTCAGTGCCTAGTGAATCAATCACTTCATTTTTAGTAGGCCTGCCTAACGCATTTGCAAGGTTGCCACCAAAGTCAAATTGATTAAGGGTCAGATCCATCTCTGCAGCAACGCTTGTACTTATGCTTCTAAAACGATCGGCGTATCGTTTTTGTTGTTCTTTTGATAAGAAGGTTGAGCGCTGATTTTCTTGAACCGGCGGTACTGCAACAGGTTGCTTTCTCAATTGTTGTGCAGTAACTTCGTCTGCAATTCTCGGGTAACTCTCCTGCGAAGACAATCCCTGGAGATCTATCCCTCCCAATCTTCTTAAAAAATCTGCAAGAGGTTGTGTCACTCTAGTTTTAATTGCAACGCCAAACCTCTTCAGAAAAGTCTGTTTTGGAGGAACCACGAACTCTGGATTAAAATATTCATACAAAATAGCAGCAACAAGCTTTGGTCTATCATCAGCTGCCATATCCTTGGCAAATTGGCCTAGTTTGCTTGAACTTTCATTAATCAGAATTCGAGTAAGCAAGATATCGAGCTGTGCTTTGATTTCATTTGCACCCTCACTCTGAAAAGCTTGCTGTAATTCGTGCATATATGGCGATGACTCTGCCGCTTGCAACAATGCATTCCATAATTCACTTCCTCCATCAAAAGTGTCATTCTTATTAAGCAGCACTCCGGCAAACCGTCTTTGACGATCTTTGGGAGTTTTTCCTATTACCTGTAACGCTACTTCATTTTCTGTTTGTGGCTTTACAATGCTTTCAGTTGGGCTTGTCGTAGCTGGTTGTACCTCAGCGGCTGGTTCGGCAGAAGTTGGTGCAGGGTCCGACTCATCGGCAGTAACAGCAACATTAGTTGACTGAACGCTCTCCCGATCCATCGCCCTATAATAATCATCCAAAGTAGTTCCATCTGGGTTTTCTAACATTTCAGCAGCAGTTTTTTGTGCTGCTGGCAGATTAGAAGACAAATCACTTGACTCTGCGGGCACAGGTGACGGCGCACCAGCTTGAACCTTTTCTAATTTTAGTGCTGGAGAAGCTGTAGCTGCCTCGGTAACACCTAGTCGTTCTGCAAAAAAACTTGCCCCAACTGAATTAACTGAATGCTCTGACATATCTTAATATTCTTTCTTGATTCGTAACACTAATTATTAGGTATTTTACACCAAAGACAGAATACAATACAATGAAGTGAAGATGCAAGATGAACAAAGAAAAACACATCCTTCCTTGTCAGAATCTGAATTGCAAAAAAGATTGTCAAGTTATGATTTGCTAACTCCAGCAGAACAAGCTCTCGTGTGCGACTCGCTAAATGCCAAAGTAACCAAACTTCTAGACCAAATAAAAACAGAGGCTGATCACAAAGTTTTGCAAGAACACACCAACACTTTGGCTTTATATATAGGATGGGCAGCTACTTTAGGAATTATTGTCAATGTAACTTTTAGTCCTGCAAAAGAGATAGAATCACCCGCTGTTGCAGAACCAGATTTAGGATCACTTGTACCGGAAGACGCAAGAAATCTAAACTTGCTCAGGCATTATGATTTAGCCGCGCTCAGTGCAGGGTTTAGCGAACAACAACAATCTGGCGGTGCTGAGAGCGATAAAACAAAAGGACTTGCAGAGGCGGCACTTGCTGAAATTGATATATCGCCTCAAGATTTTCTAAAAAACAACGGAATTCGTGTAGAAACCCCTGTAGCAATCCTAATTGTCAATAAAATGTTCGGCTCTATTGATTTGTTGGTCATTAGCTTACTCGATCTCAATAATGCCAATCTACGACCGCTCGTAGCGTATCTTTGCCACCAAGCTCAAGTTGATGAAAAGCGTCTCCTCGAAGTGCTCGCGAGCTATCGAGAGTTGTTTGTCGCTTGGGCAGAAAATCCTGGAAACAAGGACCTATTCCCAAATGCATCAAGCCAATTACTCGATTCCGTTGAGCCAGGCAAACCTGAAACTAGTCTTGTAGTGTTACAACGATTGCAAGATGCACTCATAAATACTAAAAATAGAGGTTTAAATGTGTATCAGTTGCTACGGGAAATTTTAGAAACATCTAAGGCAACGGAAACAAGAAATCATCTTGCTGGTTTATCACTAGTACTGCAGGGTATGCAAACTGATCAAAATCTACAACAAAAATTTGCTAAAACACTTCAAGACAAAAAATTATCCCGGCAATAACAGCAAGTTACCTTTATTCTCACCTGCTAGTTGACGAAATCTACCTGCAAGCAACTTTGGGTCCTTCAAAACTTCATCAGACAACGGCAATTGATGTCCCAAAGCTTGTGCAGCAGTGCCAAGTCTAGCCACAGCGGTCGCACGATGCGTACCTGGCATAAATTGTTTGCCTGCCTTTGTAGCAGCCCAAACTTGCAAAATCGCAAGTTGTTGCGCTAACTCTGCCTGTACTTCAAGCCAGGTTTCTCTGACCTCTTGCATGTCTTGAGGAGACAAAATTGGAGTTGGCAAATTCTGAGCCCTGGCAACACAAGCCTCCATCTCTTTCTCCGAAAGCCTGCCTATTTTTTGCAATGTTTGTTCACGTAAATTTGCTCCTTCCTGGTGAGCCTCATCGCTAGCCCTTTTATGGTTGCTCAAAATAGCACTTATAAATAGTGCTACCTCAAACCGCCCCATCGCTGTCACCCTGTTATAGAGCACACGAGAGCGCTCAATGAGAAAGCCCAAGGAAAAATCCTTTGCTATATCAAAACCAAGTAGATATGGATCAACTGCGATGAGTTTATCCAACTCCTTTCGCCTTGTTTCCGAATCTCCGACTGAGTCAAGCACGTGTGCAACTGATCTACGTAAATTATCAGGATCAAGCTGGTCGCCAAATAACGCTAGCTCGGGATACAGCTGAAAAATGCCAGCTGCAAATGAAGCGTGCGGCAGACTACTTTCTCCTTTGGCTCCCTGCCAAATACCTCTGCCCGCCAACAGCCTCATGGCTCTTGTCTGTGGTTTTCTAAACATGGCCTTTAAACCTTGAAGCCAACCGTCTGCTTCCGCAGGTTCTTCAGGCGACATGTTTCGCACCTCACTCCGATCAAGCAGCTTTGTCCTCGGCTGATCAGTTTCACACACAACCGGCTCCAACACATCCCAAGTAAGATCGGCAACTAATGAAGAATTTCCAATTCCAATTCCAACCTGTCTGTGACTATTGGCGCCATGCTCACCAGACTGGCGTAATTGTTCGAGCCATTGGGTGACAGAAAGATCACCAGAGAATCCAAATAATGACACACTATTGATTTTTCCTACATCACCAAGCACAAAGCCAAGTACAGACTCTAACACCATCGCCTGCGAGCTGCATCTGCCCGAGAGAATTCCTTCTTTATCGAGGGTCAGTAGCGAAGAAAGGGGATCGTGTACAGAAAAATCATATTTTCTATTTTGGGTTAAATATCTGAGAACCCTATCAACCTCTCCTATTATTGCCAATTTCTGTTCTCCAGACAGATCAGCTGATTTTGTTGTTCCCACAATTTGAGTGATAGCGCTTTTGGCAGTTAAAATTGGAGAATTTGGCACTTCCTTGATGCCAAGGAGCGTTAGTTTCCTCTCGGTTACTGTCTGCAGTCCCGCCACCAACCGAAGTACGTATGCTTGCGAAATTGTCTCTATAATCTGAAAAAGGTACTCTGTCACAAACTGCTTTGGTACCTCACCAAAAACTGCAATAAATAGCATAAAAATTCCAGAGATTTCTTTCTCGGATATCACCCCCTCAGCAGAAAAATCCTGGGCAGCCTGCACTGCAGCAGCAAGCTGTTCTGGTGTTTCGATATCTACAAATAATGCAGCCCGGACATCTGCCATTTGTTGAATAAATATATGAAGCTCTGGAGAAAGCTCGCTGCCTAAAACCGCCTCGAAAGCAGCCATTCCATCTGCAATTGCATCTAAGGTAACCTTTTTTGGTCGCTTCATAACTTCTGCAGTCATAAGTTGCACCGCCTCTGGCACCCCTCTCTCTGCAGCAGTGATCTTCATATCTTGTATAAGCGATGCCAGTTCTGTTGACTCAACTTTTACTGGTGGCAACTCAACCTCATCCTCTTGGGATTGCAATGGATAGAGTCTGCCATCAGCGCCAAGAAACAATTGGTCTTCCATACCTTGTGGCACAGCGTCTGCGTGCACGGGTAAGGGCAAATGTTCTTGATCAAAACGAAGTAATTGAGCTACGTCTTTCTGTTGTTCTGCCTGCCAGACAAGCCTTCTTCTATGTCTGCCTCGCTCGCTATAACGATCATTGTCGTGAATTTCTAGTCGCTCTCTGTTTGCCCCAAAACGCAACCTGCGAATTATGGCGGCATCCTCACGATAACGAAGCTCTTGCACAATCTCAAAAGTATGAGCAATAACTGCTGCATATTGTTCTCTCTGCCAAGCAGGCATCTTTGCACAGAGCACAGTCATATCTTTTAAGACATGGATCAGGCCACGATCACCGTCTGTTCCCAAACCGAAAGGCGGGTTATCGCCAATAAGTGCAAAATTACCATCTGTTATTTCTTGCTCACCAAAAATTGTTGCAGCAGTTGCTGCGAGCAACATAAAAGAGTCAAAGTAGTCAAAAATGGCTGATCTTTCGCGAAACAAACTTTCTGTTCGTATTAAGCCTTCAGGTAGTTTTTCCACAGCAAAAACAATAATGCCGCAACCATCGAGTTTGAGCTGCCAGTCTCTCTGTAGTTGGAAACTTTTAGTTGCTGAGCCATCGGAGTACATTCGAATAATAAGATCTCTGTAGGCACCAAATACGTCCCCTGGTTCCTCCAATCCAAAGTCATAGCGCCAACGCGCATCACAGAATCCTTTGCAATACTCTGCATCAATCCCTGCTGGGTCATTCGACAAAACTCTTGATCTATCTATCGCGGTGGACGCTTCCAAACCTTGATATCGCTCGTGTCTTTTTGCGCGTGCTTCTGATAAATCAATTTCATGTTCTTTGGCAAACTGCTCAATCCAGAGCCAAGTTGGATCGCTCATTTGGCGCTCGCCCTCAGCTGGCTGAGGATCAAAAAAAAGAGATGCCAGCGGAGTGTTATATCTAAGCAACTCTCTTAAGCTATCTTCCTGTCTTGAATCAAATGCCTCACGCAAATCATCGACACTTGGAATAGCATCTCCACTAGAACTCCGCCATCCAAGTTCTCTGCTACGCAAAACAGCCAGTGTGGTAAGTTGCCAGATTATTTTCTTACGCAGGTCTATATTGTGTCTTGGATTAATTGGATCAGGCTCATTCTCATCTTCAGCCCTGTGCGGCGCCTGAGACTCTGATAGGAAGTTGATCAGTTGCTGGCCTACTCTAGCCTCTCGATCTGTGAGAGTCTCACTGTTTGAAGGTAACCAGTACTCCATATAATCATCGGGCTCAAGTGGTGTATTTGGGAAACTTCCCCATGATCCTCGAGCTTCACCTGAAGCGTCTAGTATTTTCCTATATGGAAGACTTTCTGTATATGCATGTTGAATTCCGTCTTCGAGTCGGCTCCACTCTGCTATTGCTAGTTCCCAATCTTCTTTTTTGTCGCTCAAGAAAAGACGTATGAAGGCTGCTGCCAATACGTACTTACCATAGTGGTCAAACCCATTCTCAAATATTTGTCTTGCCAACTCCAAACTCATTTGTTCTAATTCAGGATCCTGATCGTCTTTCAGTTTCTCATACGTAGTGTAGTTGCTATACGGAAGTGACTGCTGGCTCGAAAAAGGCCAGCTCAATCTAACTAACTCAGGGCATAAGTTTGGATCCCACTCTGTCCATCTCAAAATAGTGTTGGACGACCTTTTTCTTCTTTGTAAATAGAGAAGCTTCGCCATTCCATTTGGAATGTTGTCTGGCAGCTCACTTGTTCTCCACTGCTCAAATTGCTTAGCTTCCCATGCTTCTGCTTTCGCTTTTTCAAGATTTTGTCGTGCCTCTTCATCTGCCCGAAGTCGTTCTCGTTCTCTTTTTCTTTCTGCCTGAAAACTACCATCGTCCGGTAAATCAGCCAGTGCATCATCGTCTGACCTACCCAATCCCCTGAAAGATGGTCGTACTGGCTTGGGTCGTGGATCTACCAGAAAAGGTGGAGGAAGAGGTACTTCTAATTCGGGCGGCATACGAATCTATCATCTCAAAAAATCAGTGAGAAAACAAAGCTATATCGGACACGCCCCACTCTCACACTGCAGATGCGCATAGTCGATATCTTCAAACAAACTTTCGTCTTTCTCGATCTCGTCGAGCACGCGCATGAATTCGCTGATGGTGACCGGTTGCTCTGGCTGGTACTCGTAGGCAGTCGCGTCCTGCTGCGGCATGACTGAGCAGCACTTGATAAGCCCCTGGTATTTCTTGACCATCTCGACGTATTTCTTGAAACTCGTCTTGGTCGGGTTGTACTTGAGCGTGTACGAGACCTGGTTGCCTGTATCTTCGAGCGGTTTGCCCGCTGTATCGACACCGACAATCCAGTACTTCTCGAGCAACATCAACCATTTGTACTGCTCCTCTGGTGTGGCCTCGGCGGCGGTGACCAACTCGCCATTCATCCCAAGTCGACAGATCAACGGCTGCGTTGGAAAACCAACTGCAGTCGAACCCTGATAACTCTGGAGCTCTTTGACCGGATAGCCTTTATCCTTGTATCGTTTTACTTGCGGATCATCACTTCTGTACTGTACCCAACGAATGTACTCGCGCATACTGGGCAAGTGAGCACCCTCTGTCAGGGCAAATAGTTTGGAGATAGTACCTGACGGCTTGATCGTTGTGTTGGTATGAGGCACCGTTACCTTGAGTTTTTTGGAGTAGGTTGCGGCTTCATCGACCACTGCTCGTTTGAAGCGGGCGATGGTATTCCAAAACTCCTGTGACTTTTCCTCATCGATCAAGTCGCGGAAGGCAAAACCATACGTATTCCAGGCAAACTCGTGAATACCAGTCATGCCAACACCAATACGGTTGGTACGCTTGACCTCTCTATTGTACAAGCTATCCATATAAGTGTTGACGCGAATAAGGGCACGAGTAGCAGCGCGAAAGCCTTCTTCGGCATCGTCAAGCGTTGGAGCGTAATACGGCACCACATCGGCAATAACGCAGTAGCCGCCAAGCATATTAAGCGAAATCTCGCCACACGGGTTGGGAATCTGCGAGTAGAGTTTGGCGCCGGCATTGCGAGCGAGGTGCGAGAGCATTTTTTCGGTACGCTTGAGTGGCTTGTATTTTTTGCTTTGGGCGTACTTGCCGTCTTGGTAGCCATCGTACCCTTCGTCGTTTTGGACCAAGCGATGTTGGTTGATAAAACCTGGTTCGCCAGTACCATCTTCGTAACTAGCCTTGAGGATCATATCGAGCACTTTGCGAGCGTGGCCACTTTTTTGTTTCCAAAATTTCTCGTCAACCGCCACGGAGTTATTGGCACTCCAGAGGAAGCCTCCTCGCTTAATCGAGATAAAATCAAAAACTTCGGGATCAGTCCAGGTTTTGGTCGCGATACGCGCACTTCGGCGAGCACCACCGACCAACACACACTCTGCCAGATAGTGATCGACAAACATAGCTTGTTTCCAGAGTGATAGATCGGCTCCCTTAATAGTAGCTAATTTGTCTATAGAATTCATGAGTGGCTTGGGACCAGAAGAAGGACGATTCTGCATACCTTTGATCGACTCACCCTTGGCGCGGACTTTGGAAAAATCGAGAATCAGCAAGTCATCTTTAAACTTTTTTTCGTACGCCATAATCTCAATCATCTCGATTGCTTGCGCCCATCCCTCACGACTATCTGGTACGTGGAACCAATGAATATTATCACCCTTGCCATACTTATGTTCTGCATCACGGACACTCTCGTCGACACCCCAGACAAAATCGGGGTGATCCGCAGCCATAACACAGCGTACATTGGGCATGTTGTCCCAGTTGACAACACACATATCGTCGTCGTACGGTCGACCAACGCCAGAGCCATTCATGAGTAAATAAAAAAGCGTGTATGAACTTGATGCGGTACTACAATTGGTGAAAACTTCCATATTTCTGCCAGGCTGAGTCTTATCACCATGCTGCAAATGCCGACCAGACATGAGCACTGAACCATTGGAAATGTGCTTAGTCAAAAGTTCTTGCTCCTGCTTGCGGTGAGCTGCAAACGAAGAACCAAGGAGTGCTGTATTGCCCAAAGCTACTCGCTCGGCCACTTCTCGCCATGTTTCCCAACGTTCTCGCTTGGTAGTTTTGTCGATCACCCGACGCAGATAGGTTCTACGCGCTACAGCCCTACCCATACCACTATCAAGTTTTCTATTGGTGAACTTCATTTTTACTTTTGGTAATGCTGCTTTTGGTGACATTAGGCTCCTTGGGCGGTTGATACTGTCGTTAAACGGTCGAGTTCATTGCGAAAATCTTCGACACTGGCAAAATCTCGATATACACTGGCAAAAAGTAGATAGGAGAGCTCATCAAGCTTGCGCAAACGATTGAGCACGAGATTGCCAATCTCCCAACTTTTTACTTCTGCTGTTTCTTTGCGCCTGAGTCTTCGCTCAACATCATCAAGCAAATCGTTGACGTCGCTCATCGGGATTGGCCGTTTCCAAGTTGCTTTCATAATGCCTCTTTGCAGTTTTTCTCTCGAAAAATCTTCTTTTGTACCGTCTTTTTTCAATACTTTTAATTCAATACCTTCTATCCGTTCGTAGGTGGTAAAACGCTTCTCACACAAACCACACTGCCTGCGACGACGAATAGTTGCCTGGTCTTCTGCCTCACGAGAGTCAACAACACTCGTTTCTGCTGTATCGCAGTACGGACACTTCATATAATCCTTACACATCTAATATGCAAAAACACCTTAAGTTGTGCTTTTACTCTTACTGAAACACAATATATTGTGTTTCTCAGTGCTTTCGGAGTAAAAGAATCTCACATTCTATGGGGAGCGTCAACTGATATAAAAGAGATCAAATATTCTCATAACGAGAAATGCTCTCAACTAAGATATCGGAAACTGCTTGTTGCTGGGGAGCAGGAAACACTGCATGCAGTTGTCGCGTTCGTTTGATGTGAGCGCGCAAAGCCCTGTGTAAATAAGCTTGCTTGTCTGGAGAAATTTCTGCATCTGCCTGTGCCGCATCGAGAGCAAGCAAGAGATAGTGTTGTGATTTTTTGAGCGTACTGACTGCCAACTCTGGCTTATCTTTTTGTAACAACCCGGCGACAGACTCAAGTCGTTCAAATGCAAGTGAAACTTGTTTGAGATACTTCTGTTTGGACCCGGTCGTAGTGAGCACAACTCTATCAAAGACCATTGCTACCGGATACAACGCATGATCGGGCAACATACGTGAGCCGATGTACAGCGTGGTGTGCTCGGCTGTAGATGCTTCATACGCAAATGGTTGGCTTGCAGCGACAAGCGATGTGACCAAGATAGCCAGGCCAAATAAGAGCGCCCCAGTGCAAGAAATTAAACGCAATTTTTTTGATGACATATTTTTTTGTCAGTGCTCGAAGTACGGATTGTAACACCGCAAGACCACATTACCAACCATAACTCAAAAGTACCAAGCCCCAAATCGTCTGACTAAGTACCAATGCATAAGCATTGTTTCGCGCAGCAAACAAGTAGGCCTGACCAAACGCAAACAAGAATAACAAAAATAATACACCAGATACTGCCCCGATCTCAAAGCGAAGAAAGGCATTGGGGATGTGGAATAAAACAAAGATTGTGCTGACTAATACTGATTGTTTGGTCAACGACCACTTATGATACTTGTCTTGAATCATAGTCATAGCAAAGCTATAAAATACCAATGTCTCCCAAAAAGAAGTTATTATTGCCAAAGTGAACTCGCCCCAGAATTCTGGTGCAGCAAAAAGTGGTGTTGCTTGCAAAAGCACCCCCTTGCTGAGAACGGACAAAATAGCGGCCACAAACCCAAATACGCCTCCAATAGCAATGCCAAGCATAAGACCGCTATACAACTTACTTGGAGCGAAACTTTCGAGTACCCCTTTGTATCTTGTTATGTTTATAAAAAGCCAGACTGGCACACCAAAAAAAAGCGCTTTACCGATAGATTCATCAAACCAAACAGGAAAATCAAAAAGAGATCGATACAACAACCAGAGAATAAAAATGAGTATTACAACAGGAAAAAATGCTATTCGAGCGGCTTTTGGGTACGAGGGGCGAGATTTATTTCTTTTGGGTGATGGCATGCACTACTTGCTCCAGTGAGTCCTGCTGATTGCTCATGTACGTATCTATAACCAAATCGTACAAACCTTGGTGCCAAAAATCAATTGGATCACTCGGCCTCATAGTACCTGGTTTGACTACCCACTCGTCCCATTGCTGCTTATACATCCGTCGCCATTTTTGAGCATTTACTTCGTAGCGATAATTCATGTTTGCTATTGCCTCATCAGGTGTCACACCATCCCTATTGACAATACGGTCGACACGAACTGACTTATCGCTACAGCGCATTAAAATTTTCAGAGTGCCAGGAATCTGCTGGGCAAGAAAACCTGAAAGCCAAGATTCAAGGATCCAGCGTGATTCTTGTTGCAACTTGGTACGCATGTCCATATCTACTTGCAAATCGAAATCATCAGGATACGCACCAGCACTGTGGTGCAATTCACCTTTGACATCTAGCAAGCCCTGCTTCTTGGCAAATTCCCGCATATAACCTCCGCCGTTGTACCCCATCCAACCGTCAAATTTGAGGGCTTCGCGCAACGAATCAAGCAGCGTTGTTGAGCCAGATCCTGGCAGACCAGAAATAGTGATGTTGCGATAAAGATATGTGTCGTGCATTAGGTTTCCCTGTCCCAGGGTGGGACGCATTATACGCATACTGCCGCTACTTCCTCAAGTACTTTGCTTGAACCGCTGTGCACCAAGCTCGTCCCACTGACACATCACCGCTTCTTTCATGGTGTGAGAGAGTGTTTCCAACCGCTTCCCGGCGGAAATCAGGTCAAGCGTACTAGTTTTTTTGGGAAATAAATGAAAGGTGCGATTGCGACACGTTAGCCATGTCTCCCACAGCATTCGGGCAGTTCGCTCACCACACAAAAGTGAGATGTCGTCAAACAACCACCACTCATCTCGCTGATTTTCGTACACATCAGGGTTGAGCGCGCGTCCAATACGAAATCGTCTGCTCTCGTATACCTTGGTGGTAATTAGGTCAAGATCATAAAAATACTGCTTGAGAAAACCCTCGTACCCTTTTGCCATAGGGAAAACAATAAAAGTATAATCTTCAAATGCATCGTCAGCCCCATACTCACGCTCGTATAGTTTTAGTGCTGTACCGATCTGTGTGCGTACATCAGGAAGCAGATAAGAACTCCATGACGCATTGCAAAACTCGAGTAAAACCTGGGGGGTGAGTGACATATCTTCTGCTACACTAGTAGTTCTACTAGAGCATACATGAAATTGAAGCGACCACACAAGCGGACAGAAAAAAACTTACAATCCACCATTCTTGGTTTGTTTGTTGGCCAAATCACCAGAAAAAAACCAAAAAAATTGCATTCACTGCCTGCTCGCACATCACTAGTTTTTCTACTACTTCTCGGAGTTGGTATCTTGATCAGTTTCTTATATCTTCTACGAGATTTGCCTTCTCCAACTAATTTGCAAACAAGCGAGTCCTATGCGGTTAGCTCGCAGGTTTTTGATCGCAATGGTGTACTTCTATATGAAATTATTGGTGACGAACATCGTATTCCAATTCAACTGAGTGATTTACCAGAGCACGTGCTACATGCAACTATCGCGATTGAAGATCAAAATTTTTATAGCCATTGGGGCTTTGATGTTGGCGGTATCCTGCGTGCGCTACGGGCAAACATCACTGGTGGCAAAGTACAAGGTGGCTCTACTATCACACAACAGTTGGTCAAAAATGCCTTGTTGACTCGAGAAAAAACAATAACACGCAAAGTAAAAGAAGGTGTGCTTGCTATGATCACAGAGCTCATCTACACCAAGCAAGAAATTTTAGAAATGTACCTTAATTACATTTCGTACGGTGGCAACTCTGTCGGAATCGAAGCAGCAGCGCAGACGTACTTCGACAAACCAGCCAAAGATCTCACCCTGGCAGAAACAAGCTTGCTTGCCGGTCTGCCTCAGGCACCAACAACGTACTCGCCTTTTGGTTCGACACCAGAAAAAGGCAAGCAGCGACAGCAAGCAGTTTTACGACGCATGGCAGAAGATGGCTATATAACCAAAATTGAAGAAGCAGCAGCTAGCAGCGAGCCGCTCACATTTGCCATCAGCCGCAGTGACATAGAAGCACCACACTTTGTATTTTATGTACGAGACTTGCTATACGAGGAGTTTGGCGTTGATATGGTCGAGCGTGGCGGACTGCGAATCACAACTACCCTTGATCTTGAGCTGCAAAAAACAGCCGAGGCCTCACTCAGCGCTGAACTTGCAACGCTCGAGCGCTACCAAGTAAGTAATGGCGCGGCAGTCGTCGTCAAACCAAACACGGGCGAAATTCTTGCGATGATCGGCAGCAAAGACTACTTTGACAGCGAAAACGATGGTCAGGTCAACGTGACGTTAGCAGAGCGTCAACCAGGTAGTTCTATTAAGCCGCTCATGTATGCTGCAGCATTTCAAGATAAGACACTCAATCCGGGGAGCATTCTCATTGACGCGCCAACTTGCTTCACTACTGCCGGACAAAAACCCTACTGCCCAAAAAATTATGACGGCACCTTTAGTGGTCCTGTCACGGTTCGGCGCTCACTCGCCAACTCACTCAACATTACTGCTGTTAAGGCACTGCGTACCCTTGGGGTTGAACGATTTATGGAAGTCGCTACTGCACTCGGCATCACAACTTGGACCGACCCCAGTCGCTATGGCCTCTCTCTCACCCTTGGCGGCGGCGAAGTCCGTATGATCGATATGGCGCAAGCGTTTGGCACGCTGGCAAACGAGGGAGTAAAAGTGCCACTCAGTCCAATACTTAAAATTGAAGACTATAGGGGAAAAGTATATCGTGAGCTCGATCGAGAAAAACGCCTAGCCGACCTCGAATTTCTCACCGAGTATAACGAAAAATCTGCTGGCGACCTCACTCGAGTAATGGATCGCGCACCTGCCTATTTAGTCAGTCATATTTTGCAAGATAATGCCGCGCGCCAATACGCTTTTGGCTTGCGTTCTGAGCTGGTTGTGCCCAATCAGATTGTCAGTGTGAAAACTGGTACTACCAACGAGTTGCGAGACAACTGGACTATTGGTTACACGCCAGAATACTTAGTGGCCACCTGGGTTGGTAATAACGATAATACACGAATGAATGGTCGAGTTGTGTCGGGAGTAACTGGCGCAGCACCAATTTTTAACGACATCATGCGATTTATTTTGCAAGATAAAGAAGCAGTTTGGCAAAACAAGCCACCCGATGTTCTTTCAGCCCAAGTCTGTGCTCACGGTATGCCACCGAGTGCAGGTGATAACTGTCAGGCAAAAGATCAGGAGCTCTACTGGGATCAAAGCATTCCTTCTCGTTCAATAGCAGTGCGAAAAAACACTTGGATCGATCCAACCACTGGCTTGCCACCAAAACCAGGCGAACAAATCGATGGTCTTGTACTCGAGGAGCGATCAATTTTCCAGGACCCAGTCACCGATTACTACTGCTCTGACTGCTCACGAGCAACAGACGAGGAGGGCAGGGTTTTGTATGAACAACAAACTGTACCACAAGAATATCAATTGCAACCGTATACTGGCACACAACAATGAGCTACGGTACGTTCCTCAAACAAAAACACGAGGCACCAAAAAATCGGTATCGGAAGAAAAAATTATGGCATTGGATTGGCACACACAAGTGGCACCTAAAAATTGGAGTGCTTGGTTTTTCTCTATTTATCGCCGCTGCTTCGCTTGCGCTCTGGTGGTTTTGGGACAAACCACTCGTAACTCCACTGACTGATCTTTCTGCCTTTCGCTTTTTGCAACATCCAGAAGCCAATCACGGACACAATAAAGTGGTATATGGTTTTCTGCCTTACTGGAATTTGAATGACACAGTCTTACAACCAGAATTAACTCACCTGTCGTACTTCGCACTCACGATCGGAGCAGATGGACAGGTACGCTTACAAGAAGATGGCAGTATTGAGCCAGGATTCAACAAACTACGCAGCGAACAGTTGCTTGATCTGATAAATATTGCAGCCGATCAAGACACAAAATTTGAGCTTGTTCTATCACAATTTATTGCTGATGATATCGCAGCTTTTTTGGCTTCAGAAACAGCCCAAGAGAGATTGCTTGAAACGCTCGACGGTGTTATCTTGGCCTACCCGATCAGCGGGATAAACATTGATATTGAATTAAACGGTAGTTCCAATGACAGACAGCGTCAACAACTGGTTGGCTTTATGACTAAGTTAAGACAACACCTGGACTCCCGCTACAAAAATATATCAATTAGTATAGATGTTTATGCTGGTGCATCAAAGAATAACCAGCTCTGGGACATCCCCGCTCTTGCTCCTGTTGTAGATTACATCGTGGTAATGGCGTATGATTTTCACCGTCGCACTTCCCCCCAAGCTGGACCAGTCGCACCACTCTTTGGCGGCAGTGAACTCTGGGATAGTGATATCAATGAACATTTGAGAAGATTCTTAGAGCAAGTCCCAAGAGAAAAGATCTTACTTGGGGTACCATTTTATGGCTATGAATGGCAGACAGAAAATCGCTCTGCTCAGTCTGCCACGATCCCCGAAACTGGCTCTGCTGCCAAAATTACTCGTGTCAAAGAACTACTTTCAAAAAGTGAAGTGCTGTCAGTAGAGCAACACTGGAATGAAGATGCTCTGTCGCCATATTTGTCCTATGTCGAAGCTGGAGAAACGTTTGTGTTGTATTATGAAGACTCGCGCTCGCTCTCATACAAACTTGACTACGTCAATCAATTAGACCTTGGTGGCATTGCTATTTGGGCACTTGGCTATGAGGGAGACTCACGAGAGTTGTGGGATGTCATCAGTCGTAAACTGGATTAGAAAACACTTTTGCTAATAAAAGTGCGATGTTTTCTCGAGTTGAGAGTTCGCTTAGTTCATGATACTATGCGGACCGATGAAATCTAACAAAAGATATACTACTGAATCAAATAAGCTCAGAAAATACCTGATAGATTTTGCTGCAACTCGCTCATTGCGCTATCGCAATACCGAAAGAAGTGCGGGCAAAAAAACAACTACTATTTTTTCCCAAAAAAAATATTGCCGAACAAAACGACTAACAAATTTCTTAAAATTCCTTAGAGTCACAGCATTAAATGTTTCTTTCTCCCGCTCAGCAATCCTGATTTCTACAATCAAAAAGTCAGCGGTAATTAGACGAAAATTACCAAAGCTTAGTCCAAGGGCAACAAGAAAAGTTGTCAAAACTGTACATACTACCACCCGGCCGTTTGCACTCACTTTTCGTCTCTACCCCAAACAAGTGGTCGCCACGATCCTTATTTTTGTGTCACTTTTTGCCGCGGCATACTTTGTGCATGAGTATGTTTTTCGAGATCTACCAGAAGTTGTAACTTTATACACACAACAACCTGCGCTCACTACGCGTATTCTTGATCGCAACGGCGAAGTACTGTACCGAATTTATAAGGATGAGAACAGAACACTCATCCCGCTTAGTGAGATTCCTGCGTCAACAATAAATGCTACGATTGCGATTGAAGATCAGGAGTTTTATCAACACCAAGGTTTTTCGGTGCGAGGTATCCTGCGCGCTTTCCTTGCAAATAAAAACAACGATGAAATACAAGGTGGATCTACAATCACTCAGCAATTGGTAAAAAATCGCCTGCTCACTCCAGAACGCACGCTACAGCGAAAAGTACGCGAGCTCGTGTTGGCAATTATTGCCGAACAAACATTCAGTAAAGATGAAATTTTGGAGATGTATCTCAATCAAGTTGCCTACGGTGGCTCAACCTATGGTATTGAAGAAGCTTCTCAGCGATACTTTGGCAAACCGGCCAAAGAACTATCGCTTGCAGAAAGCTCACTACTAGCAGGTCTCCCCGCTGCCCCTTCTAGCTACTCTCCGTTTGGTCCTAATCCAGAATTTGCTCGCGTGCGCCAACAGGAGGTGCTGCGTCGCATGACAGAAGAAAATATGATCACGGCAGAAGAAGCGCTAGCTGCCTATCAAACTCCTCTTGCCCTTCAAGCAGATGTTGTTGATATCAAAGCACCACATTTTGTCATGTATGTAAAACAACTCTTGGCAGAAAAGTATAGTGAGGAAGCACTACAAAATAGTGGGTTAGAAGTTATCACAACCCTCGATCTTGAGCTGCATGATGCTGCGCAACAAATAGTAAGTGATGAAATAACAGCACTCACTCACTTGCGAATTTCGAATGGGGCGGCACTTGTCACTTCACCAAAAACCGGCGAAGTTCTCGCTATGGTAGGCAGTGCCAATTACTTTGATATTGCCCACGACGGACAAGTGAATGTAGCACTTCGTCCGCGCCAACCCGGCAGTTCCATCAAACCACTCACTTACTCACTCGCTCTCGCCAATGGCTTCACACCAGCCAGCCTAATTGCAGACACACCAATCACTTTTAATATTTCTGGTAGCAAACCGTATAGTCCAAGCAACTATGATGGCAAATTTCGCGGACAAGTAACGCTGCGCGAAGCGCTGGCCTCAAGCTACAACATTCCAGCAGTGAAACTACTCGCCCAAATCGGTGTCTCAAACCTCATTACCTATGCCGAAAAACTTGGTATCACTACCTGGAAAGCGCGTGAACGCTTTGGTCTCTCGCTCACGCTTGGTGGCGGTGAAGTGCTCATGACCGAGATGGCACAGATGTATGGTGTGTTTGCTTCTGGCGGCAACCTCACACCACTCAATCCTATTTTGAAAATCACGGATCATTCTGGCAAGATTCTGTATGAGAATGCCTGCGCTCTTTACGGCAGAGACTGCCCAAAAAATCAAGTACTGGATCCAAGAGTAGCCTACCAGATAACGAGCATGCTCTCAGACAATACTGCTCGCACACCTGCTTTTGGCGGATTATCTGCCCTCAGTATTCCCAAGCAAGAAGTGGCAGTCAAAACCGGCACAACCAATAGTCTGCGCGATAACTGGACCATCGGCTATACCAGTGATCGTGTCGTCAGTGTTTGGGTGGGAAATAATGACAACACCCCAATGAGCTATGTTGCCTCTGGAGTCACCGGGGCATCTCCGATTTGGAATAAGATCATTCGCACCCAGCTTTCAGCTGAAACGCCACATGTCTTTCCCGTGCCATACGGAGTAGTAAGAGTTCCTATCTGCAAATACACTGGAACACTGCCGTGTGCAGGCTGTCCAACGATATACAACGAAGTATTCATATCTGGAACTGAACCGACAATGTCATGTGGCAACTGGCAGCGAAATCCCAAACCGAGTCCGTCGGGAACGCCACAAATCCTTTAGAAAAGCAACAATACAACTGCCGAAATAAAAATACTAACCAAGAAAAGTATTGGTGCGGTCAAACGTTCAATCCTGTGGCGACGCCGCTCAACAGATTTTTTTTGCTGTTTCAGAGTTCTCACCAATTCTTGCTGACGTTTGCGCGCCTCGATTTGCTCAGTCAATTCCTGGATTGCTTGCGAAGGTTTTGTTTTTTCTACCATAACACTACGAGCGCATTACACATACCCGAGAGACAATCATCTCTACCACTTGTTCTATACTTAGTTCGCTCGTATCTATCTCCCAAGCCTCAGGGACTCGTTTGAGCGGATCTGTCGTCCTGTGTGTATCTTGTTCGTCGCGCTGTTTGATACCTGCCAAGACTTCTTCATAGGATACGTCTTCTCCTCTGGTCAAAAGCTGCAAGTGGCGGCGCGTTGCCCGAATCACATCACTACCAGTAAGGAAAATTTTGAGCTGTGCTTCGGGAAGCACTCTGTAGGTAATATCTCTGCCTTCCATCACCACATTCTGGTCTCGCGCTATCTCTTGCTGCTTTTGTACCAAAATCTCTCGTACTTTGGCATGAGCAGCAACCTTGGAAGAGCCTGCGCTGATTGCTTCAGTACGAATTTTCCACGACATATCTGTTCCATTTACTATCACCGTAGTAAGTCGACCATCCCTCTCTGACTCAAGTGGGTTGCGCATTTCGATTGTTGCTGTTTTGAGAAGTATTGACACCGCCGCTTCATCGGTGAGATCAATTTTTTTCTCGATTGCCAAACAAGCAGCCGCTCTATACATAGCTCCGGTGTCGACATAGAGAAAACCCAATCTATCTGCTACCAAACGAGAAACAGTACCTTTTCCGGCAGCCACCGGTCCATCTATCGCTACATGAAACGCTGTTGTGTTTGCCATAAAGACAATCTTTCTAGCACAACAATCACAGGGTCAGGTTGGACTGTGTGAAATAAATTACTTCTTTGAGCGACGGACAGCTTTCTTTTTTACCGTTTTTTTCTTGGCAGCCGCCTTCTTTTTTGGCAGAGCGTACCACTCATCGGTATCTGCTGTAAGCAAACCCCCCAAGCCGACTACAATCAAAATAAGCGGCCAGAGATTCCAGAGAGAATTTGGCAACATACCAAGGTTTGAGGCGAGAAAAATGAGCCCCATAATTACTGCTGCTACTGGCCAAAATACTCGTTTGGGCATACGAATCTCCTTTTTATACTTCAGAGGCCATTGTAAATGATTTTTGTCTTATAATGCAAGCGTGTCTAGAGCAGCGCTCGCTGATCTCTCACTTCTGCTCGCTTCTTGAGATACGCTCGCTTGTCTACCTTTTTTCTTGGCTTGCCTATACCAATTACCACCTTAATTCTATTTCTTTCAAGTTCAAATGCGAGTGGAACGAGCGCGCGATTTTTGTCTTTGTTAAAACTCTGCAGAGCCAATAATTCGCTTTTTTTGAGCAACAACTTGCGTGTTTGTTGTGGTTCATAGTCTGGTACTGTAGCAAATTTGTATGGTGAAATAAGCGCGTTGAGCAAAAAAGCTTCACCATCTAAAATCTGAACAAAACTGCCGACCAAACGTGCCTGACCCAATCGCACACTCTTGACTTCATGCCCGCTTAGGACAATGCCTGCGACAAACTTCTCACTAATCTCGTACTCAAATCGCGCTTTGCGATTACCTACTAATTGCATACTAGGGGTAGTATACCGCGAGAGAGAAATTACTTAGCGCTCAAGTGCAATCATATACACCGTAGAGCCAGAAGTTAGATACGCAGCACCATTCACCTCATCAACGAAAAAAGAAGTAACTGTAGCAATGCTCGGACTGCGTACCTCGCGCAAAAACACGCCATCTTTACTGAGAATAACTAATCGCTGCTTGTCTGTGTCGAGTACATAGAGATTTTTATCATCAGCTGAAGTAGTAAGCAAGAGTGAGTTGGCAAATGCTTCTTCTTGGCCAGAAACTGCAAATGATTGCTTTCTCCCGCTTGCATAACGCAAAATTTCCCCCGCACTAGTACCAAACCAGATATCACCATCTATGCTAAGTGAGGTAATGTCTTCATACGAAACTGACAAGGGATCGATAATCCAACCAATCGGATCTGAAACACTTTCCGCACTCTGCGTATAACGAAAAACATTTCGCTTCTCTGGGTTCAACACATAGCGATACACACCAAAACTGCCGAGTAGTGTGCCTGCTCTGTTCGAATCACCTACTTCTTTTATCTGTTTTGGCGATTCTTCACTATTCAACTCTATTTCCCACAAACCATCACCGAGCAAGTATAGGGTGTCATCTGAAGCTGCACTAGCTTGTACTTGAGTGATATCTGCCAGTGAAAATTGTGTAATTTGTTTGGTAGCTAGTTGAAGCACGATAGCGTGTTTTTTCTCTGCATCAATAAATACTCCCTTGCCGTTGGTAAAGTGCGAAAATGAAGTCACAAACTCAGATTGGGCTAAACGTAAATCATAAAAAACCGGTAATTCCTCGACTGCTACTTTGCCCGAAATACTCGTGAGTGTTTCCTGGGCACTACGAAGTGCGGTTGTGTATATGCCGCCGACAAAACGCTCCTTTCCCTTTGTGTTTGCTAGCACATCAAGTTCTGCAACAATCTGCGCTGCTTCTCGGCGCGCTGCAATTGGGTCTTCTGCAACAGTTGTCCGAGCAACGCCTAAACGTTCCTCAAGTGGTGCCACCTCCTGCTTGGCAGTAGTTTGCAGCATATTGTATCGCCAGCGGGCACCAATAATGATGAGCATGAGTACCACGATCGTCGCGACAAGTAATGCTACCTTGCGGCGCCACTGTGAGTAAGTGCTACGAACATAGACCGTGTTTTGTTTGAAGCGAAAGGAGCGCAGTAACAACCAGAGTTGAGTACCTGCGTACTTGCTTGTGCCCATAAACTTTCGAAATACTGAGTCTGGAGCTGACTGCTGTTGGTCGTTGTTTACTTCTGGACCAACCTCGCTCACTTCGGGTTCTACCTCGACTGGTACAGTTTGATCGACAACAATAGCCACCTCTTTTGTGGCCTGACTACTTACTTCTACTAACGCGATGGCAGCCGAACCAGATTTGTCTGTATTTGATTGAACTGCGGAAACCAAAGACGTGGCGACGGCTTCTGCGACAAGTCCTTGAGAAAAGCGCTGTTCGATAGCTGGAACAAATTGCTCACCGTGTTCGTTGAGTAGTATGTAAACATCGTCTTCTTTACTCTTGCCAAAGCGTAGACTTACTTCATCGCTATTCGGGAGTACTCGCCCTGTACTACTGTCTCTATGAAGCAAAATATTAGCCCGCACTGCCCCAAGCGACATTTTTTCTCCATCCTGCAACAGACAGGCAACAGAAATTGCTTGCTCTGTTGATTTCTCAAGCAAATCTGTCAAAAATATGTGCAGCTCTTGTGCAGTGCTCGGAGTAAGCGTCTCGAGCTCACTCAAAATAGACTGACCAAACACGGCTGCAGAATCTCCCCGTACAGAAAGCAAAATAACAAATTTACCTGAGGGTAGTGGAAACGTAGCGGCCTGCGACCACTCAACGTAAGTCGGTAGTCCAACAATGGGAGTCACGCGTAAGGACCACATACTAGAGTATTGTAGCATGTGAGGTTTGGGATAAGTTTGGATTGAAAAAAATCTATAAAACAACCAAAAACAACAAAAGTACAAAAATTGCCAATCCCAAATGTGTATACCCCGCTATCTGTAACCAAGGTGAAAAAGTAGTCATCAGTGTGTTTTTCATTACTACAATCTGACGAATAACGACAACCGCAAATAAACAATACAACAAAGCACTAACAACGAAAAAAAACTTAAAAACAAGCAGCAGCAATGAGTCTTGAGTCAAGATTGCGGTGAGATCTAAACCAAACATTAGCTTACCCTCCCTTCAACCTTCTCTCGCTCTTCTTCGAGCAAGAGGTCGTTGATCAGTGCTATTACCTTGTTTGGCTGCGGCACGTCTTCAAACTCAAACTCTGTTTTTTCGGCTGCAGTCTGGACCCTAACTGTACCAAAATCAAAAACTGAGCGAAGTGCGCCGCTCGTCTCTGCCGAGACATCCTCTATATTGTCAATTTTTGCCGAAGAAATACTACGGTAAATCAGCGAAAGAAAATCGACGTCGACAATACGCTCATCGGTAATGATGTAGACATTAAAAAACCAGGATAAAAATGATTCGATAGAAAATCCAAGTAGCAGTAAATACCATCCAACTCGAGCAGCAAACATATAATTACCCGGAAAAAAGGAAAATAGCTCTACATTGATAAACAAAATCGGCAACACCGCTAAAACAAGTGTTGTCAGTACCCAACGGATTTGAGTAATTGGGTGCTTCCGTAAAAGCAGAATAATTTCTTCCTCTCGAGATTGGCTTGCAAAAAAAGTTTTCAGCGGCTTTGTCAGAAAAGCTGTCACCGGATTACTCGAATATTTTTCCCGAGACATTACTTCAGAATACTCATCGACTTTGCGCTTATGATGGCGGTCTGGCATTTTTTGAGAGGCAGCCACTTGGACTGGATTGTGTCCCTGTCTGCGATGCACTCTCTTTTTGCGTAAGCCGCGCAATACTTCTTTGGTCGCGTCGAGTGTAGGAGAGTCGCTGGGCGCTTGAGAACTAGAGAAAACCTCAGGCATATGTGATTATTATACCAGCGGTTGTCGCATCAGTTTGAGGAAGACATCCTGATCGAGACTAACTGAACCAAACTGCTTCATACGTTTTTTTCCCTTGGCTTGTTTGGCCAATAACTTTTTGCGACGTGTCACATCCCCGCCATACAACTTAGCAGTCACATCTTTGCGCAGCGCTGATTGTGTTTCTCTGGCGATGACTGTCCCACCTATTGTGGCCTGAATTGCTACAGCAAACAACTGACGCGGTAAAGTCTCCTTGAGTTGTTTTACCAAAGCTCTTCCCTTTGCCTCTGCTTGCGATCTGATAGCAATGAAACCAAGCGGCGAGACTTCCTCGCCATTGAGTAAAATTGTCACAACAACTGCATCAACTGCAACTTCGCCTACTACCTCATACTCGACAGAGCAGTAACCAGAACTGAGTGACTTTACTAAGTCATGAAAATCGGTAATAAGCTCGCTCAACGGCAGCGAGCAAGACAAAATAACCCGATCGATCAGGTGCTCGCTTTGCAAAAACTGTCCTCGGCGTTCGCGCACAAGATCTAAGATACCACTCATGTAAGTTACAGGAGTTATCAAAGTCAACTTGGTGACAGGTTCGCTCACTTTTTCAAGCTGGCTTGGATCAGGAAATTCATTGATTGTACTAATCGTCTTTTCGCTGCCATCTTTGAGCACTGCTTTATACGGCACCGTTGGACGGGTAGCAATAAGGTCAAGATCAAACTCGCGTTGCAGTCGCTCAACAACAATTTCTGCGTGCAACAAGCCAAGACAACCGATGCGTGAACCACTGCCTAAAGCTGGTGAGTGCGTGCTAACAAAACTAATGGCCGCATCACGCAGCGCAAGTTTTTGTAATGCGTCAAGCAGGGCGTTGTAATCTTCGGCAACAGTCGGAAATAACTCAAAAAATACCAATGGTTGTGGCTCTTGGTAACCCGTTAGCGCTATAGCCTTGGTGCGCTGCGCAACTGTAGTCAGCGTATCGCCTACTTTGAGTGAGCGCACATCCTTGAGTCCAGTCACTACGTAACCTACCTCACCCGGACCTAGCTGGGCGACTGTCGATCGCTTCGGCTGATACACACCAAGCTCGAGCGGCATAAAAGTCACTGGACTAGAAAGAAAGGTTAGTCGCTGCTTATCCAGCACGCCATCAACTACCCGCACGAGAGCTACTGCACCCTGGTGTTGGTCAAAGTATGAACTGATTAGTAATGCTCGCAACGGCGCCTGCTTGTCGCCATTCGGAGCTGGAATTCGCTCAACCACTGCTTGTAGCAATGCTTGTATACCAACACCAGTCTTGGCTGAAACGAGTAAAATTTCTGACTCATCTACTTCGCACAACTCCATTACTTCAAGTAGTACCCGGTCGGTTTCGGCAGAAGGCAAGTCAATTTTATTAATCACCGGCACAATGGTCAATCCAAGTGCTTTTGCTTTGTAATAAGTCGAAAGTGTTTGCGCCTGAATGCCTTGTGATGCATCGACTACCATCAGCACACCCTCACAGGCTGCGAGCGAGCGACTGACTTCGTAGCCAAAATCAACGTGTCCTGGCGTGTCAATAAGATTAAGAGTATGCGTAGTGCCATCCGGAGCAGTGTACGGCAAGCGAACGGGCGCAAGCTTAATTGTAATACCACGCTCTCGTTCAATTGGATTGCTATCGAGCAATCGATCGTGTGGGTGAGCCAAATCTACTTGGCCGCAAAACTCCAGGATGCGGTCAGTCAGTGTTGTCTTGCCGTGATCAATGTGTGCGATTATAGAAAAATTACGCAACAGACCAGAATCGGACATTCGAGTCCTTTACTTGGCCAATCTGGAGGCCTGATGTTTCATTCGTCGAGCGGCATTAGTGTGAATAATGCTTCGTTTGGCGGCACGATCAATGAAACTGTAAGCAATACTCAGTGCTCCTTGAGTCTTAGTTTCTTGCAGCGCCTTGATTGCCGTGCGCATCTTGGACTTCAACTCAGAGTTGTAAGCTGCCTTGCGTTTACTTGATCGGAGAGCTTTTTTGGCATTTTTCAAAATTGGCATAAGATTCCTTTTTTTCGATGAGCCGAGATTATAGCCAAGTATGCTCTTTTTTTCAATGGCAGTGTGCGGCTATAATGAACAACATGTTTTCTTCACTTCAATTTCCACGTTTACTAAGCAGAAATATGAAGTGGCTCGAGAACAAACAATCAACTATCTTGTCGGCTGCCCTCATCATTACAATTGCTAACATTGCCTCATCCCTGGCAGGTTTGGTACGCAGTCGTTTGCTTATCTCGTACTTTTTCAACTCAGAATCGTCACAGCAAGCCTATGAGGCACTACTCGTTGCATTTCAAATTCCTGACATGCTCTTTCAACTGATCGTTCTTGGTGCCGTATCGGCTGCTTTCATTCCTTTGTTTGCCAAAGTGCGTAGGCGCAGTAGACCAGAAGCGTTTCGATTGGCCTCAGTGGTGCTCAACGCGTTACTTTTGGTATTTACTGCAACAGCAATACTGGTCGCCATTTTTGCCGAACCACTAACCCACTGGCGGACTGGCGATGCCTTTACTCCCGAACAAATAGCGATTGTGGTCAAACTGACCAGAATCATGCTAGTGGCGCAAATCTTTTTTGCCGCGTCAAACATTATGTCCTCGATGTTGCAATCATACCAACGCTTTATTATTCCGAGTATCTCGCCTATTTTGTACAACTTTGGTATAGTTGCTGGCGTATTTTTGCTCGAGCCGATGCTTGGGATTTATGCCGCAGGAATTGGTGTCTGCATTGGTGCATTTCTCCACTTTCTCATTCAAGTACCATTTGTGCTCAAAATGGGATTTCGTTTTGGTTGGTCACTTGATTTCTCTATTCCAGAGAGCAAGCAGTTGCTCAAACTGATTCCACCGCGCTTCCTAACGATCGCAACCACAGAGTTTCAGCGAATTGCATTGGCGTTCTTTGCAACCTCACTTGGCAACCTGAGCTTCGTTGTGATTAAACACGCACTTGACCTGATGATTCTGCCTATCCGTCTCTTCGGCGTCCCCATTGGTCAAGCTTCACTCCCATTTCTTTCGGAAGAATCAGCCAAAGCAGATCAAAAACGATTTCAAACACTGGTGACACAATCACTGAATCAGATTACCTTCTTTGCCTTACCGGCCGCAGTACTCATTTTAATTTTGCGCGTGCCGTTTGTGCGCCTAGTGTTTGGTACCAAAAATTTTCCCTGGGAAACTACGCTTTTGATGGGAAAAGCACTTGCTGTTATTGCACTCTCCATTCCCGCCCAAGCAGTGGTACAGTTACTCATCCGAGCGTTCCACTCCCTCAAAGATACGGTAACGCCACTCATTGTTACCGTCATCACAGTAGCCACCTACATGATCGGCGCAGCTGGGGTAATTTTCCTGACAGATTTCGGCGTACTTGGTCTAGCTGCTGTCACTGGAATAATAGCTATACTCGAGCTCGGTCTCTTTCTTTTTTTTCTTGAAAAACGTATGCCCGGCTGTCTTGACCAAAGCTTCCTTCATTCACAGCTCAAAATGATGGCTGCTGGTTTCTTTATGGCTGTTTTTCTCTATTTGCCATTTCGTATTCTCGATGAATTGGTGTTTGATACCTCGAGAACTATGGAGCTACTGGGACTCACCATTACAACAGGAACCATTGGTATGCTGGTGTATGTCTATTTTGCCGCACTGCTCGCCATCCCTGAGCTAAAGATTATTGGCACCATACTCGACTCAATCGGCTCTGCCACAAGAAAACTTGTGGCTCAAAATCCCGAACTCATTGTAGATACAATGGACGATGACTCGCTGTAACGCTACAATGACATTAAAGACGCTTGCCCATGTCACATAGAACCGCCGCCATCAACATCAATTTACTTCCTCGGGATCCATTTTTTGCTACCCCACTCGGTCAAATTTTGCGCTGGGCCCTCTCGGCCGGTCGCTATATTGTTATATTTACAGAATTGATCGTCATAATCAGTTTTGCAGCTCGCTTCACGCTTGATCGACAGTTAACCGATTTGAATGGAGAAATTCAACAGAAAAAATCTATCGTACTCACATATGGAGATCTCGAAAATCGAGTGCGAGAAACACAATCAAAAATTGCAAACTACCAAAACCTAGAACAAGACGCCAACCTTGCAGAGGTGTTTGAAAAACTGAGCACCGTAACGCCAAATGCTATCGTGCTCGACCGCCTTGGAATTACCTCGAGCAATATTACCGTAGATGGTGTGGCACCCTCACAATCTGTTTTTAACATATTTATCACCAACCTCCAACTCTCTCCAGACTTCTCTGGAGTTACGGTGTCCAAAGTCGAGTCAAACGACAAAAATGTTCCCGGCTTTACCTTCACACTGTCGGCACAAACAAAAGAAGTAAAGCAGCTACAAGCCAAGCCAAAAAAGCCATCACAATGAATACTTCTACCAAACAAAAACAACTAAGAAACACCCTCACTTCGTTCTACAATAATCCGGTTGCTCGCGTTTCACTCGAAGTGTTTCTCTCCCTTGGCTTGGTAATTTTCCTTGGTCTTTTTGCAGTTCAACCAACATTGATCACTATGTCAAACTTAATTCAAGAAATAGAAGAAAAACGAGAACTTAGCCAACAACTAACACAAAAAGTTGCTGCCCTCAGCACAGCACAGAGCGAATTGGCGGCACTCCAACCACAGCTTGCCTTACTCGAAGAAGCAGTGCCAAGTGAAGCAAATGTTGTCAAGATTCTGAAAATTATCGAGAAGCTTGCCACAGAGAATAAAGTAATCATTACCACTGCTTCGCTACCACAAGTGCCAGAACCAAGCGCGAGCAGTTCGGCCGAACAAACACAACAGGATCTAGCAGTTCAAGTTGTAGTGACGGGTGATTACCCAGCAATTCGCCAATTTGCTGAATCAATCTCGGCAAGCCGTCGCATACTACACATCGAATCTATCAACTTTGTGCTCAACGACAAACGTGGTACCAAAAGCCTCTCGGCTAGTTTGCAACTCAGTGCTCCTTACTACAAATAATATGAACAACGTTTTTGCACAAGAACTACAAAAAATCCGCAAAAGTCAAAAGATTTTGACGATGTTTGTACTGTTGTTCGTCGTAATCATAGTCTGGGCTGTTGTATCACTGTTTTCTGCCAAACAAACAACCAAAGTCGACAAACAACTGCTCGACCTGGCAAAACCGCTTAACCCCACTATTGATACGAGCATTTTTGCCACCTTACAACTCAAACGCTCATTCAGTGATACTGAGCTTGCCAACTTCCCTATCTACCAACTACTTACCAACGATAAATCACGCGAACAGGTTGTTGTGCCACTCGGCGTAACCAAAGATGAATTGAACAGTCAAAATGTGCCAGAACCTACACCGTCACCAAGTCAGACACCAGCCCTATCAAATCAAACTATTGATGGCTAGAGTGCCTGGCAGTTTTTATCACAAGTTTCGCTTCTTCTTCGCATTGCAACAACTAGAGGTTTTCTCTACAGTGGTAACAGCACCAGAATCACTGGTGTCTTTGTGTGGATGATTAATGAAACTTAACCTACAATTACCAAAAACGAGCATTGCTACCAAACGTATTCCTACTCTTATTGGTATTGGCGTATTAGTTATTGGCCTAATTGCAGGTACTGTGTTATTTGGCAACGGGACTGGTGTATTTGCCCCGAGAGCTTCTGCAGAAACCACCCCCAAGAATATCAGGATAACCAATGTCACCGATACGAGCTTCACTGTTTCGTTTATGACAGATGTTCCAACTATTGGCTTTGTCAAATACGGCGACTCGGCAAAATCACTCAAGCTCCAAACAAGTGACGATAGGAATCAACTGTCTGGTTCAACAGCCGAATTTAGCCTGCAACACATTACTGTTCGTGGCCTGAGTCAAAACACAACCTATTACTATGTGCTTGGTACTGGTAGTGGCGCAACATTTGATAACGCTGGTCAGCCATTCTCGATCACCACCGCCAAACGCAGCGGGGCGCCTGCAGCAGCAAAAACCATCTATGGCTCAGTAACCACCGAGTCTGGTGCTCCTGCAGATGGTGCTATTGTCTACATCAAGATTGCGGATGCAGGCGACATGTCGTCACTCGTAAAAAGCTCTGGAAGTTGGGCAATCCCTTTATCTAATGCGCGCACTCCAGATGGAAGTGGTTATGCCAAAATAGATGACACAACTCGTGTTGCTCTCGATATTCGCGGTAAGACCGCTTCACAAAAGCTTGAATTCACAACTGTGGTAAAAGAGGCACAACCAGTCGTAGGCCTCACTTTTGGCTCGCAACCAACTGCAAGCGAGCCACCTGCTGCTGCTCTTGCTCTCGCCGAAACCAAGGTAACTACGAATGATATCGCTACAGTAGTGCCACCAACCACAACAGAAAAGAGTGCGAGTGCAAGTGGCAAACTCACCGGCTTGCTCGATGAATCAGTATCGGTCACAGAAAGTAGTACTCCAGCTGCAGAAATCACCCACGTGGATGTGGACGCAAGTGAAAGTGCGACAGTCACAACAAGTCAGCCAAAAATTATCGGAAAAGCACCAGCAAACACTGTTATCACGATCGAAATTCACTCAGAAACTGCCATTAATCACCAACTCTCTAGCAACGACAATGGCGAATTTGAGATCGACGTTGCAGCCCTGGGAAAGACACTTGAACCAGGTGAACATACCATTACCTATAGTTATACAGATCCGGAGTCTGGTGAGATCATCACCAAAACAAAAACGTTTACCGTCGCCAATACGAGTACTCAACTTGCCCAAGCTCAACCATACGGCACACAAAATCCCTATCCCATTGGTGGAGCAACAAGTTCGGCAAGCACAGCTACCGGCTCGGCTGATTCCAAAGGCGGATCTGCCTCTGATTCTGCAACTACTTCTGCTCGCTCTAGTATGCCTTCTACAACTAGTGGAGTGCCAGTCTCTGGCTCTGTGGGAACAACCCTCGCGCTTATTGTTGGCGGTCTTTTCTTTATCATTTCTGGCAGCTGGAGTTTTTGGATTGCTTCGCAGCTAGCGAAGGAAGAATCGACAGCCTAAGGCCAACAGTATCCTGCTTGCCCAAGACGGTATAATCCTTTTCATGCAGCCTCTAGTTGTCATCCATCCGTACTACTACTCATGGCAAAAACGGTTATTTGACATTTGTCTGAGCATCTTCCTCATATTCGCACTCTCGTCTATTTTTGTCGTCCTGAGCTTACTGGTACTCCTCACGCTTGGCTGGCCTGTATTGTTTGTGCAACTGCGACAGGGAAAAAACAAAAAGCAGTTTCGTCTCTTCAAGTTTCGGACCATGATTACTACTGCAGCCGTTTGGAAGCCGCTGATTCGTTATGGAAATGAGGCGCCCGAGCCAATGTTTAAAATGCAAGATGATCCGCGGTTTGTCGGTATCGGCCGCTGGTTGTCTCGCTCGGGGCTCGATGAGCTACCACAATTATTTAATATCCTGCGCGGTAACATGAGCTTTGTCGGGCCGCGTCCTTTACCAGTGGAAGAAGCAGCTGCACTGCCTGCTTCGTGGGAGTTTCGCTATCAAGTTCGACCGGGATTGGTCAGTGAGTGGGTGCTGAGTGAGAAGAAATATGGGTCGCTGCGAGATTGGCGGGAGGCGGAGGCAACAAGTCTCGTTACTGGCAGCATCACTCACGACATTGCGCTCTTAGCTCGTGCAAGCCAAGTTGTTTGGCGCTGGAGTTTGTAATCTCAGCAGAGTTTTCCCAATATCCGCTTGGAAAATACTTTGTCTGCTGCCCGACCCAATAATCGTCTGGTGCGAGTTCTGACATTCTTCCCACTATTTGTTTTGTAAAAGTACTCTCACCTCGAGACATTGCCTCATCTGCAAGCAAGTTGAATAAATGCACAAACAAATACCGACGATTGCCAAATTGACTCGGAGGAACAAAACGGGTGTTGGCGTACAACGCTGCAATGTCATCACAGGATGCCTCAAGCAATGCATTCTGAGAAAAAGTAGGCGAATTTTGTATCACCCAATCATCAAGCTCATATGCGAGCCGAAGCGCAGTCCCGTCTGATTCGCTCAGTCGTGCCACCTCAGCTGCCAACAGTGTTTGCTGCGCATAATCCGGAGTGTAATCATACTGCCGTGCCTTAAGCACAATCTCGGCAAGTTGTGTTGCTTCCTTTAGCTCGAGCTGCCTCCCACCTGTACTGCTCAAATTTGCCAAAGTCCTCCAAGGATCTGTAGTAACAACTGGAAAAGAATCTGGGTGAAAAGCATAGATCTTTTCAAAAATGCTCATTTCTTCAGATGCAGCTAGGTGTTTCTGAAACAACAAGCGATGGTATGAAAAGTAAGGAAAGATCAAATATCCTCTAGAAAATTCCCCACGTGACAGTTGCAACTCAACACTGGCAACAGCCCCTGCAATCCCAAGAGTCACAACTACAATTAGACTTGGCAAATGGTGGAGAACTGCAGCGTTCTTTTTACCCAATTTCGGTTGTAATCCACTCCTCAGTTGCAATGCGATAAGTGCCAACACAAGATACATATATCCTGCCAAATGCCAATCAAAATCAAAAAAGGCTACAAAGACACTCGTTTGTATGCTCAGCAAAAACAAAGCTGATTTTTGTTTAATTGAAGCAAAGTAAATTAGACCTACAATTAGTACGGAATAACTTAAGCCTCCCAACAAACCAAGCTCAGCAAATTGCTGCAAGAAAACATTGTGCGCGTACCCAGAATACGCATGCGGAAATTGTGCAAACTTGTACGAGACTAAACTGAAAGTGCCTGGACCGTACCCAAAAATAGGAAACGATTGTAAAGCGCTCACTGCCTGCTGCCAGTATAAGGGCCGAGATTCATTGGGGAGAACAAAAAGCACTACAGCAAGGAGCGCGGCCAAACAAAAACCGCTGGCTGTAAAGTATGTTTTTTTTAGTGGTGCCATCAGCTGGCGCTCCTTGAGGTGAAAAAGCCAGACTCCAATCAGCTGCCAGCCTGTCAGAAACCAGACGAGTCGGCCACTACTCGAGAGAATGGCTGCGTATAGAACCAGCAAGACTGACGTATGAAGCACTTTGCGCTGAGCCTTGTGCCACGCGCTCCAAAAATATGGCAACAATAATAAAATGAGATAGCTGGTATGGCTGTGACCACCAATCTGCGACAACTGGTTCGACCGAGGTAATGTGTCTAATGACGGAAAAAGAAAGAAAAACAAAGAAAAAAATGCCAAAATCACTACAACGCTCTTGAGAGAAAGGAGCAACAAACTATGAGAGAAGTACTTCTCTTTTAACAAAAAAATACTAAAAAAGACAAGAAGTCCTCCTCCAAAAAATAAAAAAGAATCAATAGTAAGAGGAACATTTTTTGAAAAAATGCTTGAAAGTAAAAAAGTGACAAAGAACAGCAGCCAGAGCAAAGTTACTTTTAGAAATTGACTTGCCTGATTAAACACCCCTTTTGACCGCAACAAAAAAAATAGTGCGGCCAAGCCTCCAGCCACATACACAAATACATACGTCGCCCCAAACAAGACTGAAAGCAAAAAAAACAATGACAACAAAAACGCTGCTAGTACTTTTTCTTGTGAGTATGTTGTTTCCATAGCGCTCTTGTCATTGTAAGCAACAACACCAAGACTAAACCAAGTGCATCAAACACATAGCGAGGAAGCATTTTGCTTGGATTCTGCCTGGTTCGCTGCCACCACTCAGTGTACCAGGATTGTGACTTTCTTTCTCTTAACACTTGGGTAAATAAATCACCCACGCACCAAACAAAAATTGGTTGGTGCATCGTTGTCACGTGCTGCAAAATCCAGTTCTCTTGCCTCGGTAATTGCCAAAATCTATCAGCCCCCATACCAACAATCAAAACGGTTGGTTTTTTTGACACAATTCTATCGACGAATTTTTGGCTGTTCTTAAAGTATCCATGCTGCGCCCCCACTATCTCTAGATCTGGCAGTTTAAAGCTCACTTGCTTCTTGAAACGAGCTAGTGTTTTGACAGTACTGCCCAGCAAAAACACCTTCTCCATGCTCCACCACTTTGACAGTAGTGTAAAGAAAAAATCTGGCGCAGTACTTCTCTGCGAGACCGAAACACCCAGCAGGTAAAGATACAAGACGCCCCCCCAGCCATCTGGATAAAAGTAGTCTACCTGCGCAAAAATATTGCGAAATTTTTTAGAAACAAGTAATAGCGCAAGAACATGCGCGTTCAGGTAGCTGACTAGGATTGGACGCTTCTTTGCCAATCTTTGCAATTGGACTAGCTCACTAAGTGGATCACTAATGACTTTATTTTGTAACTCAGTCTCGGTAAAAAACATGTTTTATTCGCTCCAAGTTATAGCCTAATCTATATGACCAAAATATGCTGTTAAGAAAAAACAGTATACATATAACTTGCCAAATGCTTTTTCCCTCAAGTAACTCTGAAATTCTTTGAAAAACTTTACGTGACTTATTTCTAGCTAGATCCTTTTTGTGAAAAATTCCTTTGGCCTGCAACAACCACATCGCTCGTCCATTTAGAAATTTTTTCTTGAGAAGACTACCAAAATCTGACTGTTCGTTATGTACAACCAGAGCGCGCGAAGCATAAAACAACTTCCCCTGTGCCGCCTCAATCTGCTCACCAAAATCTGTGTCCTCAGCAAAAAAATACGTATTGAATCGTTCATCGAACTTGATTTTGTGCACTTGTAAAAATTCTTTTCTCACCGCACAGTTTCTGGTATTGAGTGCCGCACCACAAGAAACATTTCCAGTTTTTTCATCAAGACGAAGCTGCAAAAAAAATTTGTTGTACTGAAACAAATATGTTTCCATAAGTAGTGTAGTAGATTTTTCTCGAGACGCACCAAGCACCGCAACAATCGATTTTTTTTGCAATGGCTTGGTAATTTCTTTCAACCAACTTGGTGCTGGCTCACAGTCATCGTCAAGAAAGGCTAGTATTTCCCCTTTTGCTTGGGAAATGCCAGTATTTCTGGCCGTTGATTTGCCTGGAGATTTTTCCAAAATATGACGAATTTGTAGTCGTGCAAATTTTTTCTTGTCAAACTTGTACTGCTTTCGTGGAGCATTTTCTACCACAATGACTTCGTCTGGCAGCTTAGTTTGTGCCAACAGTGCCACAAGACAGCGATTGAGACTTGCCTGTCTATTGCAGGACGGGATGATGACCGATGTAGTCATGATTTTTTTGCAGTATCTAGATATGCCAAAAATACCACAAATAAGTCAAGAGTGGGGTCCTGAGAAAAGAGGGTGTGAAACTGCGAGTTGATTAAAAAAGTAATGCAGGCTACCCAAACGGAAAAATGAGCAATATTTTTTGGCACTCGCCACAAAATTGACAAGGCAAAGATGGCAAATAAAAACATCGCTGGCAAGCCAAGTTCGCTAGCAAATAGCAGCCAGGTGTTGTGCACCGGGTACAAAAAGTAGGCTGCTGCACCAGAGACGTTTTGCGCGACCATGGTTTGGGTAAAGTGATTGAGACCAACGCCGGTAATGGGAAACATGCGGATCATCTCGAATGCTTCTTGTGCCAGCTCTACTCGACCACGCCCTGAGCCAAGCGTAAATATATATGAGAACGACTGGAGTCGCGTAAAAAAATAGCCCCCATACAGCACAATGATCCCAACACCACCAAGCAAAATCCATTTCCATTTTTTTAGAAGTAGTGTCACTTTTTTATCTCGAGCGAAATGCCAAATGAACAATCCAATCGTTGTCGCAAGCGCAACCCATGCACTACGACTGTAGGTTGCAAACAAGGCTAGTAGACCCAATACTGCACTTGTACCAGAAATGATTTGAACAGATCGTTTTTTCGTTACTACAAGTTGTCCTAGGCCGATTGGCAATAACATAGAAAGCCAGCTGGCAAAAAAGGTTGGGTGACCAAGCGTGCCTGATACCCTATACAAAAAAGAGCTTTCGTTGGTTAGGTAACCAAACGGAGCAATGGTACTCCCTTCCTCCAAATACAAACCAAGGTTATGTCGCAACAAGAACTGCAAACTGCTAAGCACTCCAAAAAACAATAACCAACCTGATGCGACTACAAACATCATTTTTTTATTTGCAACATGTTGCAAACTGTATCGAGCAAGCATGAAGAGTAAAAAGAAGTAGCAAATTCTAATAAGTCCAAATACTATGTGACTATCGAACTTCGGTAAAACAACTTGTACCAAGCACAAGATCAAGAACACAGACAACAGCAAAACAGAGCGAGATTTCTGCCGATATAACTCCGGCACACTAAGTGCTGCCAACAACACCAACAAAAATTTGACACTCAATCCAAAGTAATAGCCGTATCCCAGGTTAAACTGGGTCATAGCCGACTCAACGGCCGTGACCATACCACCACGCAAACCAAGCTCGATTGGCAAACTCAAAAGCAGTAAGAGAAAAAGTCCTGAAGCATACTTTGTCTTGAGTCGATACAAAATGAATGCCGCCAAAATAAACACGAGAAGCAACAGCTTATTGTTTGCAATCAACAAGAACGTAAACGGAAATACAAACAAAAGAATAGAAAGTATCGACTGTCTACTGGGCATTATCGAGTGGGCGCAGACTAGTTATCTCTATCCCCTCAATATCAAGAGCATCGGTATACACCCAAAGCGGTTCGCCTACTTTAACCTTCTGATGTCCTGCATAAGACCACACATCTCCTATATTTTGCGCGCGAATTTCAAACTCCAGAAGAACGTCTCGCTTTTGTGGATCTTTGTTGAATACAACCGAGCCACCTGCGACCGATGAAAAAATATCACTAGAAGGTTGTCTTGTTGTGACAGAAAGTACTCGAGCGATTTCTTGCCCTGTGCCCAAATTATATGCAATAAGTCCCGGCTTAAGCTCTGTTACTGTCCAAGGATCTTTACTGCGCCAAATGGCAGATATATGAAACCATTGTTCCGGCAAAATAATCGGCTTATCAGACATATGAGTGATAATTCCCAATAGTTTCTTGCCAGATAAATCTATAGCTATCTTCCCCCCCACCTCCACTGGAGTACCCTTGTATACAAACTGTTGTGAGCGATGATCAAAACTACCCTTGAGCTTTACCACAGGATAAAATTTTGTTTTTTCATCACCTTGCGGGTAGGCGTCGTAAGACACGATTTCTGCCGAGACTACTCCATTTGGTTCTAACTCTGTATCACCGATCTGAATCTCTGACGCCAACCAAGGAGGCGGATCAATGGCGCCATACCACCACTCGCGACCAGTCAATTCTATGCGGACATAGCGGTAGTCGTTACTTTTGGAGAAAAAGCGCACCACGCCAACTGCCAACAAAGCAATAATCACAGTTGCAAGCAATCGCCAAACATGCAGCTTGCGCTGCTTTTTCTTCAGAAAAGCATGAGATAATTTTGAAAGATGCCAGTTCACAGCGTGATTGTATCACTGCAAAGCTATGATTAAGTCAAATCGAATTTTTTATTTTCTTGTCATTTTGATAACAGTTGTTTCTATTGGGATTAGATACTACTATGCAGCTACTCAAGAATTATGGATTGATGAGGTACTAGTTTTACAAATTGCTCACGAAAATGATTGGAAACAAACCGCACTGGTCGAACACTGGGACAAATCTCATCCGCCGCTATTGCATCTCTACACAAAAGTTCTACTAAAATTCATTTCATATGATGATAAGATTGCCCTTAGATTTTTATCATTTTTTCTAGGGGGATTGGCAACAATTCCCCTAATGCGCTACATAAAAGTCACTCATAAATCTGCAACTGCTGCCATCCTGGGTGGAATACTTTTTGCCATCAATCCGACCATTACAGCCAACTCTTTTAGCCTTCGTCCATATGGAGTGATTATATTTCTTTTCTTAATTTTCTTAGCTTCAACAAGGAATCTTGATTTACATTCTGACGTCAAAAAGTATCAAAAAATGATTCTTATCAATATCATAATCATCTTTAGTTTTTTTTGGGACTACTCATCGATCTGGTTCTTACTACCATTTGCTGTTATTACTGTAATCAAGGTTAAAAGTAAAGTGTACCCCTTTGTCTACACACAAAACCGACTGGTTTAAGATCCATTCCTTTCAGTTGAAATAGATGTCGGCTGGCGTAGCGTAGTCTAGTGATTGATGCGGTCGCTTGGTGTTGTAAAACAC
>Ga0210057_1000783_pt1 | contig 51603 bp, 68 predicted proteins | sample CryGeyCG2114_010_2_FD_183968 | JGI IMG/M metagenome (GOLD analysis project Ga0210057, IMG submission 183968) | Groundwater microbial communities from aquifer - Crystal Geyser CG10_big_fil_rev_8/21/14_0.10 (SPAdes) (version 2) | ecosystem: Environmental > Aquatic > Deep subsurface > Groundwater ...
CATCCTCTTGTCTGGCAGGGTCTGCGCCCTGTGATATTCCTTTGTGTATCGCTTGAATATTTGATTTTTCGTTTCCATAGTCATATGGAAACACGGTAACCCATTTATTATCTATCCACTATGGTTATGGTAACCTTTATTATTATCTATATCGCATTGTTCACTTCTGCAACAAGGAGGAGTAGTATCAAGAACTTCTTCTTGCTGCGCGCTTCACCCCGCAAGAGCATTCTGCTTCGGCGGGGTGTTCTTTTTTTAGATAACTTCTGTATGCATATATCTTAGATCCGGAATATAAATATACTCATCCGTTTGCTCAAAAATGGTTCTAATGCGGTTCACGGTGTGGAGCAAACAAAAATCAGTTGCCTTGTGCAACTGTATTTTTGTTTTTCTGGATGCAGGGCGACTTGCCCTGAGCCTGTCGAAGGAAGCCCTGCTCGGGGAGCAAGCGGTTTGCATACGTTTCAGACTTATCTTGTTCAGGATTCTGAAGGAGGGTATAATTTTGGTATATGAAAAAGTTCTGGACGTTCATAAAACCAACCTGGGGGAAAATCATATTTTTTATTATCCCATTGGCGATTGTCATTGTCTGGTTGATTATTCAATATAAATCCAGCGCGTGCGACTATCAAAACAGCCTAGAAGAGGCTAAAAAAATCTACGGGGATAACACGGCTCTTTTATGCGTGCCGCCTGAGTTTCCGACTAACAACATTTTATATCTATTATATTGGTCTCCTTTTTATTATCTAGTTCTTTGCTCCTTAGCCAAACTTTATAGACTACGCCGTTAAGTCCAAGAGGTGAAACAGATTCTAATGCAGTTCACGGTGTGGAGCCACTATTTTTGCCTTTATTAATGCGCCTTCCCAAGACCACCTTGAGTGAAATTAGAACCTCTGCGATAATTTGGGTATGAAAAAGAAACACAAATCAATCAAGCTCCTTCCAGTTAAACCCTTCCAAGAAACTTTAGATGGCGGGTATTGTGGTCCAGCAAGTTTAAAAATGATACTAGAATATCTTGGTGAATCTTGTACTGAGAAAAAAATTGCAAAACTTTGCAATCGAAGTTTTGAGCTTGGCACAAAAGATGCTGATTTAGTGCGGGTAGCAAAATCATATGGCTTCAAGGCTGCTATAAAAAATAATGCTAATTTTACCGATATTAAACAGTGGCTTAATAAAGATATACCAGTCATCGTAAATTGGTTTACACGAGGACGGCCTGATTATGGAGATTCTGAAGTTCCTGACGGGCATTATTCAGTAGTCGTAGGAATTGACGAAAAGTATATTTATCTCCAAGACCCCGAGATTGGCAAACTTCGAAAGATAAAGAGAAATGATTTCCTCCGTGTATGGTTTGATTTTACTGGGCGTTATATTAAAGCCAATCAACTTATTGTTCGACAAATTATCGCTGTCTATAAAAAATAGCTAAAAACAGGTTCTAACGCCCGCCTTGACTCGACGCCAAGTCGAGGCAGGTGGTTCACCCATCGGAGCCAACAAAAATCAGTTGCCGTGCGCAACTGTATTTTTGTTTTTTCCTTAGCAGGGCGACTTGCCCTGAGCTTGCCGAAGGAAGCCCTGCTCGGGGAGCAAATTCCTTGACGGATTTTACCACTTTTGACCATCTTGTTGCCAGAGTGTGTTGTACATATTTTTAAACTGGAAAGCACCTTAAAGGTGACCTCCAGTACGCATTTCCGCAATAAAGGTTCCGCATGGCAAGCCAAGCGGTATTGGGCGGAGTTTGCCTAGCTCGCTCTTTGCCGCCTCAAAGGGCGGGGTATTGAACCATTGCTGCGACTGCGCTCGGACGAAATGGATAACAGAGTTACCCATTTCGCATCCTCGCTTGTCGTAATAATACACTTTCGTCATATTACGGAAACGCCAATGGAGGCTGGGCCTATTTAGTAAATACCCTAAAAAGCCTTTATTGCCGGCACAAAACAGGGCTTGACTTCTCTATATCAGTAGAGTAGTATAGTAAGTGATGTTACTATATCACCCCAAAAGGGTACAAAAATATGGACGAAATCCTTAAATACGTACAAAACCAACTGGTACAAGCCCCTTTCCGGCTTAAGTCCTATACTCAGGATGAGCAGGGCAAGAAGTATCCGCAAAGAAATATTTATGTCAAAGTTGATAAATACTTTCGGGATTTTTTGCATAACCCAAATGCCCAGGACCGTTGGATTATAATCCCAGGACTTCGTGGTGTCGGTAAGACCACTATTCTGGCTCAGCTGTTCTTAAACCATCAGCAAGAGGTCGGCGATCGTAGAATGCTCTATGTCTCACTGGATGAAGTGGTGAACGTACTCGGCTCGTCTTTGAAAGATGTTTTGACAGCCTACGAAAAGATAATCGGTGAAAGTTTTGAAAAGCTTACCCAGCCTATTTTTATATTTATCGACGAGGCACAATACGATCCCAAGTGGGCATCGGTATTAAAGTCTGTGTATGACAGGTCAAATAAAGTTTTTGTCGCGTGTAGTGGTTCATCAGCTGTTTCATTGCAGACTAATCCGGATGTCATCCGCCGTTCCATTTTCCAGAAACTCTTTCCAACCAGCTTCTCTGAATTCTTAATGATTCGCGATGGCAGACTACCTATCAAAGGTTTGAAGCAAAATATTAAAGATGCCCTATTCAACGCTGACTCTGCAAAAGACGCTTACGAAAAGTTAAAAAGATATGAGCAAAGCGTGGTGAGTGCGTGGTCATCCATAGATCGTCACTATGTTGATGAATATTTGAAGATCGGTACTTTGCCATTCGCTATCCGGATGAAAGATGAGACGCGAGTTTATCAAACAATTACCTTGCTCTTAGATAAAGTAATCAATCAGGACGTTCAAAGTCTTGGCCGTTTTGATACCAAGACTCTGATTTATATTAAGAGGGTATTATTTCTGCTTGCCGAGTCTGATGTAGTGAGTATTCAGAAACTTGCCACCACGCTTGAGACTAGCGTCAACACCCTTTCAAATATTCTTGAAGTGTTGGAACGGGCCGAGTTACTTATTCGTGTTATGCCGTACGGTTCGAATTCAAAAAAAGTCAGAAAGCCATCACGCTATCAGTTTATGTCTAGTGCCATGCGATCAGCATTTCTCTCGGTCGCCGGTAACGAACAGATTTTTGCCAGTCAGAAAGGCCGTCTTATGGAGGATATCGTAGCCATGACACTATACAGGGAGTTCGTGGCCAATAGTCGTGGTGCTTTGAATTATGACAGCTCAAGAGCTGGTGCAGATTTTATACTCACCATTGCCAGTAAGAACATTATTCCAATTGAAGTAGGTGTGGGTGAAAAGCTTGGCACGCAAGTTCGAAGCACCATGAAGAAGGTCGGGTCGGCCAAATATGGCATTGTGATCTGTAAAAACGAGCTTACATTACTAGAGGATGCCAACGTGGTTAAAGTCCCTCTGGATTACTTCTTATTGATATAACACTTATGCCAAAGGAAATCGCCAACAAAACTGAGAAAGAAACCTACATCAAGTGCAAGAAATGCGGCACTGAGGTTCTTTCTATTACGCACGGTAATTTAACCCCATGTAAGTGTGGGGCTATTTCTGTCGATGGCTCTAAAGAGTTAGTGAGAGTTATCGGTAAGCCAAAGGATTATGAAGAAATCCAAAAATAAATTTATGGCAAAAGATTATTCACAATTTTCAAAAGAAGAGCTTCTCAAGATTGTTGAGAAAATGGAGTCCCGAAAAAAGTATGGGCTTATTTGGGACGAAGAAAAAGTTAAAGAGCAGTTTGAAAAAGATGCCGAGAATGCTTTGCCGGTGCTGAAAGAAATCAGTAGTAAAGAAATTACTGATAAGGATGGCTCGAAGCCGGTAAATATCCTAATTGAGGGCGACAACTATCACGCTCTCTCGGTTTTAAATTTCACCCATCAAGGCAAGATCGACGTGATCTATATTGATCCTCCATATAACACGGGCGCTAAGGATTGGAAATACAACAATGATTTTGTTGATGCTACCGACAGCTACAGACATAGCAAGTGGATTTCCTTTATGCGAAAGAGATTAAACTTAGCTAAAAATTTGTTAACAGACGAAGGTATAATTTGCGTAACAATTGATGACTATGAGGTTGCGCGATTGATAATGATAATGGAAGAAATTTTTGGAGAAGAGAATCATCTTGGAACCGTAGTTATTAAAAATAACCCCTCGGGCAGATCGACAGAGAAGGGATTTTCTATAGCCCATGAGTATGCCTTATTTTTTGCTAAATCTGAAAAGGCAAAAATTGGCCGACTTAAAAGAAGTGAGGATCAAATCGCCCGCTATAAAGAAAAGGATAACGGCGGACTTTTTGAGTGGGTAAATTTCAGAAAACACGGATCAACTAGAGCGGAATCTCCCAAAATGTTTTTCCCTCTTTTTCTTACAAAAAACTCTATTCGTGTCCCAAAACTGACGTGGGATGAATCAAAAGAGGAATGGATAATGCAGGAGAAGCCCAAAAAGGACGAATCGATAAGCTATCCGATTGATGAGGATGGACACGAAAGACGGTGGAAATGGGGCATAGAGAGAGTGAGGAGTGAGATTGCAGAAATGAAAGTCGGGAAAGATAGAAGCGGTAATTATGCCGTATATATTAAGTCAAGAATGAACGATGAGGGCATGTTACCACTAACTTGGTGGGATAAGAAAGAATACTCTGCTACTACCCATGGCACAAATCTATTAAAAACAATCTTTTCAAAGCTCAATGCTTTTTCCTACCCCAAGTCTTTATATGCAGTTATTGATTGCTTGAAGGTTATGGCAAATAAAAAGAATGTAACAATTCTAGATTTTTTTGCCGGGTCTGGTACTACAGGGCATGCAGTATTACAACTAAATCATGAGGATAAAGGTACAAGGCAATTTATACTTGTGACCAATAATGAAAATAATATTGCTGAGGACGTAACGCTCCCACGAATGAAAAAGATAATATCTGGCTATAAATTAAAGGGTGGCAATCAAATTCATGGTCTAGGTGGTTCCCTCAAATACTTCAAGACAAAATTCGTAAAAAAGAACACTAACGGCGATGACTTCAAGACACGCATAACGCACGAGTGCACCGAGATGCTTTGCTTGCGCGAGGGCGTGTTTGACGAAGTAAAAAAGACTGATCATTACCGCATATTTCAGCAAGGCGACAAGACGCTTGCCGTTTATTATTCTTTGGACCGTAAATCACTACCAGCATTGAAAAAAGAACTTGAGAAAATGACTGGCGAGAAGATACTTTATTGCTTCACGCTCGATGCCACTGGTCTTTCAAAAACGGAATTCACCAACTGGCATGGAGTTACGCTCGAGCCGATTCCGCAAAAGATATTAGATGTCTACAAACAAATCTATGAATATTGATCTTAAACCCTACCAAGAAAAAGCAGTCAACCAGCTGATCGAAACAACGGTCAAACTTTTGGGTTATGACGGCCCGGGTGAAGTTTGCGTTTTTCAAGCTCCCACCGGCTCAGGCAAGACGATCATGATGGCCAAGTACATTGAGGGCCTTATCAAGGAGCTTCCCAAGGAGGATTTTTGTTTTGTTTGGATGAGTATTGGTAAAGGTGAACTTCACTTACAAAGTAAGCATTCTCTCGAGAAAGTGTTCGCTGGCTTTCCTCGAGTTACGTCAGTTGAGGATGCGTTCAGTGGTGGCCGAGAGCGGATCGTGCAAAACGAAGTCGTAGTTGCTAACTGGGAGAAACTCCGAAGCAAGGAGCGTGAATCTGGTGATTGGAAGAACCTGATAATGAAAGATGGTGAGAAGCTCAATTTTCGGGACGTTCTTGAAAAGACCCAAGAGCAACGCAAAATCATTCTAGTTATCGACGAGAGTCATGTCAGTGCCGATACGGCTCGTGCTAATGAACTTCGTGACCTTATTGGTGCCGACATTGTGATTGAAATGTCTGCTACTCCCCGTCGACCACAGCAGGAGCTTGGTTTTACCGAAGAACTTGCCCGAGGCGGTGCCGGTTATGTCATTGTTGAGCCGAAAGACGTGATCGATGAGGGCATGATCAAGAAAGAGATCATCATTAACGAAGATATTGAGAAAATCGCCGCTTCGGAAGAAGACTCCCAGTCAGCCGTGCTTGAAGCCACTTATCGCAAGCGATTAGAGCTTAAAAAGACATTTGAAAAAGAAGGTGCGGATATCAATCCTCTGGTTTTGGTACAAATTCCTACAGCTGAAGCCGGTGACCAGAAAATTGAAGCAGTGAAAAAGTTTCTCAACGGCAAAGGCATCAACGAACGCAAGGATGGACACGGTAACGGCAAGCTGGCCATCTGGCTGGCCGAGCAAAAGTCAGAGCTGATTGACTGGATTGCTGAACCGGACAATGAGATTGAGTTTCTTATTTTCAAACAAGCCATTGATACCGGCTGGGATTGTCCTCGAGCGCACGTCCTTGTTAAGTTCCGCGAGACGCACAACATTGTTTTTGAAATTCAAACAGTCGGTCGTATTTTGCGTATGCCGGAACAGCGACACTACGGCAATGAAATATTGAATCGCGGTTATATCTACACCAACCTTAAATCCATTGAGGTTAAAAAAGAAGAATACAATCCGAACATCATCAAGCATTTGCGAGCTGGCCGTGTCGTTGAATATAAGCCGATTAAGATTGAGTCCTACTATAAGGCTCGGGCGGACTATGGCGATGTTACTTCCAGCTTTCATCATGTATTTGAAAAAACGGCCGATCAGTATTTTGGTACTTCCGGTAAAAATACACCGGCTGAAAACAACAAGAAAGTCGAGGCGAAAGGCGTTGATCTCAATATCAGAAAATATCAGCAGGAACTTATTGCCGATACGCATTTGGACGTAAAGAGTTTTGATGAGCTTGAGGGTAAGCTCGGGGCAGAGGGTTTTGCCAAGCTTCAAGTCGCGGCCGATGAACTCATGGTCTTTTTCGAGCAAACCATTAAAAACAATCTCGGACCGTTCAAGAACGTGAAGCGTTCCGTACCGTCCGTGAAAGCCGCTATTTATCTCTGGTTTCAAAATGTCCTTGGTTCAAAAAGTTGGGGTGAAGAAAATATGCTCATGACGCAGAAAGTTTTCATGCACGATAAAAATCGTGGCTACTTTGAGCATATTCTTGCCTCTGCTATTGAACGCTACATGACCGTCAAAGAGCAGGAAGTCCGGGAGCGCATTGAAGAAAGCGAACAACGATACCCTTTCGAGCTTCAGCCGGAGCAGTTTTATAACGAGTACACCGATGAAATCATAAAGGCGAAAAATTACGCATATGAGCCGTGTTATCTCAACGTTGATCGTTCCAAACCGGAACGTGAGTTCGAGTTATTTTTAAACGACAATACTTCCAAGATTGATTGGTGGTGGAAGAATGGTGAGAACAAGCAGGACTACTTCGGCATTAAGTATGAATATGCCGGTGGTATCTACACATTCTATCCAGATTATCTCATAAAGCTCACCGATGGCCGGATCGGGCTATTTGAAGTCAAAGAATCCGGTGATCGGGACGGCAAAACCTATACCAAAGCTAAAGCCGAAGCTTTGCAAAAATACATTGCCGATCAGAAAAACAAGAAACTTTTCGGTGGCATCGTCATTGAGCGCAATCGCGCTTGGCATATCAGCGACAAGGCTACTTATGATTGGGAGAAATGCGAGCGTGATGATTGGAGTGAGTGGGGTATCTTAGAATTTTGAACAAATAGAAAAAACTGATATTTATGTCTGTTTCAAAAAAACAAAATGGTGGTTACTACGCAATTAAAGGTTTTACCTATCAATTTGATAAGTCTCTTTTGGAGATCCTAAATAACCAAACACAAGATGTTGAGTTAGAGCAAATTCAAGATATCGGAGTCAGTAATTATTATATTCAAGTCAAGTATAAAGAAACTCAAAATTATGCTGATTCAAAAATTAAGCCTGCGGTGTTGCAATTATTAAAATGTTTTATTGTCGATAAAAATAAAAAATTCAAATTATATTCCTATTTTAAAGACAAGTCGTCACAAGTAACAACCCTAACAGAAAACCAGCTTAATCAAGTACTGGGTTCTGATAGTAGTCAATATACGCAGGACGATAAAAAGGCTTTTATAGAAAATTTTATTTTGGAATTTTCAAGTAATTTCGAAAAGCAGTTTAGTGATCTCGTAAAACTTATAAAAACCTGCTTCCAATTAAAGACAGAGGAAGAAGCCGCAACATATCATGCAATATTTAAAGCAAATTTATTTGATATTGCCATTAGAAAAAATCCAAAACAAAGGACGATAAATTATAAAAAGCTAAAAGCAGTTATTAATAGCAGTGAAAAAATAATATTTGATCTAGCTTATTGTAAATATCTAAAAACCGAACGGTATTTGAAGTATGTAAAAAAAGAGTATTTTACTTTCAAGAAAGTAAACATCCCAAACAAGCAAAGACTTTTTGTTATCGAGATAGATAATTCCGTAAAGGATGGGGATGTTATTCAAGTCGTCACAAATATAAAAAATCGATACTTCAAAAAGGATACATCTCCAGCGCCTTATATTTGTTTATTTGGAATGGATAACGAAAAGATTGCCAACCTTAAACAAAAACTTTGGGATAAGGGATTGATATTTTCTGACGGTACACATTTTGATAGAGATAAATTTAGGATGATCGATCTCATAGCAGATACGCATAATAATAATTGCGGAATTACATTTAAACTTCTGTCGCTTAATCAATTGCCCCTCTTTTTCAAAAAGAAACATCCAGACGAAACTTTTGTCTTCTTAACATCGGGTGATGGAGAATGGCGAACAAAAGTTAAAGAATACAAAGAGTTTTATATCAGTCGCACAAAAAATATTATCAAAATAATTCAATAAAATTTATGCCAGAAACAAATACTAAAGCCGAAGTAATATCAGTGTTCCCCAACAAGGTTAGAATAGCCGTAGGAGATATTGATTCATTCAAGATAGCTGATGAGCTATTGGCTGTTGGATCATATCTAAAAATATTTGATCACAATGATTGCTCTATTATTGCGATAATAGAGAATTTTTCCATTGAGATGAAAGACCCTGATGAAAACGGAAAGAGGGAGAAGGTTTATATTATCGAGGCTGTTCCACTTGGTTTTATTAATTCAGAGGGTGTATTTGTTCGCGGTGGAAATAATATTGCTATTCCTCCAAAAACGGTTGAACCAGCAAAAAAGGAAGACATACAAAAAATATATGATGATATTGAAGAAAAAAATCGTTTTTGCTTTTCAAAATTAGCACAAGATACTTCAATAACCGTTCCTGTTGACGGGAATAAGTTTTTTAATAAACACATTGCTATTGTTGGGTCTACCGGATCCGGTAAGTCTTATTCGTTAGCAAAAATTTTACAAGAAGCCATAAATTCCAAAAATACTGGTTACACTGGCTTGAACAATTCTCACATAGTAATTTTTGACATTCACTCTGAATACAAGACTGCCTTCCCGGATAAACAATCAAACAATATTGAAGTGACTGAGTTGGTGTTGCCTTATTGGTTATTAAATTCTGAGGAATTAGAAGACTTATTTATTGAGAGCAACGAGGAACAATCCCATAATCAGGTGGCGACCCTAAAGAAAGCAATAACAGAAAATAAACAAAAGCATTTTACTGGCGACGAGGCCACTAAATCAAAAATTCATTATGACTCCCCGGTAGTTTTTAATATTGGGGAAGTCATGCAAGCTATTAAAGAAAAAAACGAAGAAATGGTGCCTGGCGCAAAAACTGGAACTGAAAAACAAGGTTCTCTTTTTGGTAAATTGGATAATTTCCTAACACGGTTAGAAAATAAGGTTAATGACAAGAGATTAGATTTTTTGCTGGGTGACAAGGTTAAATCTATTAAACCCGAAGATGTATTGAGGCAGTTTATCTCTTATAAAAAAGACAACGAATCAAACGTCACGATCATCGATCTTAGTGGTGTACCTTTTGATGTGTTAAGTATAACTGTCTCGCTAATCTCTCGTATTTTATTCGATTACGCATATATTTATAAAAAGACCAATCCAAATTCTACAAACGAGACCCCTCTTTTAATAGTTTATGAGGAGGCTCACAAATACGTTCCAAAAGCTGGGTCAACAAAATTTAACGCATCGAGATATGCGATAGAAAGGATTGCGAAAGAAGGTAGAAAATATGGCGTGACTTCTGTAATCGTAAGCCAGAGACCATCAGAAATATCGGAAACAATATTTTCTCAATGTAGCAATTTCGTAGCAATGAGACTAACAAATCCCGAAGATCAAAATTATGTACGTCGTCTTTTACCAGATACCCTCGGGCCGCTAACGGAATCTTTGCCAATACTCCAAGCTGGAGAGGCTTTATTAATTGGCGACTCTGTAGTTATGCCGTCACTTGTGAAGATTGACCAGTGCACAAATTCGCCGTCGTCAAATGACATTAAATACCTCGAGGAATGGAAGAAGGAATGGAAGGACGTTGCCTTTGATCCAATAATTGAGAAGTGGCAAAAATAAAACTCTATGGCTAAAGATTTTCAAAAAATAATATGTCCGACCTGCAAAGCTGAAATCTCGCTTAATGAGGCTATTACCCATCAGTTGCAGGAAACAATAAAAAAGGAGATGGGAGAGGAACAGCAAGCTAAAAATGTTGAATTTGCAAAAAGGGAAAAAGAGATTACTGAGAAAGAGAAAGCGGTTACTGAATCAAGAAAATCACTAGAAAAAGAAGTAACCGAACAAACGGAAAAAGCCAAGATTGAACTGGAAAAAGAAATCAGAAGCAAACTCTCAAAGGAAAAAGATAGCGAAATTAGTGCTTTATCCGAGGAATTAAAAACAAAAGATAAAAGCCTTGCTGAAGCTCAACAGTCCGAGCTTGAACTTCGGCGCGAAAAAACAAAGTTTGAGGATGAAAAGCAAGCTTTTAAACTTGAAAAACAGCGTCAACTTGACCAAGAAAGAGAGAAAATAAAAAAAGATGCTTTAAAGGTTTTTGAAGCCGAACGAGAAGCGAAAGATAAAGATAAGGAACAGGAAATAAAACTTTTAAGTGAGCAACTTGAAACCAACAAGAAACAACTTGCGGAAACTCGTGCCGTAGAGTTAGAGCTTCGCAAAGGAAAAATTGATTTAGACAACGAAAAGCGAGCGTTTGAATTGGAAAAACAGCGTCAGCTTGATGCCGAGAGGAGTAAAATTAGAGAGGATGCTCAGAAAAAAGCTGAAGAGGATATGCACTTAAAAATTCTTGAGAAAGAGAAGCAACTTCAGGATGCCATGAAAGCAAATATGGAATTGCAGAGAAAGCTTCAGCAAGGATCACAGCAAACCCAAGGAGAAGTCCTAGAGCTTGAACTGGAAGGATTGCTCGGTAATTGGTTCACTCACGATACCATAGAGCCGGTCCCTAAGGGCATAAACGGTGCTGATGTAATACAAAAAGTTATCAGTAATTCCGGCCAACAGTGCGGCTCTATAGCTTGGGAGTCCAAGCACACCAAAGCTTGGAGTGAGTCTTGGATTGCCAAGCTGAAGGAAGACCAAAGAAAAGTGAGTGCTGATGTGGCTGTTCTTGTTACAGAAATCCTACCAAAGGATATAAAAAACTTCGCCTACCGTGACGGTGTCTGGATCACGGATCAAAATTCTATTTTTGGTTTAGGGACAGCATTAAGAATCCAGCTTATTCAAGCAACTACGATAAAGCTCGCAAGCGTTGGAAAAAATGAAAAGATGGAAGTGCTTTACGGGTATTTATCAGGCGCTGAGTTCAGACATAAAGTTGAAGCAATTGTAGAGGCCTTTGTCGGCATGAAGCAAGACCTAGACAAGGAGCGACGAGCAATGACCAGAATTTGGGCAAAAAGAGAAAAGCAAATTGAGCAGGTGGTCAATAATACGGCAGGAATGTACGGAGACGTACAAGGTTTGATTGGCACGGCCATACAGCCGATTGCCGCTTTAGAAGCTGGTCATGAATTCACGGAAAGTGAGGAGGAGAACGAAGAAGATGATAAACCAGAGGTAAAAAACAAACAGTGAAAGAATCTATTGATCCAGAAGACATTCCATTTTAATTTGTATGGAAACCGAATCAAAACAACAAATTCTAGAACGGCGGAAAGAGATTGAACAGGAGCTTATGGATATGCTCAAGGAAACGGAGAGTGATTTTACTTTGGATCATGTTCGGGATGCTATTTTCCACGAGGAGGATAACGATGACATGATGAAAGTCGTGGCTATGTTTGATCGTGGCGGAGATGCTTCAGAATTGAGTAACATTCTTGAACTCGTAACTGATGCCTGGAATTATTTTCCACACAAGGCTCTTGGCGGTATCTCCCCGGCCGAGAAGTTACTAGAACATCAATCGAAAAATAAAAAAGTGCTAACATGTAATTATGAACGTAAATAATATTTATTCCGTCGCCAAAAACCCGCAAACGCGATCCTTCGCTAAAACCGTCACGTGGCGGGTATTGGCTACAGCGATTACCGGAGTAATCGCGTATCTTTACACCGGCGAACTAGGCACAGCGAGTGAGATTACCCTAACTGCGGCCGCGGTGCTGACCGTAGCGTACTATTTTCATGAAAGATTTTGGCTTTGGATCAGAGGCAAGTGAAAGAATAGTATGAATGTAAAAAATGCGCTAAAATACAACTATATGAAAAGACTCCTCATTATAGCTTTCATTTTCGGATCAATGCTTGTCGCCGGTTCGGTGAACGCTCAAATGATGGGTGGGTTTTCTAACACTTCGGTTGATTGGAATGAAGTTGTTGAGCACACTGCTCGCGAAGAACAAGAAGGCAAAGAGCTTTGGAATAAACTTCAAGCAAAAGAAGTCGCTTGTGAAAATTTAAACGATGGGCAGTACGGAGTGCTCGGAGAATACTTTATGGGACAGATGGCCGGTGAGTCGCACGCCTCCATGAACGCCATGATGATTCAGGCGCATGGCGAAGACGGCGAGGGACAGATTCATATTGTTATGGGCAAACGACTCTCTGGTTGCGATACGTCGGCCGTGTTTCCGGCAATAAGCGGTGGTTGGATGCCGATGATGAACATGATGTGGGGAGGGTGGTCGTCTCCCTTTGGCAGTAATAATTTAACAAACAACAATATGATGAACTTTGGATTCGGGCCTTTTGGCGGTTTCGGCTGGATTTTTATGATTCTCTGGTGGGTCTTAATAATCGCTGGCATTGTCGCGCTTATCAAATGGCTCACGAGCCAGTCGCGTAGCACTCACCATAACGAGAAACCCTTCGATTCCACTCAGGGCAAGTCCCCGCTTGAAATTTTGCAAGAGCGATACGCCAAGGGCGAAATTAACAAGCAGGAATTTGAAGAAAAGAAAAAAGATTTAAGTTAAACTGCCATGAATCCCGTTAGAGACAATCAATTTTGCTATGTTTATGTTTTATGTAGCGAAAAGAGTAAGATGTGGTATACGGGATTTACTGCAGATTTACGGAAGCGCTTTCATGAACATAACAATGATAGTATTGGTTGAACTAAGGGCAGAGGACCGTTTGAGCTTATTTATTACGACAAGCGAGGATGCGAAATGGGTAACTCTGTTATCCATTTCGTCCGAGCGCAGTCGCAGCAATGGTTCAATACCCCGCCCCTTGGGGCGGTAAGGGCGAGCAAAGCGAGTTCCCTCAATACCGCTTGGCCCGGCCAAGCGGAACCTTTATTATGAGGCTTGCAAAAATATTACTGATGCAAGGTCGAGAGAAAAATATTTAAAATCAGGCATAGGCAAGCGTTATCTAAAGAACAGATTAAAGCGCTTCCTATCTCTAACGGGATGAAAATCGGTATTATTCTACAATCCAACAATCCGGAACATATTTGGAACACGTTTCGTTTCGGCATCACTTCGCTTAAGGCCAATCATGGCGTGACTATCTTTTTGATGAGCGAGGGAGCCGAGCTTGATACCATTGCCGACACGGAACACTTTGATATTTCCAAGAAGGTTGCGGAGTATAAGGAATTAAAAGGAGACCTGTACGCATGCGGTACGTGTTTGGAAATTCGCGGGAAAAAAGAGGCGGGGGTTTGCCCGGTCTCTACCATGACAGATTTACTCAAGATGGTTGAAGAGTCGGATAAAGTGCTCGTGTTCGGATAAGAAGTTTTGTTAAGCAATTATGACTCGGTGTAATTTGCTTAACATTGCTCGAGCTAAGTTCATCCCCACACCAAAAATTTTGGTGGGGGGGCACGTCGTCCCACGCTCTCAAATTTCGTCTTACGGCTCGTCAGTGCCTCAATTGGTGCAAAGCTCTTACTCTTGGCGTTCACCCCCACACCTATGCATAGGTGTGGGGGCATGGCTCGCCACAGGGGCAAACAGGTGAAAAATACAAATCATCCTTGTGCTCAGTAGAACCACTTATAAGGCGGTTTTTGGTTATGAACAGTTTGCGATTTGACACACCGTTTTCATGGGATTATAATTGAAGCACTTGCATAATTACTTAATGCTTTCATGTTAACCAAGAAGCAAACAGCTAAAATCAAATCTAGTTTAGGGACCGAGTCCACCGGCTTCCCTTTGGTGTTCCAAGCGCTTGGGGATTCCGGTCGATTTAATATCTTCAGGATGTTAATGGATAACCACGATATATGCGTCACCGACGTCGCCAACGTATTCGACATCACCGTTTCCGCCGCTTCCCAGCAGCTACGCGTGCTTGAGCGGCTTGGGCTTGTGCTCAAAATGAGAATGGGGCAGATGGTGTGCTATGAGGTGAATCTTGAGAACGCCATTGCGAAGCAGTTAGTTAAATTACTAAAAGAGTCGAATAAATAAAATTTATTAACCAATTATAAAACTTATGGCAAAAGTAACCATTTATACAACCCCGACCTGCGCGTACTGCAAAATGACAAAAGCATTCTTTAAAGAGAACAATGTTCAGTATGAAGAAAAAGACGTATCAACCGATCGTGCCGCTACAGACGAGATGATCCAGAAATCTGGTCAGACGAGTGTGCCGGTCATTGAAATTGACGGACAGATTCTTACTGGCTTCGATAAGGAAGGCTTGTCGCGATTGCTGAACATAAAATAGATCAAAAAATAATTTATGGAAGAAGAAATAAAAAACAATTACGCATCTAAAAAACGGGAGCGGGAACTTTCGCGCGAGAAAGAGCGCAGACAGACGCAGACGGAGAGAACAAAGAAGTCGTTTGTGCGATATGGTTTCTGGGTTCTTGTCATGGTCGCTGTCGGTTATGGTTTATTCCTTCTTGTCCAGACAGCAGGACCTGACGGAGAGGATTTTAGTATCGCGTATAATATACAAGGTCGGGATCACATTGCCGATGGCACATCGCATCCAGAATACAATTCAAACCCGCCGTCTTCCGGCTGGCATTATGCTTCAACTGCTCGGGGTGGATTCTACAATGAGCCGTTAGCTGATGAGCGTGTCATTCATAATATGGAACACGGAGATGTATGGATTGCATATCATCCTGATATCAGTGATGAAGCGAAAGATACTCTTGAGTCTTTTGCCGGGCAATATGTCGTAGTGTCGCCTCGCGCTCTGAATGACGGAGATATTTCTCTTGTTGCCTGGGGCAGAGTTGATATGTTTGATATCGAGAACGGAGTTGTAGACGAGGGACGTATTAAAGATTTTATTAGCCAATATGACAATCGCGGACCTGAAAAAGTACGTGGCGTACAAGCAGGCCATGGTGGTTTTTAACCGATAAACACATGACAATAAATACACAAAGAGGATTTGGTATTCCAATAGCGATTGTCGTAGCCGGAGTACTGATTGCTGGAGCCATTTTATATTCTTCCGGAGGCCGGCTCGCCGATGGAAATAATTTTGCTACGCAAGTAGGCCAACAGATAGCAGAAACTGACGGAGCAAATATCACTATTAAGCCTATTACCGATCAAGATCATATACGCGGCAATCCTGATGCGCCGGTCAAGATTGTTGAGTTTTCAGATATAGAATGTCCATTCTGTAAAAGATTCCACCCGACAATGAAACAGGTTTTTGATGAATATGGCAAAAACGGCCAAGTCACCTGGGTCTACCGACATTTTCCGCTTGATGCAATTCACCCCAAGGCTCGTAAAGAAGCCGAGGCTACCGAATGCGCGAACGAACTGGGTGGAAATGATAAGTTTTGGGCGTATCTCGATCAAATTTATGAAGTAACGCCATCAAATAATAACCTTGACCCCAAGGAACTTCCAAATATCGCGGAGTTTGTAGGGCTTAACCGGGCAAAATTTGAGCAGTGCTTGAGTAGCGGAAAATATGCCCGGCATGTCGCGGATGATCTTTCCGATGCCCAAAATTCCGGCGGTAACGGAACGCCTTGGAGTATTATTGTTGCTCCAAACGGCAAAATGATTCCTTTGAGCGGTGCGCAACCATATACCGCCGTAAAGCAACTTATTGAGCTGGCCTTACAAGAAAAATAATTATGAACTTTTCAAAAACAACAATAATTATAGGTATTATAATAGTTGTGGCTTTGGGATATTTAGTTTTGTCGCGCACAATATTCCGCAATGATTTTCAACTCCCTTCCGGTGGAGAAACAAAGAAAGATGGCGAAATCATGGTAACCGACGGCACAAAACACAGCGTTCCGCTTGATGAGATTCTCGGCGGCGGACCGCCAAAGGACGGTATTCCATCCATAGACAATCCTAAATTTGTTTCTATTGCTGACGCGAGCGCATTTTTAAACAATAGTAATCCCGGAATAGCTCTCGACATCAATGGAACAGCCCGATTTTATCCGTTCCAAATTCTCGTGTGGCATGAAATTGTAAACGACACAGTGGGTGGCCAGCGCGTACTTATTACTTACTGTCCGCTTTGCCTTTCCGGAATCGTGTTTAATCCGGTGGTGCAAGGTGAGCATGTAGAGTTCGGCACGTCCGGAAAATTGTGGAATTCAAACTTGGTGATGTACGACCGCAAAACCGATTCGCTCTGGTCGCAGATTCTAGGTGAAGCGATTGTCGGAGAATTGACCGGCGCACAGCTAAAAGTTCTTTCTTCAGATATGACCAGATTCGGCGAATTTAAGAAATTACATCCTCAAGGGACAGTACTCTCTCGTGACACCGGGACAACACGCTTCTACGGGCAAGACCCGTATGGCGATTACTACACTACCCCGGGAACTTATTTCCCCGTCGGCAAAAAAGATGACCGTCTGGGAGATAAAGACTTTGTGCTGGGCATTGTGGTAAACGGAAAGGCAAAAGCATACTGGCCGGAAGCGGTGAAGAAAGCCGGAGAGGTATCGGATCGGTTTGAAGGAAAAGATATAATCGCGCGGTATGAAAAGAACATTGATGCGGTTCGGCTTTTTGAGAAAAAAGCCGACGGAACGGTCGAGCGCATCAATCCGTTCGGAGCGTTCTGGTTTTCGTGGACGGCTGCACATCCGGACACAAAAGTGCTAAAATGAAGTCAATAGTCAACCCCAGTAGCAAAGCATAGCTCGCTACGGGGCAAGTGAAAATTAACATTAAAATTTCAAAACTATGATAATTGAACTTAGTCAGTACAGTGATATAGCGTTCCTAATTCTGCGACTGGTCATTGCGGTGATCTTTATCTACCACGCCCTGCCCAAATTAAAGAACGCTTCAGGAATGAGTCAGATGATGGGCATGCCGGCAGGGATGATATTCATGCTCGGCCTCGTTGAATTCGCATCATCACTAGGAATGATTTTCGGTTTCTACATTCAAATCACCGCTTTCCTTCTCGCGATGGTAATGGTTGGGGCTATCTACTTCAAGACGGCGAAGTGGCATATTCCCTTCGGGGCGATGGATAAGACAGGATTGGAATTTGATCTCATTCTTTTGGCCGCCAACATCATTCTTCTTGTAAATGGCGGCGGAGCGATTGGGATTCAATAAAGATTCCGCATGGCCGGGCCCCAAGCGGTATTGAGGGGAACTCGCTTCGCTCGCCCTTACCGCCCCAAGGGGCGGGGTATTGAACCTTTGCTGCGACTGCGCTCGGACGAAATGGATAACAGAGTTACCCATTTCGCATCCTCGCTTGTCATAATAAAGGTAAAATGCAAAGAACCTTTGTTCCGACTGCGCTCGGACGAAATGGATAACAGAGTTACCCATTTCGCATCCTCGCTTGTCGTAATAAAGGTAAAATGCAAAGAACCTTTGTTCCGACTGCGCTCGGACGAAATGGATAACAGAGTTACCCATTTCGCATCCTCGCTTGTCGTAATAAAATTATGAAAATAACTATACTTCACAATAAAACCTGCAATATCTGGCGAACCACCAAAGGGATCATAGAAACTATCCTAAAAGAAAGTGGCGTTTCGGCGGAGATTGAGGAAGTCACAGTAGCTAATGATGCGGAGGCAGAGGAACGCCATTTTGCCGGCTCGCCCCAAGTGCTCGTGGATGGGCGGGACATTGATCCAATGGCCGGAAAAGTTACCAACTATCATGAATCGGGCTGCAGATTCTATATATGGAAAGACAAATTGCATGAGGGTCCTCCGAGAGAAATGATAGAGGAGGCAATTTTAAAGAAGAAATAAATTATGATTTACGATCTCATTATCATTGGTTCTGGCGCGTCCGGTTTTGGAGCCGCAATTTATGGCGGCAGATACCGCATGAAAGTTCTTGTTATTGGCAAGGAATTCGGTGGCGAGACTGCTAAAGCAGGCAGCATTGAAAATTATCCCGGTTTCTTATCCATTGATGGATTTGATTTGATGGATGCGATGAAAAAGCAGGCGGAAAACCTTAAGGTCGAGACATTGGATGCCGAGGTAACCAAGATCACGAGGGATGAGCATTGTTTTGAAGTGGAGGCAAACAATGCAACCTACCAGACGCACGAGATTATTTTTGCCGTTGGAGCCGAGCGGCGCCGTCTCGGACTACCGAACGAGAAAGAACTTACGGGTCGCGGAGTGCATTATTGCGTCACCTGCGATGGGCCAGTATACAGCGGCAAGACCATTGCCATGGCGGGCGGCGGCGATGCTTCTGTAAAAGGAGCGGTTTTGGCCGCAAAATATGTTAATAAATTATTTCTTATCGTTCGCGGCAAAGAAGTCGCGGCAGAACCGATTAATCTGGAGCGCATGAAGAATCTCGGCGATAAAATAGAAGTGCTACTAGAAACAGAAGTTAAAGAAATTATCGGCGACAAAAAATTAGAGAAATTGATCTTGTCGCGTCCATTCAAAGGCTCGGGCGAGCTAGTGGTTGACGGCCTTTTTGTTGAAATCGGCGCCATACCGAATGTTGATCTCGCAAAATCTCTCGACGTAGAGCTTGATGAGCGCGGATATATCAAAGTCGACAACATGATGAAAACAAATATTGACGGCGTTTTTGCCGCCGGCGACGCAGTGAATCACTTCGGTTCGTTCAAGCAAGACATTACCGCGGCCGCCATGGGTTCGGTTGCGGCAACATCGGCATATAACGACCACCAGGTTCATGGCGAACTTTGCCCGATCCATGCCCAACCGGCAATGATAAAGCAATAGAGGTCGAAAAAAATAATTAATTAAACCCAATAAACCTATATGGCAAAAAAGATTACCACGCAAGAATTAAGAGCAAAAATAGACAGCGGCAAAAAGGATTATTATCTAGTAGATGTGCTCATGCAAAACAGTTTTGAGGCAAAGCATATCACTACAGCAGTCAATGTTCCCTATGAGGTCGGATTCTTAAAGGAATTTGAAGCGAAGGTTCACGCGCCAAAAAATGCCTTCATTATCGTTTACTGTGCCTCAAGCGGCTGCCAATTAAGCCACATGGCCGCGGCCAATCTTGAGGAGGCCGACTATACGAATGTTTACCACTACGTTGATGGCTTGGCCGGATGGCAGAATGCAGGATATGCATTTGAGGGACAGAATTAAAAAGATCAACCCCGGTAGTAGAACAAAGTTCACTACGGGGCAAGAAAATTAATAAATTAATTTAATCAATAAAAAATATGGACAATCAAACACAAGAGAAAAAGTTCATTTGCAAGTCGTGCAGTTCTGAATCTTCTGGAACCCCCGGTGCATGCTGTGATGCGGAAAGAGATGAGAAAAAAGAAGCTAAGGCATGTCAGATGTGCGGTCACCAGCACAAAGCGGATGGGGTGCGCGACTGCGGCTGTAAGTAATTACAAATCATGAATAGGGTTTTAGCCATCATTATCGGTATTTTGATTGTCGGGGGCGTGGGCTGGTTAGTAATCTCTAATCGTATCGTCCCCGATGAGTCGAATCATCAGGCGCAATTTGAGAAGGCCCCTGATTTTGCGTTGCAAGATTACGATGGCAAAACAGTAAGACTTGCCGATTTTACCGACAAACCGATGGTAATAAATTCATGGGCGGCGTGGTGTCCTTTCTGTCGCAAAGAGCTGGTCGATTTTGCGGCAGCGCAAAAGGAGTTTGGCGACAAAGTGGTTATCATCGCGGTCGATAGAGCGGAAACACGCAACATTGCCAAAAAATACACCGACGAGCTTGATGTTGCCGGAGATATGTTATTTCTTCTCGATCCTTCAGATAACTTTTATCAATCCATCGCCGGTTTCTCAATGCCAGAGACGATATTCGTGAATTCAAATGGCAATATTGTATTTCACAAGCGAGGGCCTATGGACATCAGTGAAATACGTGAAAGAATCCAGCAGCTTTTAAATTAGTCGACCTATGAAGACATCAATAAAATCAATCTTAAAAATAACTGGCATTCCAGTCCTTGTCGCCTCACTCTGCTGCCTTACGCCGGTAATTATTGTTCTGTTCGGACTCGGATCGGTTTCGATCGCTGCTTCTCTTGCGGATACCCTCTATGGCACATACAAATGGGTTTTCCGCATCGTAGGATTGATGCTTCTTATACTTTCGGTCATTTGGTATCTGCGACGTGAGAAAGGAATTTGCACCATTGACGAAGTGAAGCGTCGGCGAAATGAGATTTTAAATGTTGTTGGCGTTGCGCTTACCGTCGGAGTCGTTGGATATCTCATATGGCTTTATGTCGTAGTGGAGTACTCCGGCAAGTGGTTAAATATCTGGAATTAAACATATGAAATTAATTTTTGTTTACAACTCAGACGGTACCGTTGCTTCCTTAATTAAGGATACGGCGCATAAGCTGGTCTCGCCGAGCACGTATCCCTGTAATTTGTGCAGGATCACTTACCCGGGCGTGACCATGCAGGAGGAATGGGAGAAATTTATCAAATCAATGCCTCATGAGGTTGTGTTCTTACATCGGGACGAATTCCAGGAACAATACCCGGATCAAAAGAGTGTTCAACTGCCGGCGGTGTTTAGAACAGACGCATCAGCACTCCAACTGCTTATCAGCCATATTGAGATCAATAAAGCCAAGAACCTTTCGGAGTTAATAGAAGTCGTGAATCGTTTTATGCCAAAATCAAATTGATATGGAAAAACCCGGAATAAAAACGGCGTACGTGATAACACTGGCAGTCATCGCCTTTCTCTTACATGTTGTCTGGGAAAATTCGCAGGCACCTTTGTTTGCGGGATATTCGTCTTTGGGTCAACATTTTCCCATGTGTCTTTGGGCAACTATTGGCGATGTTGTTTTCACTCTGTCAGTATATTTCGGCATTAGCTTATTGAAAAATGATTTTGGCTGGATTATGCGCTTGAACAGAAGGGACATCGCAGTTATTGCGATCATAGGTTTCTTTTTGGCGATAGGAATTGAATGGCGGGCATTACTATTTGGAAAATGGGACTACGCGAATGCTATGCCAATCGTTCCGTATTTACGGGTTGGTCTTGCACCAGTTTTGCAGATGACATTACTCCTCCCACTTTCATTCTATTTGGCAAAATCGGCTAAAATTTATAAACAAAACTAATATGGACATTTTTGCTTCAACCTTGGACATTATTGGAAAAGTCATGATTGCGTATACGGCGCTGGCGGTACATCGACGCGTCTCCCAAGAGCGCAAAATAGACAAAACAGTTTTTCATATAATGAGGCGTGAACAATTAATCGGCATTTCGGGAATTATTTTGATGGTATCTGCATATTTTTTACATATTTATTCAAATGCATAACGATAAACAACTCAAAAACAACATTCCGACGATTTTGGTTATCTTTGGCATTAATGGCGATTTGGCAACGCGAAAGATTATTCCGTCGCTTTGGCGGCTCTTTGAGCAGAATCTCTTAGGGGATCACTTTTCTGTTATCGGATTCTCGCGTGGCGATGTGTTGAATGATAAATTTAAATCATCTATAGCATCCGCGGTTCGCAATAAGAGCAACTCAAAAATACACGAGGAGAAACTTTCCCGCTTCGCGGAACTCTTCTTGTATCATGCTGGCAAGTTTGAAGATGCCATGGCATTTCGCGCCCTGGCACAATCTATTGAGACTCTGGAAAAATCATGGGGTATCTGCGCAAACAAGCTTTTTTACCTTGCCGCACCACCGGCAACTTATAAACCAATTTTTGAAAATTTGGCAGGCGCGAAGCTGAATTTGCCGTGCGGCGGCAAGCTTGGCTGGAGCCGTATTCTTATTGAAAAGCCATTCGGTACAGATTTGGCAAGCGCGCATAACTTGCAGTCCCTTCTCTCAGCATACTTTAAGGAGGAACAGCTTTACCGCATAGACCATTACCTGTTTAAGGAAATTGTTCAGGGAATAGAAAACTTCCGTTTTTCTAATAATCTTTTTGAGAACACTTGGGACAATACGACTATTAAGCGCATAGATATTCGGCTTCACGAATCCATAGGAGTTGAGGGACGCGGCGGTTTTTATGATGCGGTTGGCGCTCTGCGCGATGTCGGACAAAATCACCTGCTTACCATGCTTGCAACCTTGCTTATGGATCATCCCGCTCGAGACAATTCCGAAACTATCCGCGAGAATCGCACTCGTGTCATGAACGCTCTTCTCCCATGGACGCAAGCTTTGATTCAAAAAAACACTTTCCGTGCCCAATACAAAGGCTACCTCAAAGTAGGCGGCGTGCGCGAACATTCAGATACTGAAACATACTTTGCCCTGAAAACCGAACTTGATGACCCGCGCTGGAATGGCGTGCCGATTTTTATTGAGGCCGGAAAACGCATGCATGAGGCGCGTAAAGAGATTGTCGTTACATTGAAGCATCCCAAAGAGTGCCTTTTATGCGAAGTGGGGTCGCATCGGCCGAACCAAATAGTATTCCGCCTCGAACCAAATGACGAAATCATTATTCATTTCTGGACAAAAAAACCTGGCTTTGATCGCATTTTAGAAGAACGCGTGTTTTCATTTTTTCTCTATGAGAAGGAGATAAAGATTCAGTATGTGGCGGAATATGCGAAGGTGTTGTACGCGGCAATAAGGGGCGAGCAGACATCTTTTGTCTCCCCGAACGAAGTTGAAGCGGCGTGGAAATTCACCGATCCCATTGAGAAAGCATGGAGAAAAAACAGAGCACCTCTTGCAGCATATGATGCGGGCACGACACCCTCACCGTCCTTTTTACAACATCCTTCTGACGTGGGAAAAAAACAACAACTGCCCGCGGGGACGATCGGTATTGTGGGCTTGGGCAAAATGGGCGGTAATCTCGCGAGACGCCTGCGCGCAAAAAGATGGAGCGTCGTCGGGTTTAATAAGTCGCCTGACGCCACAAAAAAACTTGAAAAAGATGGGGTCGTCAGCGCGTACTCTTTATCGGAACTCGTGAAGAAGCTTCCTGCCCCGCGCATCTTATGGCTTATGATTCCTGCCGGAAAACCTGTTGACGAAGTGATTTTTGGAGAAGGCGGCCTTGCGTACCTAATGAAGACGGGTGACACGATAATCGATGGCGGCAACTCTTTCTATAAGGATTCTGTCCGCCGCGCAAAAAAGTTGGGAGCGAAAGGAATTAATTTTCTTGATGTCGGGGTTTCTGGCGGACCTGTTTCTATTCAGCTTGGAAAATTTGCCATTATGGTTGGGGGCGACAGAGAAATATACGAAAAGAGCAAGCCAATTTTTGACGCGATATCGGATACGCCATCTGGATATATGGGGCGTTCCGGCGCGGGGCATTTTGTAAAAATGGTTCATAACGGCATTGAGTATGGCATGATGCAATCACTCGCGGAAGGTTTTGCCATACTCAAAAAAGCGCCGTTCAAATTTCGCCTAAAAGACGTTGCCAATGTATACAATCAAAACAGTATTATCACGTCGCGCTTGACCCAATGGTTGGAGGAAGGATTCAAGGAGTATGGAGAGAACTTAAAAAAAGCGTCCGGCGCGGTAGCACACACGGGCGAAGGAGAGTGGACCGTAAAAACCGCAAAAGAGCTCGATGTTTCTGCTCCAGTTATAAAAGATTCATATCTCTTTCGTGTCCGCTCAAAAAAGAGTCCGTCATTTACCGGTAAAATTCTTTCTACGCTTCGCGCTATTTTCGGCGGACATAAAATATAATGACCGCAAACTACTATGAACTATAAAAGCATTGATATTCTTAATACGTTTACTCTAGATACTATCCCCGACTTGGATGTGGCCGTTTTAGGGGCGCTTGAACTTTTTCAAAAAGAAAAACTGCCGCGGATTAAAATTCTTTTTAAGCGTCCGCTCGTTGTGGGTTCCGGCAACGCCGAAGCGACCGGGAGAATTATTTTTGAAGACACCGATGCGGTTTTTGCTTCAGAGAGTAATTTTGAGAGCAAACTTAAACACGTTCCGGATATTGACGGTGTCATTCTGATCTCAGCGTCCGGGGGGAAACATGCGCCTATTATAGCAAAATACGCAAAAGATCTTGGTAAGAGTGTTATCTTTATCACAAACAATCCAAACGCGGAAGCTGCTAAATTTATTGAAGATGATAAGATATTTGTATCTCCAAAAAATCGCGAGCCCTATACCTACAATACCTCCACCTATATGGGCATTATTCTGGGGCGTACGCACGAGAATCCAAGAGAGATTCAAAATTTTATAGAAAAATACATTGATACGATTTCTTTCCCTGATTTCTCGCAATATGATAAATATTTTCTCATCATACCGCCGAAATTTTCCGGTATTATACGAATGCTTCAAGTAAAATTCATTGAACTTTTTGGCCGCAGAATAGCGCGCGACGTTGAAACGAGCGAATATATGAAGCATGCAGTAACCGTGGTGCCGTCGGACGAGCTTTTTATAAGCTTTGGCGAAGAAAATACAATATGGGGCGAGCCGGGTCAAAGATTCCATATACCGCTTCCAGAAAACGCCGGATATGCCGCGATGATGGCAATCGGCTATTATGTTATCGCGCAAATCCAAAAACAGCACCAGCCGTATTTTAAAGAAAATATAGCCGCTTATACAAAACAAGCATCGAAAATATTTGGAAATACAATCAATCCTATTATTGAATAGTGAGCCGTAATTATATGAAAAATATAAACAAAGACATAAATAAAAATTGGTCCCGCCGAGCGGTAGTATATCAAATCTATCCGCGAAGTTTTAAGGACACGGACGGAGACGGCATCGGCGACCTCAAGGGCATTATAGAAAAATTGGACTACTTGAATTACGGTACGGACGGGTCTTTGGGTATAACCGCCATTTGGCTTAACCCGATCTACAAGTCGCCGATGAAGGATTTTGGTTACGACATTTCGGATTATCGCGATATAGACCCTATTTTTGGAGACTTGGGTATTTTTGACCGGTTAGTAGCCGAGGCACACAAGCGCGGCATCAAAATAATCATGGACTTTGTTCCAAATCACACCTCGTCAGAACACCCATGGTTTCAGGAATCAAAAAGGGCAAAGGATAATTCCAAAAGGGATTGGTATATTTGGAGAGATCCGAAAACCGACGGTAGTCCGCCGAACAACTGGCTGTCGATATTTGGAGGATCGGCTTGGACGCGTGATGAGAAAACGGGTCAGTACTATATGCATAGCTTTTTACCCGATCAGCCTGATTTAAATTGGCGAAACAAGGATGTCCGCGATGAAATGGCAGATGTCTTAAGATTTTGGCTCAAAAGAGGAGTGGACGGCTTCCGAACGGATGCGATGTATCATTTGATTAAGGACGACGAATTTAGAGATGATCCGCCTAATCCAAATTATGACGCCTTGAGAGACGAACCCTATAATGCGTTTCTTCATGTGTATAGTCAGGGCCGGCCGGAGCTCACGGAAACGGCGAATACCCTATGTAATGTCCTAGGCGAGCATAGTGATGATATCTATATGGTGAGTGAGGCCTATTTGGGACTTCCGCAAATGATGGAGTTTTATAAGGCCTGTGATAATAGTTTGCACGCGCCTTTTAATTTTAATCTGATGATGCTGCCGTGGGGTGCGGCGGCATTCAAAGATTTTATTGATGAATATGAAGAAAAGCTTGGACCAAACGATTGGCCGAATTATACGCTCGGCAATCATGACCGCTCTCGATTAGCAACCCGTCTTGGTCAAGGTCGCGCCCGGCTTGCGGCTATGCTGCAGTTTACGCTTCGGGGTATGCCTTTTATATACTACGGTGACGAGTTAGGAATGGAGGATGTAATTGTGCCTGAGAAACAATGCCTTGATCCGTGGGGGAAAAACCTTCCAGGACTCGGTGTCGGCCGCGATCCGGAACGAACGCCGATGCAGTGGGACGAAACTTCCCACGCGGGGTTCACAAACGGCACGCCATGGTTGCCGATAGCACCAGATTATAAAGAAAAAAATGTTGAAAATGAATCTCAAAATTCGAATTCTATGCTATCGTTTTATAAAGAGTTGATTCACCATCGTTCAAATTCACATGCTCTTTTGACGGGTGTGTATAAACCGATGGAGAGCGGTAATGGACACATATTTGTATTCGGACGAGAATGCGCATCCGAAAAACTGCTCGTCGCGATAAATTTTTCGGACTCGGAACAAATAGCGGCGTTATCAGTAGACGGGATGCTTTTATGCAATACACATCGAGGCAAGTGCGGCGGCGAAAAAATCCAAACAACGCAATTAAAACTTAATCCGTATGAAGGGCTAATAGTAAGACTGAATCAATAACCATGTTTTTATTATTTGACATCGGTGGAACAAAAATGCGACTGGCCGTTTCTCCTGACGGCAAAAGCTTTGATAAACCTAAAATTGTTGAAGCGCCACAGGATTTTAACACGGGGATGTTGCTTTTTGAAAAAATCACATTGGAACTTTCAGGCGGGAAAAAAATTAACGTGGCGGCGGGTGGCATTGCCGGGCCCCTTGATCGTGAAAAAACGGAGTTAATAAATTCTCCAAATCTGTCCGGGTGGATTGATAAACCACTTAAAGAAACCCTACGGAAAATCATAAAAGCCCCCGTCTATCTTGAAAACGACGCCGCGGTTGTTGGTTTAGGCGAAGCGGTGAACGGAGCCGGTAAGGGCGAAGAAATTGTCGCCTATATTACGGTAAGCACCGGCATCGGCGGCGCAAGAATCGTTAACGGGAAAATAGACAGAAACATGTTCGGCTTTGAACCGGGTCATCAAATCATTGACCCTACCGGAACGCTTTGCCCGATATGCGGTTCCGCGGGGCATTTGGAGGGTCATGTTTCGGGCACAGCGCTTGAGGCGCGTTTTAAGAAAAAGCCACATGAAATCACTGATTCTCAAGTGTGGGAGGAGGCGGCAAGGTGGCTTGCTTATGGCCTAAACAACACCGCGGTTTATTGGTCGCCATCTGTCATTGTGTTAGGAGGATCAATGATAACCAAAAGCCCTGGAATACCAATTGATAGGATATCGTACCACCTAAAAAAGACGCTTTTAATATTTCCGGAGCGCCCGCGTTTAGTAAAAGCGGAACTCGGTGATATCGGTGGCCTTTATGGAGCATTAGAAATACTAAAGCAAAATAATTATTCGTGAATATAAAAACATGATTGACCACTCATAAATCAAAGAACTGGAATATAACGAAATTACCGACGGTATTTATATCGGCACAAATCAGTGCTGCCAAACGCATTTTGATGAGAGACTAAAGAACGAAGGAATAACTGCTGATATTTCTTTAGAGGAGGACCGGTTTGACGCTCCGTTCGGCGTTGATTTTTACATTTGGATGCCAGGACAAAATCATACCACTCCCAAACATGATCAATTGGAGTTTGGTGTTTCGGTTCTGGAAAAACTGGTTTCGATGAGCAGGAAAGTATATGTCCATTGCAAGAACGGGCACGGTCGAGCACCGACGCTTGTATCCACCTATATCATTAAGAAAAGTAAAACTCCAGCAGAAGCCGAGGCATTTATAAAATCAAAGCGTCCAACCATGCATCTGGAAGATGTGCAACGCCAAGCACTGGAGGATTTTAGTAAAAAATAACTATGAACTTCTCACTTATCATCCCAGCATTCATAGCAGGCATTCTCACATTTCTTGCGCCCTGCACGCTTCCTTTAGTGCCGGGTTATTTGGGGTTTATCAGCGGAGTTTCCGCAAACGATCTGCAAGACCCGAGTAAATCAAAACTAGCGCGAAAAAAAATCTTTTTAAATGGCGTTCTGTATGTAATCGGCTTCAGTTTAGTTTTTATAGTTCTCGGCAGTCTTTTTGGGCTTGGTGGTGCCGCGCTCGTTAAATACCGAATTTGGTTTTCCCGGATCAGCGGCATTTTTGTGATATTTTTCGGGCTGTTTATGATGGGCATTTTGAAGTTGCCATTTTTAAATATTGAAAAGCATATCACCAGCGTAAAAGCCCTGAAGCCAGGCAATCCGGTAAGTTCCCTTATTTTTGGAGCCGCATTCGCTTTCGGCTGGACGCCGTGCGTCGGACCTATCCTCGGATCGATACTTACGCTGGCCGCTTCAACGGCAACTATCGGTCAAGGAGCTTTTCTTCTTGCGGTGTTTTCTCTTGGATTGGCTGTCCCATTTTTGATTATCGCGGCAAGCATCGGTTCTGCATCCGCGTATCTCGCAAAAATAAGCAAATATCTTAATGTCATCTCAATCATCGGCGGAGTATTTCTTGCTTTCCTCGGAATTCTTCTCCTTACCAATAAGCTCGGCGTTTGGATTGCTTATTTTTATCAATGGTTCGATTTCATCAACTACGAGAGTTTGTTGGATTATCTGTAATTTTCTGATTTATAAGCACAAGCTCTCAAATTTCGTCTTACGGCTCGTCAGTGTCTCAATTGGTGCAAAGCTATTACTCTCGGTACAAAGCTCGCCACAGGGGCAAACAGGTGGGATTTCGGGGTTATCCCTCTTGCTGTTCGGCCAATAACTGTTTCATTTGGGAGAGAATCTCTGTAGGATATTGGCATTCTTCCGCCCAATCTAAAGTTCGAAAGTCCTTAAGGAAGGCGAGCCAATTATTTCTTCAATAAAGATTCCGCATGGCCGGGCCAAGCGGTATTGAGGGGAACTCGCTTTGCTCGCCCTTACCGCTTCAAGGGGCGGGGCATTGAACCATTGCTGCGACTGCGCTCGGACGAAATGGATAACAGAGTTACCCAATTTCGCATCCTCGCTTGTCGTAATAAATTACCGAAGCCAATACATAGCGTCAATCAAAGTACTCAGAAAAATCGTGCAAGAAACGCTAGGTTTTGATCCAAAGGTTCTTACCGGACCGAACAATTCAATGAGTGAAACTATCGTAACCGTTCAAACCCAAGAAAGAAAAGTATGGGTTGAGCGTGACGAGCAGGATGCCGTGTTCAACCAACCGTATCAAGCAAGCGCTCTTGAGGAGATGGAGAAAAAATGGATGGAGCACGTCGACAAGTAGGCAGGTACTGTATTATTCAGGGATTCTCTGCGCCTATCAGCTTATTAAAAGACTCTTTATGCACAGAAAAGAAAGCAGACCAGAACTCCCCCAGGAAGCCCTAGATACTTTCCAAACATCATTTTTCTGGACGATATTAAACAGAAAAGAGCGCCCAGAAATCGAAAAAGCTTTACTAAGCATAAACCAAAACAAAATAACCAGACTAAAAAATTCCCTAAAGAACTAAGGAAATTCGTTAAAACAGGCTCTAACCACAGTAGTAGAAGCCAAGCTTCACTACGGGCAATCAAATATCCGCCAAAACTAACCTTGACAAAAGATTATCTTAAGATAAACTTAGGATATATGAAAAACTCATCTATCGTAGGGGTAAAAGAACTCCGAGAAAACTTAGAAAAATACATCTCCGAAGTCAATAAAGGAAAAAGCTTCACCGTAGTTCGCCGATCAAAGGCTGTGTTTAAGCTCTCCCCTCCCGAAGAAGAAAGTGCATGGGAAACAGTGGCTGATTTTACTAAGGTAAAAAAAAGTGGCGTTAATATTTCCGATATTCTCTCTAGGCTGTAATCATCCCTATGGATAAAATTGATAAACTGCTTAAAAAGTTTTCTTCAAAAGAAAAACAGCAGATTAAATCTATTCTCGAAAAAATTAATTCAGGAAAATTACAGTCCCTAGATTTAAAAAAACTTAAAGGCTATAAAGATATATTCAGGATCAGAAAAGGAGATATTCGTGTTATCTATAGGCTAGATGATGAAAACCGCATTTCTATCCTTGCGATAGAAAGACGAAGCGACAAAACCTATAATCTATAATTTTGCTATCGGAGCAAACGGTTTGCATACATTTTATGCCTGGCTTGTTCAAAATTCTGAACGAGGGTATAGTTTTGGTATGAAAAATTTTAAAGTCATAGTGACGGTGCCGGAGAAGGACGCCGATAGGCTGAGGCAGGCGATTGGAGAAGCTGGGGGCGACGTGATTGGTAATTATTCGTTTTGCAGTTTTTCGGTGAAGGGCATTGGACGGTTTAAGCCAAACGAGAATGCGAATCCGGCGATTGGAGCAGCGGGAAATTTTGAGGCAGTGGAAGAGGAAAGAATTGAGTTTCCATGCGCGGAAGATAAATTGCCGTTGGTTGTGGAAGCCATAAAAAAAGCGCATCCGTATGAAGAGCCGGTAATTGACGTGCTTGAGCTTTTTGAAATATGATCGTGCATATTGCTTTATTTAAATGGAAAGTTGGTACGAGCGAGGAAAAAATTGAGAATATTTTAGCGGATGTAAAAGCCTTAAAGAAGGGACGTGTTGGAATTCAGGATATTCTTGTGGGGAAGAATTATCATAAAGAGGCGAAAGGCTTTACGCACGGCGTTGTGGTTTTGGCGGAAAATCAGGAGGTATTGGATGGCTATAGAAAGCATCCGCAGCACGGAGAAATTGTAAAGGATATTGAGGAGATTGAGGAAGATAGTTTGGGGTTTGATTTTAAAAATTAGATTGAGAAGCGAAACGGCCCGTCGATTGATCGGCGGCTCCTTTCTTATTTCAAAAAGCTTCCTACTAAATCCATCTCTAACCTAATCCTGCTCCACTCAACAGTTCTAAACTCGTCCAGCAAGCGGAGCCATATGAATCATTGGCTTTTCATAAAAATTAAGCTAATATAAGGCCATGGAAAATACCATAAAAAAAGGGAAATATCGTTGGATTATATTTAAAAAAGGCCAAGATTGGTACGGCGCTGCCCTAGAGTTTAACATCGTCCAAGTTGGCGACGATCCAAATTTAGTTTATCTAGAAATGCAAGAAGCCGTAAAAGGCTATATTGAAGCGGCTCAAAAAATCAAAGGCTTTCGTGACCAAGCCATTAGCCCCATGCTCAACCAAAAATCAGAAGAAGAATACGAACGTCTTTGGGACAGCGCCCAAAAAACCAAAACTCCTCTTCCAAAAAACGTTTTTGATTTTGGAACACGTAATTTAGCCGCTGTTTAATTTCTTAATATGACTCGCGGTATTTCCAACTGGACGTTCAAAAACGTTCAAACTTTTTTGTTAAAAAATGGGTTCTCGCTTCATCACATTCGAGGCAGTCATTACTATTTCAAAAAATACACCTCCGGCAAAATCTATATGACCCACGTCCAGCATCACGGCAAAAAGTCCATTCCAAAAGGGACCCTGATGGCCATTATCCGCCAGTCCGGCATTCCTAAGGAAAAATGGATTGAATAGTCCCCGTCCTCTCTCTCATCAATGGATATATCCTATATAGTTTGTGCGAAAACGGGGTCAGGCACCATTTTGGATTGGAGTTTATTACGACAAGCGAGGATGCGAAATGGGTAACTCTGTTATCCATTTCGTCCGAGCGCAGTCGCAGCAAAGGTTCAATACCCCGCCCCTTGGGGCGGTAAGGGCGAGCAAAGCGAGTTCCCCTCAATACCGCTTGGCCCGGCCATGCGGAATCTTTATTTTTGGGGCCTAAAACATTGTTTACAATGTTTGGCTAAAGGAGTTTAATTGAAGGATATGAAAATATATTTTACTAAAGCACAGTTTGAGAATTTGCTGAAGATTGTATATCTTGGGAATTGGATGGCGAATGCTATTCATAATGGTACAGAGGAAGATCCCTTAGATGGTGGATTGGAGGCGATAGAGCATTACGTCTTTGCATTTGCGAAGGACTTTGGCCTTGAAAATTTAGTTGAGTATAGCAAAGATTTTGAGCAATTTTTTCCGACCGACGCATTTGATGATTTAATGATTGAATATATTGATAAGTATGATGAGGATTGTTTTTGGGAGGAGCTGTTTTACAGGATGACAGACAGAGATTTTGAGCGAGCTTATTCTAACGAGGAAATCGAAAAAATGGAAATGCTAGAGCTTTTTGAGAAGCAGGAACCTTTTCGAGATAAGTGGGATAAGGAAATAAGTGAGCGTGGTATTGAAAGATTGGAAATTAACCCATGAAGTATTTGTATCTAGATAAGAGCGGTGATCTGGGATTCGATTTTGTGACAAAAACCCTCCAAGTTTTTTGCGGTGGCAATCCTTGTCATCCCCGGAATCGTGCAGAAAACGGGGTCAAGCACCGTTTTGGGTTAGGGTTGATTTTTGGGCAATGAGAGAATTTAATTAAAAATATGAATTTTTCAAAAAATTACTCTGGAGGACTCACATTAAATTTTGGGCAAAGAAATATGATAATAGATAGTGTTAGCAGTTCAGAAAGAATGCGGGGTTATCATATAGCTGAAGAAGAGATTGAGAAAATGTTTAGCAGTACGACATGAATATTTATTTAGACATAGACGGGGTGTTGCTGGCTAATGATAAAGTGGCGGCTAATGGTGCTAAGGAGTTTTTAAAATTTGTTACTGGCTGACTACCCATTGCCGCGACGGGAATCCGGATTGGGCAGTTGAGTATGTAAATAAGATAGCAGGGATAGATAGAGAAATTTTAGAAAAAATAAAACCCTGCAAACCGCGGGCGACCTATAAGACGGAGGCCATAGATTTTAGTGAGCCATTTATATGGTTTGACGATGATTTATTTGAAGGAGAAAAAAGAGCGCTTAATGAGCGAGGCATGCTTCAGAGTATGGAGTATATTGACCTAGCCCACGATTCGGACCAGTTGATTAGAATTGCAAAAAAATGGCAGAATGCTAAAATGACACATATGCCATACTTATTAAGCTACCTAATGGGAGCTAGAGAGATTAAGGATTCCGAGCTTGAAAGCTTAGGTATAGAAATCAAAAATACGACCGAGGATGGCGATCGTATGCTCGTAATCCCATCTGAAAAATTACCATCGCACATTGAACTCGTGAAATCTAAACTAACGAATGGCTTTTGGAATGAAATAGTCAGAGAGAAAGAGATAACTTTTATCTTCAAATTTAAAGACGGCCATACTAAAGAATACGAACTATCACCTGAAAACGAACAGGAAATTGATAACTTATGCGCCGAATTTAACAACGAACCGCCGAACAAGACCGCGAATGTTTATAAATACATATCCGATAATAAATTTTATAACGATTTTATGATGGAGCACTACACAGATTTAATTAACAGAAAATTATGAAAAAAGATGCCTTATTTTGTATAGGCCAAAAGGCATTTATTGAAAAAGATGGGAAAATTTTGATTCTTAATGATCCTACCGAGGGACTTGATTTTCCCGGCGGGAAAATACAAGAAAAAGAAGCAAGGGATGCAGATGCATCAAGTCTGTCGCGCTCACTTCAACGAGAAGTCCGATAAGAAACTGGGCTTGAAATAGAAATTGGAAATCCGTTTACAGTTTGGTATCACGAATTTCCTAAAAATCACAGAAATTATCCCAAGGCGGTATATCTTATTGGTTTCAGGTGTAAGTATGTTTCTGGCGATGTAAAATTAAGCGATGAACATGATAAATTCAGATGGGTTGGCAAGAGCGATTATATTGAGGTTGATGACAGCAGTGACTACTTTGATGCGATAAAAAAATATTTTGAATTATGATGGAAGAAGAAATTTTAAAATTTCAAAAAGAAATAGAAAATATCAAAGACCGAAATCGGCGGGTGGAGATGGATAAGGCCTGGGAGGTAAGCTGGACGCGACGGGTTTTCATTGCAGCTATTACTTATGGTTTGGCCGGAGTTTGGCTGATGCAAATTGAGGCGAATAATCCGTGGTTGAACGCGTTTGTGCCCACAGGCGGATATTTGCTATCCACCTTGACTTTACCGATTTTGAAAAATTGGTGGATGGGGAATAGAAGCTAAAAGCTGGAATCTAGAATTTTGCAACGGCTCATCGGCTCATTCGTCAGCTGGCGGAGAGTTGCGAGCCGTTGAGCCATTTTGACTATAATTTTTTGATCCACTCGCCGGTAGCGCTGTCGTAGTCTCCGAGCTGGCCGGTATTATCGGTTCGGTCTTTACTGCTCCGTCAATCGCTGGCTGGTACGCTGGAATCGTCAAACCGGCTCTCAATCCTCCAGAGTGGGTGTTCGGACCGGTCTGGACGACATTATTTGCGCTTATGGGCATCGCGGCGTTCCTTGTCTGGAAAAAAGGACAGAATCACAGGGATGTAAAAATCGCCTTCGGCATATTTCTCGGCCAGCTAGTACTCAACACTCTATGGTCAATTATCTTTTTCGGCCTACATTCTCCTGGCGGTGCGCTTATTGAGATCGTGTTTCTCTGGCTCGCCATCCTCGCTACGATCATTGCCTTTGCAAAGATTTCCAAACCAGCCGCGTGGCTTTTGGTGCCCTACATCGCTTGGGTGAGTTTCGCATCATATTTAAACTACGCAATTTGGGTATTAAATTAAAACATGAGCGACAACAATCCAATTAAGAACGCTCCGGCTGAAGAAGCCCCAGAAGAGGAAGTGAAAGAGCTTATGGAAAGTCGCGACCTTGATAAGGACACAGCAGAGCGTGTTCAGGAGATCATGGAAGATTTAGGCGTGGACGAGGATGACGCTGTTGAAATCGAAGAAAGTCTTTAGTTAAGCAATTATGGCTCGGCATGACGTGTCCCCACACCAAAAATTTTGGTGTGAGGACACGTCGTCCCAAGCTCTCAATTTTGGTCGAACCGGTGGGTGGGGATGACAATTTGGTTAACAAGCGTGAGTTCGTGACACAAAGCTCGCCACAGGGGCAAACAGGTGGGATTTCGGGGTTATCCCTCTTGCTGCTCGGCCAATAACTGTTTCATTTGGGAGAGAATCTCTGTAGGATATTGGCATTCTTCCGCCCAATCTAAAGTTCGAAAGTCCTTAAGGAAGGCGAGCCAAAAACTAATCCGTGTAGAAATGCTCTTTTAATTCATCCTGGGAGATAAACTTGCTAGCCTGATTAAAGATGGCTTTCAGCGTCCCCTTCGGAAGCTCTTTATAATTCGGAATCGTCAAATATCTGCTTTTGTATATCAGTGACCCGTGAGAGCTTGATATAGCTCCCCCTCTGCCCAGACACTGCAAACCCAAAACTTTCTAAAATCAAAATGATTTGTTTAGTGCCTAAAACCCTTAGCTTAGGCATATTGTGATAATTCAAAATTGACCAGGGTGGATGATCTCGGCGTAAAATTAAGGTTTTTCAGATCTTCACCCTCAAAGTGAAGGCTTACAGCTTCTTCTATATTCTTTACCAAGGAGTCTAAGTCGTCCCCTTGAGTGACAATAGGCAAATCAAACCCCTCGGCGACATAAATATCTTCATCCTTAAAAATTTTAAATTGAATGATTGACGTCATAATATCAGCATATATATACCCATTTAAAAAATTTTCCATACCGCACAGCTCTCGTGGCTAACTCAATAAAACCAGGCTCTAGCGTGATTCACCCATCGGAGCCCTATGGGGCTCTCTTGAAGCACTCGGTATGACCCGGCTCAACTCGAAAATGCCCGCGCCGAAGTCATCGTCAACAAAATAGATCCTTGAGTCGAACTCACGGCGTGCACGATTGAAGAGCCCCTCATCAAATAAGCCGTAGACCTCCGCCCTCCAACCGGAAGAGACGACGACCAGTTTACTCTAACCTACCCATTTCATATTTCTAAACAAATAGCGTATAATCAACTTCATGGCAAAACGACGCACTGGACTGGGAAAACCACAAAAATCCCACTCTAAAAAAACTAAAAAACGATTGGCGGTCAAAGCTGAAATGCTAGCCAGCCTCGCTGAGTCTAGGCGGGCCAAAAAAGCCAGCAAAAAGAAGAAGTAAACCTATCCGCGCCAAACTAAAAATTGCCCCTATTTATACATAAAGGTATAATTTTTGTATATAAACCGTTCTCTATCGTAAAGAACAAAAATAATTAACTTAATAAAAAAATGGATTTCTTAAAAAAACTATTACCAAAAGTAACCGCCCAGGCACACTGCGATGTGCCCTGTGGTATCTACGACCCCACCCCCGCTAAAATCGCCGTCAAAACCGTCCAAAGGATGATTAACCAAATCAACGAACTAATCCCACCGCCTCCGGCTGACGCCAAGGCCATGGACCACTACTTCAACGACCTAGTCCGTCGAGTCACCACCAAAGAGGAGCACGCCCAGATATGCAAAAAAGAACTTCTAATTCTTTGGTCTGACTACTTTAAACCAGAACATCTGGAAAAGTATCCCGATCTCCACGACAAATTTTGGAAGGCTACTAAGCTTTGCTCTGCTTGCAAACAAGACGTGGATGAAGAAAAAGCTAATCAACTAGTCAGCGCAGTGGACCAAATCGCGGAAATCTTCTACCAAACAAAAAACGACCCCAGGCGCTTTGAATCTTACAAAGATGTTACCGACAAGTTATTCTAAGATTAGAAATCTACTGTTCGCAGTAAAAATCCAAGGCACATCAATGATGCCCGAGCTCGTTCCTGGTCGCCTTTATTTAGCCAGCAAGCTCAAACGCCCCAAAGTCGGTCGCGCTGTTGTTTTTACCCACGGCCAACAAACTTTCATTAAAAAAATCCTCTCCATAACCCCCGCTGGCTACCAAGTCGCCGGCACCACCAGCTTCGCCACCTCCAGCCAAGACCTCGGCCTAATTAGTAAAAATAAAATTATAGGAGCAATACTATGACCACTCCACTCTGGCTCATTTTAATATTAAGCTTTCTCGGCATCGTCAACACCGCCCACCTCGCAAAGCACAGCATCAGCAAAACCGACGTTGAGTGCATCGGCTTTCCAAAAGCCTGGTGCCACAAAGTTCAGTACTCCAAATTCAGCAAAACTCTGGGCATCCCCAATCCCCATCTTGGACTAATAATGTACGTGGCCATCTTTGTTCTCGCCCTTCTCTTCGTCTTTGGCCTGGCTCCATATGCCTACACCATGATTCCTGTCGCGCTCTTAATCATCATCGGCTTTTTGTTCTCCCTCTACTTCACCATCATCCAAGCCTTCATCCTCCACGCATTTTGCACCTGGTGCATAATATCCGCCGTCGAGTTCACTCTTTTAGCCGCCGCCATCCTCGTCTACGGCATCTAGCAAATTTGTCATTCCGGACTTGCCTGCCCGTCCCTCTGGCGGGACCCGGAATCCATCTTTTTTACCCACGAAACGTAGACCCCGGATCAAACCCGGGGTGACAAGAACTTAGTCATCAAGCTTTATGGCATCTTCAATTTTATACGGGCCGATTTTTGTTCTTCGCAAATTCGCCAAAGTCGCCACCGTACCCAAGCACCGACCCAGCTCCTCGCCGACACTTCGAATATATACTCCACTTTTTACCTCAAGCTCAACCGTCAAAACATCGCCTTCAATTTTTAATAATTTCGCCGACAAAATTGTCATCGCCCTAACCGGCGCCCCCACGTCTTGCCCTGCCCGCGCATATTTATACAACGGCCGGCCATCTTTTTTAATCGCCGAATAAATCGATACCGCCAACTCCAACGTCCCGACCATCCCCTCTAGCACTTCCTCAATCTTTTTCTCATCCAAATCCGGCACCGGCTTTTCCTCAATCACGTCCCCCTCCAAGTCTCCAGTTGAAGTTCTCTTTCCAAGCAAAACCTCTGCCACATAAGTCTTGTCCAACCCCAATAGCTCATGGAGCTTTTTAGTCCCTTTCTCAACGCCAATAAGCATTAACCCAGACGCCAATGGATCCAGGGTTCCCGCGTGCCCCATCTTTCGAATACCCAGCTTTCTACGCAAAATCCGAATCACATCAAAAGAAGTAATTCCGCGGAGCTTATCAACTAAAATAATTTCTTCCATTATCCACAGCCTAGCAGAAATCGTGCTTGACCGGCAAATTATTATCTGCTATAAAGATTCCGCATGGCCGGGCCAAGCGGTATTGAGGGGAACTCGCTTTGCTCGCCCTTACCGCTTCAAGGGGCGGGGCATTGAACCATTGCTGCGACTGCGCTCGGACGAAATGGATAACAGAGTTACCCATTTCGCATCCTCGCTTGTCGTAATAAATAATCCTTGTATGCTCGGAAAGTCTGGGCATAATTCGTTCGGGCGGAAACCCCCAAGAGGGAGGGCCGATGGAAAAATTTAACCCCCACCCCAAGCCGAAGCGGTCAAGACTCCAGGACATGGTACCGCGCGACGTGAAGTTCAGGGAATATCTCGTCGCCGCGATGCAGAGCCTATTCGGACCGACCTCCGGCGACTCCTAACCACCAACTACAGCGCAACCGGCCGGAGCGAGTGCCTCACGCACTCGCTCCAGACCGGCCTTTTTTATTTTCGCTGACCCGCCTATAATGGAGATATGCTGAATATGCTTAAAAACTTTAAAATGACCTGGTGGCAAATAGCCATCTACGAAATTGCTCTAATTTGCCTCGGCATCACCATCGGCGCCACATGGACAGATCTTTTCACGCCTTGGCGCATCTTGCTTCTCATCATCTTCGTTCTCGGTGCCGGCTACATAATCGCCCACTGGATTGAAGACATAAATGACAATTAATAAAGATTCCTCGTAGCCGGGCCAAGCGGTATTGAGGGGAACTCGCTTTGCTCGCCCTTACCGCTTCAAGGGGCGGGGCATTGAACCATTGCTGCGACTGCGCTCGGACGAAATGGATAACAGAGTTACCCAATTTCGCATCCTCGCTTGTCGTAATAAATATAATAAAATAAAAATATGCCAATATACATCAATATCGCAATCGTTCTAGTAGCCCTTCTTCTTGCTAGCCTTCGCCAAGTTAACCAATACCAACGGGGCGTAATGCTTACCATGGGCCGATACACCGGCACCAAAAATCCAGGCTGGCGCTTAGTTATCCCAGTATTTCAAAAAATGATTAGAATAGACATCCGCGTTAAAGCCGTAGACGTGCCCGATCAAAAAGCCATTACCAAAGATAACATCTCCGTCGCCGTCAACGCCGTCATTTATTACAAAGTAGCCGACGCCTCTAAGGCCTTTATCGCCGTAGAGGACTTTCGCCACGCCGTTAGTCAGCTGGCCCAAACCACTATGCGAAACGTCGTTGGAGAAGTTGAATTAGACGAGCTTCTCGGCCAAAGGAAAACAATCTCCGAAAAAATCCGCACCATCGTCGACACCGCCACCGATCCTTGGGGCATCCAGGTAGACAACGTTGAACTCAAAGACGTGGCCCTGCCAACCGACATGGAACGCACCATCGCCAAACAGGCCGAAGCCGAGCGTGAACGCCGAGCCGTCATCATCAAAGCCGAAGGCGAAGTTGCTTCTGCAGCCAACATGTCCAAAGCCGCCGGCATCCTTGCCAGCCAACCCGGAGCCCTGCACCTGCGCACCCTTCAATCTTTAAACGATATTAGCTCCGACCAATCCAACACCGTTGTCTTTGCCATCCCTCTAGAAATTCTCCGGGCATTCGAACGCATCGCCCCCAAAAAAGACTAAATATGCTAAAATAGTCTATATTATGCGAGTAACCAAAAAACGCCTAATCATCGTCGCCGTCGCCATCATTATTCTGATCATCATCCTCTGGTTTGCTTTTGGCTCCGGCGAAAAAATCCCCGCCGACCCAGCCTCGGCCAGCATTATTGACTCTAATGGCTTCGGCAATCTCACCACTAGTGGTGACGCATCAGTCAGTTGGACTCGAGCTATAAAAATACTCCGCTCCGGCGAAGTCGACTCTGTCAGCCAATCTCACAAGCTCAAAGTTGTTTTAATCATGAAAAATGGCGACAAAATTACCACCACCGAGCCGTCAATAGACGAAATCATCACCCAAATCGAACTTTGCAAAAACACCTGCTCACAAATCCTCATCGCCACCGAATAAAGATATCGCGTGGCCGAGCCCACGCGATATTACGTTGAACCTTTGTCCCGACTGCACTCGGACGGAATGGATAACAGAGTTACCCATTTCGCATCCTCGCTTATCGTAATAAAAACAATACACCCCCTATTCTAACGAATAGGGGGTGTATTGTTTTTATATCCTACTTCAATAAATCTTTAAAAATCTGCTGAAGCATCTGCGGGTTGGCTTTTCCGCGAAGCTCTTTCATGGCCTGCCCAACCAAATACATCAGCGCCGCTTCTTTGCCTTTACGAAAATCTGCCACCGGCACCGGATTGGCTTCAATAATTTTTTTGACTGCTTCAGTTAGCTCACCGCTATCACTAACCTGCTCTAATCCCTCAGTTTTCATAATCTCAGTCGGGTCTCCGCCGTTCTCATACATCGCTCGCAAAATATCTTTTGCCACCCGGCTGTTTACCTTGTCGTTTGCGACCAACTCAATTAAATCTGCAAAATTCTCCGTACTTACCTTGGTCTGGTTAGCATCCACCTTCCCGTCTCCCACCATCAAGCCCTTTAAGTCACTAACTAAATAGTTAATCGCCAATGGCACCGTCTTCTCGGTCGAAGCTTCTCGTTCGGCTCGAAGCTCACTCACAACATTTTCAAAGTACTCCGCCATCTTCATATCCTGGACCAAAACCTCCACCTGCTCGTCATTAACCCCATACTCATCTTTTAACCTCTTGCGCTTGGCCTGGGGCAACTCCGGAATCTCATTTCTTAAAACTCTAAAATCAAACTGACTCAAATCAATCGCCGGCAAATCTGGCTCTGGAAAATATCGATAATCGTGCGCCGACTCCTTGCTTCGCTGACTAACAGTCCGCTTATTTGGATCATCCCAGCCACGCGTCTCTTGGGCTACCTGTTCCCCAGCTTCTAACACCTGCTTCTGGCGCTCTATTTCATAGCGCGCCGCTCCTTCGGCCATTTTAAAAGATGCAATATTTTTCACCTCCACCTTTGTTCCGAACTTTAATTCGCCATCCACAATAGTTCCTAAACTCAAATTCACCTCCACCCTCATCTGACCCTTTTCCATATCTGCATCACTCACGCCAAGATAACGCAACAAAAGCTGTAATTCACGGCCAAACTCTCCAATCTGGCTAACCTCTCGAATATCTGGCTCCGTAACCAGCTCCATCAAAGGCACCCCCGCGCGATTGTAATCTACGAGAGTTACCTCCTTGCCATCTTTATCTCGAGAATGAGTTAACTTACCCGTATCCTCCTCAAGATGAACTCTTGTTATCTTCACTCCTTTTAGCGTTCCACCAAAAACCAGCGGAATGTCATACTGAGAAATTTGATAGCCTTTTGGAATATCGGGATAAAAATAATTCTTTCTATCAAACTTACTTACTGCCGGTATCTCACCATTGACTGCCATTCCGATTTTAATCATAGATTCAATCGCTGATCTATTCATCACAGGCAACGTACCAGGATGCGCCGTACAAACCGGACAAATATTCTTGTTTGGGCTAGTTTCGTTCGCGTCATTTAGACAATCGCAAAACATCTTCGTGCGCGTGTTAAGCTCAGCATGAATCTCAAGACCAATAACTGGTATATATGTCGTTCCCTTTCCCATTAAATTAATCCTTTTACTAATTCCCAAATTCTATTATGAATCTCACTTCTTGGCAAAACTTCTCCCTCTGGCGCACATTCTATCAGCTTAAACTTCTCCGGAAACATCTTCGCAATCTCCAAGTAAACCTGCTCCGCTCTCTCTAGATGGCTTAAATTATCTTCATGTATATCTCTCACATTTTTTTCGTTTCCAGCATTAACATGACTTTCCCGGTCTTTAACCATTGCTAGCTTCTGAGCGGTTTTAGCCGGCACATGCAAGATGATATTCAAATCTGGCTCCGGCACTCCCAAAATCTTATATTCTAAATTAAAAACCCAATCAAAAAATCGTCGTCGACTCTGCACATTTTCAAACTTTGATCCCTGATGCCCAAGATTAGAGCCAACATACCGATTTGATAAAACTAGCTTCCCGGCCTCAAGTGCCACTCGGATCTCTTTAGATGCCTCAAGTCTATCCACGGCATAGAAAATTGATGCTTTTTCTGGACCAACTTCATCAAGCTCACCGTAGTTTCCCTTAAGATAATTACGCACAAACCAAGACGACCCTTTCTCGTATTGAGGAAAGTCGAAGGTCTCAATCTTCCTACCCTGTTTTTTTAACTTCTCAACCAAAAGCTCAAACTGAGTCTTCTTGCCAGACCCATCCGTACCCTCAATTACGATGAATTTACCTTTAGCCATATTGCTAAGTATAGCAAAAAAAGCAAAAGGACGGTCAATCATGGACCATCCTTAAGCGTTCGCCTGTGGTCTAGGCTGTCTGTGCATCCAATCAAACACCTTCCAATCCCAGACTGGTGGGAAATTGCTCTCAACCTCCCAGCAGTATTTGCATAAATCTCGCGCACTCGCAAACTTCGGACTTTCGCGAGTCTCTACGCCAGCGCTCTCGCCACAGCGTTCACAGATCATCCGCCACCTCCTAACATAAGTATACACTCTATCCACAAAAACAAAGTATCCCCTAACTAAAAAGCGACTACTGGCTAATCGCTAATCGCTAATTTCAATCCCCATATTCTTAGCTGTACCGGCGATAATCTTCATCGCTGCCTCAACTGTATTAGCATTTAAATCGTCCATTTTGCGCTCTGCAATCGCTTTTAGGTCAGACTTGGTCACCTTACCCACTTTTTGAGTTTGGGCATTACCAGCCCCTTTCTCAATCCCAGCCGCTTTTTTCAGTAAACTCGAAGCTGGTGGGCTCTTTAAAATAAAATCAAATGTCCTGTCTTCATAAATCGTAATTACAGCCGGAACGATATCTCCAGTCATTTCTTTGGTTCTGTCGTTAAACTGCTTACAAAATTCTCCGCTGTTAACTCCGGTCGGTCCAAGCGCAGTTCCAACCGGTGGGGCCGGTGTAGCCGCTCCAGCCGGCAAAGCCAGCTTGATAATTTTTTTAATTGGTTTTTTAGCCATAATTCTTTTTCAATAATTTTCTTTCTGATTCTGATATTTAGAGGCAATATCAACACCAGCCAAACACTCTAAATTTTCACAACCTGCAAACTATCCAGCTCCATCGTAGTGTCCCTACCGAAAATTGGAATAACTACCTTTACCGAGCCGCTCTTCTCATCCACGCCGGTAACCTTGGCATCATAATCCTTAAAAGGTCCATCAACGATTTTTACCATATCGCCTTCAGCCAAATCCATCTCCATCTCTTCATCGGTTCTCCCCATTCTGCCCATCAACTCATCTACTTCTTTCTGGCTAAGTGGCAACGGAGTAGTTGTATCCGATCCAACAAACCCGGTTACGCGAGGAGTGTTTCGCACCACATACCAAGAGTCATCCGTCAGAATCATATCCACAAGCACATAACCCGGAAAAATCTTGTCTTCAATCTCTTGTCGCTTACCATTCTTTATCTTAATCTTTTTTTCTTTCGGGACCACCACAGCAAAAATCTTGTCATTCATTTCTAAAGAATCTACTCGCTGAGTAAGATAACGACTGACCGCATCCTCATAACCGGAATAAGTATGTACTGCATACCAATGGCGGTTGCCTTCAGCTTGTTTATTTGTCGGCTTATCTCCTTTTAATTCCATAATTTTATACTACAAAAAATTGTAACAAATAAGAAAATACATAGTCGAAAACTCCCAAAAAGAAGGCAAAACCGAGTGATATACCAATAACCACCGCAGTCAATTGGCGGGTCACCAACCAGTTCGGCCAAGTGATGCTTTTAAACTCTTTCTTGGCTCCTAAAAAATAATTCTTTGCTTTTCTGAACATGATTAGCAATTGTAGTAGTTTTACGTGTAATTGTCAAAATTATATATCTAAATCCTTAACAAATCGGGCATGGCTCTTAATAAACTTGCTTCGAGGAGCCACAGCCTCTCCCATCAACACATCAAACAAATGATCAGCCTCTTGAGCGTCCCTAACCGAAATCTGCTTCAAAACCCGCTTATCTGGCTCCATAGTGGTCTCGGCCAACTCATCGGCGTTCATCTCTCCAAGACCTTTATATCTCTGAATCTTTAACCCCTTCACCCGCCCCGTCTCCTCTGGAATCGGCACACCTTCGGCCTGGTCATTCATTTCTACCTCATCTCCTTCGGCCTCCTCCTCTTCCTTGTCGGACTTTTTAACCTCCTTCAAAACAGACATCTCCTTAACCAAGGCATCTTTCTCTTCATCGCTATAAGCAAATTTAGCAGTCTTCCCTCGCTCCACTTTATAAAGCGGTGGCTGAGCTACAAAAACATGACCACTGCTAATTAACTGCGGGAAGTATCGATAGAACAACGTCAAAAGCAAAGTTGTAATGTGATGTCCATCGACATCAGCATCGGTCATGATAATTATTTTGTGATAACGCAATTTTTCTAAATCAAAAGATTCAGCAATAGCCGTTCCCAAAGCAATTACCAAAGCCTTAATCTCTTTGTTCGCCAACATCTTGTCCAGTCGCGCCTTTTCCACGTTCAAAATCTTTCCACGAAGTGGAAGAATCGCCTGCGTCCGTCTATCTCGCCCGGCCTTGGCACTGTTATGCACGAACACGCCACTCGCTAGTGCAAAATTGTGAGTCCCCGGCACCTCGATGTCATACACATCATACGTCCTACTAAGCATTTCAATCCGCTTAACCTTGTGGTTAGAAGCAACTAGCATCTTAAGGCTGTCAATCACCAGCCCACTACCGACATCCGATAATTTGCGATATAGAGGCATTAAAGAGTCTTTGGCATTTAAATCTTCTGCCAAAACATACGATCCATCTCTACGCATAAATTGATGATCGGGGGTACAAATTATCTCCTCATCGTTATCTAGAATAACCTTCACGACCTTCGCACTCTTCTTAGTAATTCTTGGGCTAGAGATATCGCCGACACCGACAGACCCGTCTTCTTTGATGGTATAGCAATAATTTCGGACTCCCTTCTTATCTTCCCGCGCTAGTTGCTTAAAGCTAACGTTCCTGCCGTCAGTAAGCGCTACTTTAGTGTCTCCAGCAAAACAACCACCGGCGCTGTCTCCCTCGACTATAAACAACTCACTCTCTTCCGCACTTCGGCTAGAGCAGTCCGCCAATTTTCCAGGCAGGGTCAACCCCTCCAAAATACCTTTTCTAAGCACCGTGTCGCGCGCCGCTTTAGCTGCCTTTCTGGCTTTGGCCGCTAGCAAACACTTCTGAACAATTCTGCCAGCATCCTTGCTATTGCGCTCCACATAATTTTTAAGCGCCTCATTAACCACGCTCTCCACCGCCGTCCTCGCCTCTGGACTTCCCAGCCGACCCTTTGTCTGACCTTCAAACTGCGGGTCTCTAAGTTTGACCGAAACCACAGTCACCAGTCCCTCTCGGATATCATCACCGCTCAAGTTCTCGTCACTCTCCTTAATATGTCCATTAGCCCGGGCGTAATCGTTCAAAGTTCTAGTCAAAGCCGAACGAAAACCAGTAATGTGCATACCTCCGTCCACGGTAAAAATATTGTTGGCAAACCCGAGCTCTTGGGCCTCAATGTCGTTGTTGTACATAAAAGCCACCTCCACAGCCACACCATCCACTTCTTTATCAACATAAAAAACTTCCTCCTGAATCGTTTCAATATCCGCATTGAGATATCTGATAAAAGACAAAAGTCCGCCGTCAAAATAAAACGCCTTATAGAACACCGTTGGCTCTCTGTAATCGATAATCTCGATCCTTGTGCCCTTGGTCAAAAATGCCTGTCGACGCAGTCGCTCCATTATCGTCTTTCGATTAAACTCAATAACTGCAAATATCTCCGGGTCTGGCTCAAAAGTTATAATCGTTCCGGTCTTCTTGCTCGCTGCCACTTTTTTTACCGCACCCTGAGGTTTGCCCCGCTTGTACTCCTGGACATACATTCCCCCATCCCGATGCACCTCCGCCTTCAAATACTGGCTAAGCGCATTGACCACAGATACACCCACACCATGAAGACCACCCGAAACTTTGTATCCATCTCCGCCGAACTTGCCACCGGCGTGAAGAACCGTTAGCACAGTTTCTAGCGCAGACTTTTTAGTTTGCTTGTGCTTCTCTACCGGGATACCTCGCCCATCGTCAGTAATTGCAATTCTGTTGTCAGCCAGAATCTCCACCGTAATATTTTTAGCGTAGCCGGCCATCGCCTCATCAATACCGTTATCTAAAACTTCCCAAACCAAATGATGCACTCCGGCCACATCCGTAGTACCAATATACATGCCCGGTCTCTTTCTTACCGGATCCAGCCCCTCTAGCACTGTGATGTCCTTCGCGCCGTAGCTAGATTTTGGCGTCTTTTCCTCTTCTTTCTTTGCCATATATATCTAAAATAAATAGGAGTAGGAAGTCTCTCCCCACCCGTTTGCACTCACCCATTATAGCAGATTTCAAACCTAATTTCCAGCCCCAATAACCCAAAAATCATCTGCGTTATTATCTGTGTCCATCAGCCCATTTCGACAAAGTTTTTGACCTTCTTCTGGGTTAGTAAAAAAAACTGCACCTTCTATAAACTCATTTTCCGCCTCGCCCCAAGCCACGCTGTCAATCACCTCTCCAAAGTCGGCCGGACCAAATCTAATCGCCACGCCGTTGTCGTTACTAAGAGTCGCGCTCGTAGTCATATTGGCCCCAGCGCCCCCAAAACCGGAATTAGCCCAAACATAAAACCCTCCGGCTTCGACAAACTCATCACTAGTCCAAGATTTGATGCTTCCATCACTCGTCCCGGTCTTTGTTCTCTTTACCAATCTATATCCTTTAAGATTTACCGATTCACTGTTGGGATTATAAATCTCCACTAAATCATGCTTAGTCTCACCTCCAGCCCCAATAATCTGCACACAATTTATCAGCAATTCCCTGGCTTCAACAACTTCCTCTATCGCTTCCCCAGCCAACTCAGCAGGCTCCATCGCCACACTAGCTGGGGGCGGCAAAGCCGCCCCCACAAACTCAAATGGAGGCAAACTATTCTCCCTTCCCGGCGTCCCCAAAACCAAAACTCCATTATCAATCTGGCCTTGTCCATTGTACGAATGCCAACTCAAGGCCTCTCCTCGCTCCATGCTCCGCTTTTCCTTATTGTCTCCCGCTGGCCAACTCGCTCCGGCCTTAACTTCATCGACCGCCTCACACTTCGCATTAAAAACCCTTAGCTCCTCATTGCTGTTGCCAAGCACCCCAGAATAAGTCATGTCCGCCCACAACCCCACTCTTTCGTCTTGCCGAGCCAAAACAAATATTTCCCCGGGCGAGAGAACCTTCTCCGGCAAAGCTACTCTAATTTGCCCGCCCTTATCTTGGATCTGCCAACCCGCTAAATTCACCTGAACCGGCACCACGCTCTTTAGCTCTATCCACTCATCATTGGCGTCACCTTCTGAACCCATCCAAGCCACTTCACTGAGAATCACTGAATTAATGCTAGCATTAATTCCCGCATTAAAATCACACCAACTAATCTCCTTCGCTTTTACCTTAGCCGTCGTGGTGCTCTTAATAGGCTCCGCATCCCTCACTATAACTCCAGACGTAATCGAGACCTGTTCAATCTCTAAAGGAGAAAAACTGGCCAAAACACTCGCCCCTCCTCCACCATGCGAAGTCGGACTTCGCACAGTGGAGGCTTCAGGCGCGCCATCCAAGACACTACAAGCCTCAATCTCAATCGCCGCATGGCTAAACTCCCCCGCGCTTAAGTACCCAATCGCAAAACACACCGTTGCCACTAAAAAAAACAAACTAAACAAATTCACTGCTTCTCGGCGCGCCTCATACCACTCAGCCCCCCAGCGAATCTTTTCTTTAAGATAGTTGATATCCATCAACAACTATTATACTAAATTATCCTTGTTTGCAAAACCCGGCCTGTTAGTTTGACACTCCCCGCTCTTTAGCTTATAATTACCAAACAAGTTTTAAACATTAAAAAATTGAAAATTGTTTGAAAATTAGAAATTTGAATTATGGCACATACAAAATCAGGTGGTTCAACTAAATTAGGCCGAGACTCACGAAGCAATAGACTCGGCGTCAAAATCAATCACGGCCAGCACGCAAAGGCCGGCGAGATTGTTATTCGCCAACGCGGCCAAAAAGTCTTAGCTGGCAGGAACATTCGCCAGGCTGGAGATGACACCCTCTACGCTGCAAAAGCTGGAACCGTCAGCTTCCGACAAACCAAGAAAACTAGATTCGACGGCTCTCGCCGATTCGCCAAAGAAGTTTCAATAATCACCGCAAAGCAAGCCTAAGCAAAACAAAAAACCGCTCGAAAGAGCGGTTTTTTGTTTTCACTCCTTTTCTAATACCACGGCCGCCTCACCTTTAACGCCATGCCCAAAATTTACACTCGTCTTGTGTTGGCCCAACTCCTTAAAATTATGAGCAAGCTCCACCTTGGCCTCACTCATACCGAGAGCCTTTAGCCTCTCCTCAATCATCATAGCGCTAACTCCACCAAAAACTTCACCCTTACCCCCCACTTTCACCGCAAAGACTATTTGTTGGCTCTTAAGTTTTCTAGCATTTTCTTTAGCACTCTCTAGCACGGCCTTAGCACCAGCATCAATCTGAGCCTTTACTGCCACGGCCTGACCCTTAAAAATCACTGCTAGCCTCTTCGGCAACAAAAAATTCCTTGCGTATCCATCCTTAGCATCAATCACTTGGTTTTTCCTGCCGATTCCTTTAACGTCTTGAAGTAATAAAACCTTCATATTATTAGTGATAGCCAAAGCTTAATTTTTCGGGTCCCCGAGGGCCGTCCTCCTCGGGAGGACGGTCCTCGTCAATTAAAAATAATTAGATTAATTAGAAATTAAGGTATGCAGTACCTCTAGCGCCTTATCTAACTGAACATCATTTTGCTCCTCGATATCTTTATCGCTTAACTCCACAGAATAATCCGGGTCTATGCCCTCGGTTAAAATATGCCCCTTCGGCAAAACCCACTTCGCAATAGTTATCTTCAAGCTAGAGTCATCTGAGAGCGAAACTAGCTCCTGCACCGATCCTTTACCGAAACTTTTTGTCCCGATCAAAGGAGTCTCTCGTTGGTCGCGTAAAGCCCCCGCTAAAATTTCGCTAGCCGAAGCTGAACCCCCATTGATAAGTACCACAACCGGAAAATCAACTAAGGCCTCATTCCCATTAGCATACAACTCGCTATCTGGCCCACTCCTAAATCGCTCACTTACCACCAGCGTCCCACGCGGCAAAAACCAACCAGCCAAATCCTTCGCAACCTCTAGGTATCCCCCGGGATTATTTCGCAAATCCAAAATCATACCCTTCGCTCCAGTTTCCAATGCCCCTTTCACGTGTTTATAAAAACCACTTGAAGCGTTTTCATTAAACGAAAAAAGTTTTACTTGGATGATCTTGCCATCATCAAAAAACGCGGTCGCTAAAGTCGGAATCACAATGTTCCCCCGGATAACCTCAATATCCCTGGACTGAAGCCAACTTTCTCGAAAAACATTTAAAATCACTGACGTGCCAATCTCCCCACGAATATTACCAACGGCCGTCGTAATATCCATATCATCCGAACGCTTACCATCAACTTTCAAAACTAAATCTCCCGCCCTTAGCCCTGCCTTTTGGGCTGGACTATCTTCCAACGGAGAAATTACCGTCAAAATCCCATCTCTGATACCGATCTCGGCACCAATTCCACCAAAATTACCCTTCACATTTTCCTCAAACTGAGCCGCCTCCACTGGCGGGAAAAAAGTTGTATACGGATCATTAAAAGAACTCGCCAACCCCTCTATCGCACCATAAACAAAGTCCTGATCATTAATATCCGCGGCTTCAATCTGACGAGATCGAAGAGTGTGCCAAGCCTCCCAAAATAAATTAAAATTCGCGTCTAACGTCTCTGTTGACTCCATCACCTCAGCAGAATAGTTTGGATACTGCACCCTATCTTGCCCATGAGAAAAACCAGTATAATATCCCCCGCCCAAAAGACCAACGGTTACCAAAACACCAAAAATCGTCCAGCTCGATTTCTTAATCGCTTCTTTTTTAGCCATAATAAAATCAATCATACTACATTTCATAGTTAAGACAAATCAACGCTCCCAAGCACCTCGTACTCTGGACCATCTTTAGTTAAAACTGAAGAGATCAGTTCAATTTTATCCACAGAAAGCTCTTCTTCAATAGTTTCGTTGATTTCTGGAAGCTTTTTGTTATCTGTAAAAAACTTACTCCGCCTAGCCAAGCTCATGTGTGGGATAAACCGCTTATTCTCCGGGTTAAACCGCACTCCCCGCTCAATAAGTAAGTCTTGGAGGTTGTCTCTCGCTACCTCTCCCTTCTTAGCCAAATCATCACCTCCAAATAGCCAAATCATCTTTTTCTCCTTAGCATCTGGTCCATAATCTATTCGGCTAAGTTTACCGCCAAAGGCCGGCTGCATTTTACCAAACTCCTCCATGGCCGAGACAATACTCGCTAAATCTTCCTCATCCTGGTCACCTAAAAATAGCAAAGTTAGGTGCCATAAGTCCTCACTATAAAAACGAAAGCTCTCGGCGGGAAACTCCTGCTCCAATCTGTCGCGCATATGCCACACCTCTCGGCTCAAATAGTCCGGCATTGCTAACCCAATAAAAAGCCTGTATTTTTGCATAAACCTATAGTAGCATAGCTCTACTGCTTGGTCTTACAAAGTATAGTACAATAACTCTATGCAATCCTTTCAAAAAGATGGCTATCTTAAAGAACTAGCCAAACGAGGGGCTAAAAAAAACATCA
>Ga0210057_1000785_pt1 | contig 51526 bp, 56 predicted proteins | sample CryGeyCG2114_010_2_FD_183968 | JGI IMG/M metagenome (GOLD analysis project Ga0210057, IMG submission 183968) | Groundwater microbial communities from aquifer - Crystal Geyser CG10_big_fil_rev_8/21/14_0.10 (SPAdes) (version 2) | ecosystem: Environmental > Aquatic > Deep subsurface > Groundwater ...
TGATTGGTGTTATGCCCAGCTTGATAACGGTCGTTTTGGTGATCAAAAGTACTTAGATGATTGGTTGACCCGTTTTCATGGCATTCATGAACTACAGCATCTAGGCGGTGGTGTGGCCCCTTGGAACGTCCAGCAATATGATTTTTTGGTGAAGAATAATAAGATCTACGGCCAGGTTAAAAAGCAGAGCGATAAATGGCCTTTAGTTTTTTATCATTTTCACAGCTTTTGTATTATATCATCTCAGAGTTATTTTCCGGTCCGAGGTTATGACCTCTCTAAAAATGTTCGAACCCTTATTTACGAACCTTATTTTAAAGCTTTGCAGGACAACATTGCCTTAGTTAAGAATTTCGTTCCAGATTTCAATTTTGGTTATAAATCAGTTTCGATTAAAGAAAGATTAGTTTCTTGGTTGGTAAGATTTAGTTTAATAAAATATGTGATTATGTTTGTAAAAACTTTTCGAAATAATTTGAACAAATAGAATAGTTAAAACCATCTAGTTATGAATAATTTTGTTAAAAAAATTATATCTTCTAAAAACTTTATTTCCATAGTTTTTATTATCGGATTGGCAGTTAAGATTGCTTTACTTTTCGCTGGCCATAGTCTAGATATAAATACTTATATTGATTGGGGTAATAGCACTCTGGCAAATGGTTTGGGCGCAGCCTTTGGAGGCAATTATTTTCCAATCCAATATCAATTATTTTCTCTCTATTCATATTTGGCAAAAATTTTTCATCTTAATTATTTTTTTGTTTATAAGTTGGCTAATTTATATTTTGATGTCGGTATCTTTGTTTTACTGATTGCTATTTTGAAAACAATAAATGTCAATCCGCTTTACTCCCTAATCTATTGGATTCATCCCTGGTTTCTAGTGATTTTTTCTCAGGGCTATGTTGATTTCCAATTTAGTTTCTTCGTTATGCTCTCTATCACCATTTTATTGCATAGTAATAATAATCATAGTTTTAACAAATATATATATGCTGGAATACCGATGGCTATTGCTTTCTTGATGAAGCCTCAGGCAGAAATTATTATTTTAACTTTTTTTATCTTTGGTCTACTTTATTTTATTGAAAATAAAAGTGATAAATGGATTTACTTTTTGCTTCCTACTGGCTATTTATTTATGGCCTATTTTATTTTTATTGGTTTATCTCAGAGTTTTCTCGCCTTAGCAAAAATTTATTTGAACACCTTAAATTTGATGCCTTGCCTGACGGCCAATATGCTTAATATTTGGTACTGGCCCGCTTATTTGTTGAAACAGGCGGCCGAACCGATCTATATGGTAAGTGATAAGGTCTTAATATTTTCTGGATTTTCCGCTCGGACCTTAGCTATAATTATAACTCTGGGACTTATTATAACACTGGTCTATTTTTTAAACAAAAATAAAATGATTAGCGAAGAGGTAAAATACATATATCTTTTTTCAATACCCAATGTTATTACTCCATTTTTAATGACTTCGGCTCATGAAAACCATTTGTTTTTAGGGACACAACGAGAAAGGCCTTTTAGGTTGTCCGTCCATGTTCTGTTGCTAATCCAATTTATTAATGTTTACTTGCGTTATATCCAGCCATCTTTGATTCCTGGCGTTGATCCTTTTTTGATTTTATCACTTATTTCAATGCCGTTTTTCTTTATTATAATATGGTATTTTTTTAAAACTTTTTCATCAAAATATAAAATAATTAATTAAAGATAAAATATATGGTTAAAAAGATAAAAGTTAGAAACTCGAGGATTATTAAATTGCAGCTCTTCAATGATTTTCCTGATGGCAATTTAGTTATTGGTGAGGCTAAAAAAACTGTACCGTTTGAGATCAAACGGGTTTATTATATTAATAATCTTTTTAATAAAAAAGCTGTTCGTGGTCATCATGCTCATAAAAAGTTGGACCAGATTATTTTTTGTATTAATGGTAGTTTTATTTTGAATTTAGATGACGGCCAGACTAAACAAAAGGTGCTGTTAAACAATCCTTACCAGGGCGTTCGCCTTGGTCCATTATTGTGGCATACTATGGAAAAATTTTCTTCCGATTGCGTGATCTTAGTGTTGGCTAGCGACTATTATGAGGAACGCGATTATCTGAGAAATTATGATGACTTTATTAAATATTTGAAACAGCAGAAGTGTTTATAAGTTGCCTAATCAATAAAATTATATGGAAGAATTTAATCGATTTATTCAACATAAAGGGCTTAAAAATAACGAAGGCATGCCAAACAGTCTGGAGTCTATCGTTAAGAATTATAAAGGAAAGATTGAGTGTGACGCTTATTTGTTAAAAGATGGCAATATCGCTATTATCCATGAGCGTGATTTTAATTTAAATAAAGCTGATGTGGAAAATTTAGATTTAGCTGGCCTGGAGGCTTTGCGTCTGACATCTTCTGATCGGGAGATGTCACCACCACTGTTGAAGGAATTTATAGCTTTAGCTGAGGACGCCGATACTTCTTTGTCCTTGGAGCTTAGATCCAGCACGGAAGAAAAGTCTTTGGTTCTAGCTTGTTATATTATTAATCAATTTTTAGAAATGGATCGGGTCGGTGGCCAAAGTCATAATCCTAAATTTATAGAAGAGAAGGTTAATTTTGAATCTTTTTCCGTTAATGTTTTAAATGAAGTCAAAAAAATTGCCTTAGCTAATCAAAAAAATATCAAAACCGCTTTATATTGGCCGACAGACGAAGGTTGGGCTAAAAAAATAGTCGATTTCACCTGGGGTGAGCTAGACAAAATAGCCGATAAAGATAATTTATCCTGGTCCGAGTTGGGCACTGAAGTAGCGGCTAAGAATAATATTAATTCAATCGAATTTCAGCCGGATGTCATAACTAAAGAATTGTTAGAGAAGGCCCATAATCTTAAACTCAAGGTCGGATCCGCTCCGGTTAGCGACGAAGTTTTAATGAAACAATTAATCGATTTGGGCGTTGATTATATTCTAACTACAAAATAATTTATAATATTATGGAAATCAAATTCAACGATTTTCAAAAGCAATACAAAAGTCATCACCGTAAGTTTGATAAGGCCATTAAGGGAGTGCTAAATTCCGGTTGGTATATTTTAGGAACTCAGGTGGCTGATTTTGAGAAGAAATTCGCTGGTTATATTGGCACTAAATACGCTATTGGTGTAGCTAATGGTATGGAAGCTCTCCAAATAGCCCTCTTAGCTTTAAATATCGGCCCGGGTGATGAGGTTATTACTACCAGTCATACGGCGGCTGCTACGGCGCTAGCTATTATTTCAGTCGGAGCTAAACCGGTCTTTGCGGATATTGATGAATATTTTCATATTGATGCTGCTCAGATTGAAGAAAAGATTACTAGTAACACCAAAGCGATTATCCCCGTTCATCTTTATGGACAAAGCGTGGCCCTGGATGAGATTATGGCTATTTGTCAGAAACATCAGCTTCAACTAATTGAGGACTGTGCTCAAGCCCACGGTGCAATCTACAAAAAGAAAAAAGTGGGATCATTTGGCATTATCAATTGTTTTAGTTTCTATCCTACCAAGAATTTAGGTGCTTTTGGTGATGGTGGTGCTATTACCACTAGCGATCCAATTCTTTATGAAAAGATTCTGCAACTCAGAAATTATGGTCAGAAGAACCGCTATGAACATGAGACTTATGGTCTCAATAGTCGCCTTGACGAAATTCAGGCAGCTATTTTGCTGGTGCAGTTGGAATACTTGGACAAGAATAATCGGGTGAGACAAAAATTGGCTAACACTTATTTCAAACACTTACGTCATGTTAAGCAGATAAAATTACCGGAGTTGAGAAAAAATTGTCAGTCAGTTTTTCATCTCTTTGTGATTGAAGCTGAAAATCGGGACGGCTTAGCGTCTTATCTTAAATCAAAAGGAATTGCCACCTTGATCCATTACCCCATTCCAGTCCACAGACAGCCTTGTTTTACTAAAGATGGAGTTGTTGTTTTGCCGGCTTTGGAAGAAAAGATTAAGGTAATTTTGTCTTTGCCAATTCATCCTTTTTTAAGTAAGAAGGAAGTGAAATATATTTGTGAAAATATTAATGATTTTTATAAATCAAATTAATGGTTATGAAATTATTAAATGTTGGTTGTGGTTATAATTATCATCCAGATTGGATAAATTTAGATTTATATCAATCTAAGTTTGTACAATATTATGATATTAGAAATAGACTGCCATTTTCAGATAATTCGGTTGATGTGGTTTATCATTCCCATGTTTTAGAACACCTGGGTAAATCTGAAGGCCAGAAATTTATTGCCGAATGCCTTAGAGTTCTCAGGTCAGGTGGAATTATTCGGATTGCAATCCCAGATTTAGAACAAATTTGTCGGGAGTATTTGATTAATTTAGAAAAGGGTTTCGCCTCTAATGACCAAAAAATATTATTAAATTATAAATGGAATAAGATAGAGTTTTTAGATCAGATTGTTAGACAACAGAGCGGCGGTGAAATGCTGCAGACGATTAAAAATGGAGAATTTAATCGAGACTATCTTTTCTTGAGAAATGGTGAGGAATTAGAATTTTTACTTAATTCTCAAACAAATAAGGAAGCTGTTTCTAACCCCAATCTTCAAAATAAAATAATCAATTTTTTGAAGAAAGGTCATCTTTTTGGTCGCTTAAAGAATTTGGTGATTAATTTTTTTAAGAGTTCTAATCCACAAAAATCAGGTGAGGCCCATCGCTGGATGTATGATCGGTTGGACTTAAGATTATTATTGGAAGAGATTGGATTTAAAGATTTTCGAATCGTAAAATACAACGAATCCCGCATTTTAGATTGGAATAAATATAATTTAGATAAGGCTCAGGGCGGGGATTATCCGCGCAAGCCAGATTCTTTATTTGTGGAAGCCATAAAATAAATCATTATGAAATTTTCCATTATTACTCCTAGTTATAATAGCGTCCAAACTATTTCTGACACCATTGAAAGCGTCATTGGTCAGATTCATAAAGATATCGAATATCTGGTTATTGATGGTGCTTCCACTGATAAAACAATTGCCTTGATTGCCGATTACCAAAAGATTTCCCCTATCAGATTAATTTCGGAGCCAGATTCTGGTCTCTATGATGCTATGAATAAAGGTATTAAGCTGGCCACGGGCGAAGTGATTGGAATATTAAATTCGGACGATTTTTATTATGACGCTAATGTTCTAGCTAAGATTAATAATATCTTTGAAACCAATCAGAATGTTGAGGCTGTTTATGGTGACTTAGTCTATGTAGATAAAGATAATATCAGCAAAACAGTTAGATATTGGCAGGGCGGTGAATATCGGGAAGATAAGATTAACAATGGTTGGATTATACCGCACCCGACATTTTTTGTTAGAAAGAAAGTTTATGATAAGTGCGATAAGATATTTGACACTAATTTTTCTTTGGCTGCTGATTATGAGTTAATGCTTAGATTACTGAAGGTTAACAAAATTAGGGTGCAATATTTACCGGAAATTTTAGTTAAGATGAGAACTGGAGGGAAGAGCAGTTATAGCCTCTTACAACGCTTTAGGGGCTGGAAGGAATTGCGCCTAGCTTGGAAGGTTAATTCTTTAGGGGTTCCGATACTTTTCATTGTTAGAAGAATAATAAACAAATTGAATCAATTTTCATCGTTACCTAAATCTAAAATATGATTGTTGTCACCTACAAAGCGGGCCGTCTGGCTAACCGGTTATTTCACTTTTCTAATTTTATTGTCAGTAGCCGAGCCCATGATTATAAATTAATCTATCCTTTCTTTGATAAATATGCTCAGTATTTTAGTTATTTTTCCGATAGAAAAATTAATGATGAGAATATTTATTTAACTTTTACTCGGGTTAAGTTATTTGATAGACTGATTAAAGTCTTTGTTAAATATTTTTTTAATTATAAGTTTTTTATTGGGCGTCATAATTTTAATCTCCTGTTTTTTAAACAGGTCTCTAATTATAAGCCGGATTTAAATAACATTGAATTTGATCTTAACAACCCGTTGATTGTTAATAATCACCAGCCACTGTTAGGTTTGAATGGGTGGCTTTTTCGGGACCGAAAAAATCAGGCAAAATATTTTGATTATTTAAAAGAGATTTTTACACCCCGAGCTGAATATTTAGCTAAGGTTGATAATTTGATTACTGCTGGTCGAGAAAAGGGTGATATTATTATTGGAGTTCATATGCGACGAGGCGATTATTCTGGTTGGTGCGAGGGAAAGTATTATTTGGACGATCAGATTTATTTAGCCCAAATGAAGGCTGTCCAAAATAATTTTTTAGCGACCGGCCAGAAGTGTGTTTTTATGATTTGCTCCAATGAACCAATTAATCAGGAAATCTTTTCTGAAATGGAATTTGTTATCGGAGATGGGCATGAATTGGTTGATCTATATTCTCTCTCCGGCGCGGATTATCTGATTGGTCCGCCCAGCACTTTTACGATGTGGGCTTCATTTTATGGCGCGGTGCCTTTGTTATTTATTGATAAGAATAAAACAGATATCGCCTTGAGTGAATTTAGGGTTATTACAGATTTGTAATTTAATTTAAACAATAAAAGAGACTCTAAACTGAGTCTCTTTTATTTTATCTGTTCGGTTGGTATTTTTTTATCGGCCCTTGTAAGCTACAATAGTCTTTAATGTTTTGAGGATGATGGTGATATCTAAAAACAGAGAGCGATTTTTGATGTAGAATAAGTCATGTTGGAGTTTTTTGATGGTGTCAGTAATGGAAGCGGAGTGATATTCACCCGAGATTTGATCCCAGCCACTGATTCCAGGTTTAACTAAAGTACGAATATCAAAGAAGGGCACATTTTCTTTGAGCTCGGCAATAAATTCGGGGCGTTCGGGGCGGGGTCCGATGAAGCTCATCTGGCCTTTAATAATGTTAATCAATTGAGGAATTTCATCGACCCTGGTCTTGCGCATAATCTTGCCGACACCAGTAATCCGCTGGTCGTTTTCCACCGTCAAAGTTCCTTGGTTATTCTCAGTTTTCATAGTCCGGAACTTATACATCTTGAAAGGGATATTGTTTTTACCCATTCGATATTGAGTGAAGAAAACTGGTCCCTTGCTGCTAAGCCTGATGGCTAGTAGAATAAAAGACCAGAAGGGCAGTGACAGAATCAAGAGAATAATGGCTAGGAATAAATCAAAACTTCTTTTAACAAATTCAAAGATTTTTTTGTCAGCTAAATCTAAATTTTCCAGAAACCAAGATTGACCGATAATCTCTAGTGGTACGCGGCCAGTAATTTTTTCGTAAAAGTTTGGTAAGGTGGTATAACTGATATCCAAAGGTAAACAATTGAATAGTCGACGTTTGAGATCGGGGGAATTGTTAACATCCTTAGCTAAAATAATATTAGTGATTTTATATTTAGAACTTAATTCTTCTAGGCCATCATTTTCATCAAAGATCTCCACTAATTCTTTAATGGCCGGATCAATGGTTTCTCCCTCACTTAAAACTACAAACTTAATATCATAGCCCATGTGAGGGTTAGATCTGAACTCTTTAATCAACTCACCTAAATGAGCGCAATATCCGATAACACCCAGATTATTTTTTGGTAAGCGATTCTTGAGGAAGTAGGAAAAGGTAAAACGCCAGATTAAAAAGAGGGCCGAGTAAACGCCGGTAAATATTAGGAGGTTGGTCTTGGGGGAAATATTTTTATAAGGAAAGAGATAGAAAAAGATAATTGACAGAATTAGGGTAATTACCAGAGTTTTCAAGTAGCTCTCCACAAAACGGCCTCGATGAGCAAAACTCTTGAGATCATAGAGGTTGCCAATATAAAAAACCAATAACCAAATCAAGAAAATCCAGGTGAAGGCGGCACTATTTTGTTCCCAAACCTCATTCTGGGGCTGGCTTAAATAGCGCAAGTAAAGGGTCAGATAGAGGGCGGCGTAAAAGAGGGCAATGTCCCCAAAAAGCAAGACAATTTGTTTTAATTTGGACTTTATCATATAATACTATTATATCAACTTAAAACTTAAAATCAAGCTAATTATGCAAGCTAAAAATTATCTGGCCATTTTAAAATATGGTCTTTATACTTCTTTTTTGACTTTTTTGTTCGTTTTTTCCGGTCTTTTATTCCCTTATATCACTTCCAAGCAGATTTCCTTCAATATTCTAATGGAGTTTTTGGCGGTTTTTTGGGTTATGTTAATTGCGACCTATCCCGAATATCGCCCCAAAAAGAGCTATCTGACCCTCGGTATTTTGGCCTATTTTTTGGTAGTTGCTCTCTCAGCCATCTTTGGCGTGGACTTTAATTTAAGCTTCTGGGGTAACGCTGAAAGAATGCTGGGCTTATTTCATTTATTGCACTTCCTGTTGTTTTACTTAATTTTGATTACAGTCATGCGCCAAAAAAGCGATTGGGACCGTCTGTTTGATGTTTCTATCGTCACCTCAGTTATTATCGTGATCTTCGGACTCATGAAAGCTTACCCAGCCTCCACTATTGGCAATACTGCCTATGTAGCGGGGCTGATGATTTTCAATTTTTGGTTTGCGCTATGGCGACTTTTCTCAGTTAAAGATTGGTGGCAGAGAAGTTTGTATATTCTCGCTATCATTATGATCCTCGTAGGATTTGTACGGGCCGATATTTCTGGTTCTCAGGCTGGTTTTGTGCTGGGTTTGGCGGTTACTGGGATAGTCTTTTTCTTCTTGCAACAGGGACGTAAGCTAAAGATAATTGGCGCTATTGTCATGGCTTTGTTATTTGCTTTGTTGGTTCTATTATTTACTTTCCGGGCTAATCCCATTTTTGATGGAACTAAAATTGGTGGGATGCTCCGAGCCTTCTCTAGTACTAACACCACTTTAAATACTAGATTACTGTCTTGGCGGGCAGCTTATCTCGATTTTCACAATCATCCGGTGTTGGGCGTGGGGCATGGTAATTATGCTTCAATTTTTGACAAGTATCTGACGCCGAAGTTTTATGATTATTTTCCTAGCGAAACTTATTTCGATCGAGCTCATAATAATATTGTTGATATTACCTCTACTTCCGGTGTCCTGGGACTCTTAACTTATTTATCCATTTTCGTCGCTTTATTCTATTATTTAATTAAGTCATTCAAGCAGAAGAAGATCAAGGCGTGGCAGCTGGCGGTTCTCTCTGGTTTGGTAGTGGCTTATTTTGTGCAGAATTTAGCGGTGTTTGACTCGTTGGTAACCTATGTTTCATTGTTTGCTTTATTAGGATTTATTTATTATAACTTCCATCAAACTGAACTGTTAGAGGTTAACCCTAAAAAATCAGTTTTATCTGATGAAAAAGAATTGGCTCTGTGGGTGCTCATGATAATTTTAGCTTTAATTTTTATCGGTAATTTTAATGTTCGTGGCTTCAAAATGTTGTCGGGTACCATTAACGGTTATCAATATGTAGCTAATAGTGAATTTGTCTCCGGTGTCGCTGTTTATCAAAAAACTCTAGCTAAAGAAGCTGGGTATAATCGGGACAGTCGCGGTACCCTGGTTAATTTGATTACTGGAAATCCCCAAGGACTAATGTCTATACCAACCAAGGATGCGGCTAACGTCTTAGCCTATGCGGTAGAGTTAGCTCAAAAAAATGTTGATTACAATCCCCAGGATAGTTTACTGGAAACTCAATTAGCTAAGATTACCAACATCGCCGCTCGCTTTAATTACAAAGATGTTGATAAATTTAATGAATACTCCGCTATGTCGGTTTCCGCTATTGAGGCGGCGATTACTGCTAGTCCAGAAAGATTTCCGCTTTATTACGTGAAGTCTGATGTTTATGTTACTCGGGGTGAAAAAGCTGAGGCGATAGCGGCTCTCCAAAAAGCAATTGAGCTGAAGCCGGGCTTTGCTGAAGGGCACTGTGATTTGGCTAAAGTCTATTATTTTTTTAAGGAAGATGAATTAGCCTATAACGAAGCCTGGACTTGCGCCAAGATGGACGGAATTGGTTTCTTGGGTACCGGAGAATTAGTCCAGAGAACAGCTGAGTATTTTTCCCAAAAAGGGGACAGGGAAAGCGCTCAATATTTTGTAGATTATTTAGCGATCAAAAAAGAAAAAGTGCAATAATTATCTTTGCCGTTTAAAAAAGCCCAGGAATATTCCTGAGCTTTTTGGTTTTTTAGTTAAAACATTGTTGTAATAATCTACATCATGTGATGTAAATTGTGACAACAATCAGTAAAATCAATCAGATTTTCATCATAAATTAGACTAATAATTAGACTTATAACTATCTATATATTGGCTTATATTAAACAATTAATTGGTTGATTGGATTTTTTTCTATTGCAATTTTTTTTAACATATGTTAAGCTTTTTTCAGATAAAACAATCAACCATTTAAAAAATATGATTAAAAATACTTTAAAATTAGCTAAATTGTTTAAACAGCCATTTCTGAGTACTTTTTTTGTAGATTTTGACAATCTGCCATTAAGTGAAAATTTTCTTAGGGGGTCAGACGATGTTTTGTCGGTTTATGAAAAAAAGGAAATTGATTGGCAGTTAGAAAAGTCTTTGCGCCAACGAAACGATTTTTTGGTTTCTTTTGCCGTTTCCAAAGCCGAGAATTCCGCTTTAACCTTGGCTGAGGCAGAAGATGTTTATAAGTTAATTACTGTCGGAGCCAGTAAAAAAGACTATGCCTTTTTGCGCCGTAAGTTGGATAAAGGGGAAAAATTGACGCAAAAAGATCATGACCGCCTAGAATACTTCAATATTGCCAAAACCTTCAGAGAGTTGAACGAGACGGGAATAAAAATAAAGGATTTGTCTCCAGAGTTAATCATCAGTTTGCATCAGAAATTAACCGCCGGCCTGGATGTTTTTTTTAATCACCTGGATCAGTTTGAAACTTATCATAGCGGTTCTTTTCGTGGCGATGACTTAACCAGAGTTGCTAAATTTATTCCAGCTCCGCACCAAGAGATAAGGGCTAGTGTTGCTGAACTGATTATTTGGCTTAAAAAAAATCCTTCAGCCCTAAATGTTTTTGTTTTTCATGCTGCCTTGTATGCTCTCCATCCTTTTAAAAATGGAAATAAAAGGGTTTGTCGGGTTTTGGAACATTTTCTTCTACAGGATATTAGTTATAATCAGAAAAATCTCTATAGTCCCTCATATTATTATCATAAACATAAAGATAAATATTATAAAAACTTAGTTGAGACTTTGTACAAACATAATCTTAATTATTTTGTGGCTTTTGCTTCCGAGGCCTTGTTCTTTTCAGTCATCGGGGTGATTGTTGGTGTGTTGCAGCGAAGTAAGTTGGGATTTTTGGAGTCCAGTGGTCTTGATATTAATGTTATCAAGGTTCTACGGCCCATCATAAAATATTCGGAAGTAAAATTTACTCGCCTCTATTCTTTATCTAAGAAAAAAGTTTCACGTCAAACATTCGTTAATTATTTGGCGATAGCAGTTGATAGCGGTGTGCTTCTAAAAAGAGAGAACGGAAAAAATACTTATTATTCTTTGGCGGGTAATTATCCAGAAGAAGCTTTATTATCAGATTGGTTGGGTCGCGCCCGAGAAAGGCTAAATTCTTTGCCAGAAGAGTTTGTTAACTACGTGGCGAAATCTTAATCTCTTAATATTGATATTTTAATTTTAAAAACCGCTCCTTAATTGGGCGGTTTTTTAGTTTTAGCTTCCAGCAAAATTTTAGAGTTGCTTTAAGCTCTCTTGAGGTGTTTATTGCTATGCTAATAAGCATTAATTATTAGTTGTTTGGTCTCGCGCGAATCAAATAGCTATATATGATTTTTATGAAAAAAATAGAACGGTGGGGCCGAAGCTGTCTAGCCTTTGGATCCCGGCACAAATTACTGTTAGTAGTTATCTTAAGTTTGTTGTTTTTAGGGTTCGGTATTTTTTATGGTCTAGTTTACGGTCGATTGTGGTTGAGATTGCCCGCCCAGATGAGGGCGGAAATTGCTTTAAATCGTCTAGGGGTTAGTGCCTATAACGATCCAATCTGTCACGAGTCTTGTTTTTATGAACGCCATTTATACAAGCAAATAATTGCTTCCAGTTGGAGTAATAAAAAGATTAATAAGCAAGTTAGCGATTTAATTTTAGCCGAAGACAATAATCTGGATTTTCGCTTGGAACTGCTCGATACTTTATCTTTTCAAACTAATCTCGAAATACCGGATTACCTGAATAATTATTTGGTGAGCGGAGCTGAAATTAGAGTTAAAGAAAAGATTAATGATTTGTTTGGTTTAAACAATAATTTAGTTGATGAATTGCTTAACCAATTTAATAATTCCGTCTCCGTTGAAGATCAGATTAATATTTTACGAGATCTCCAGGAAAAATCCGATTCATCTCTGGCTGGCTTTTATTTAGATTTAATTAAGGGTGAGTTTGATTTGAAGATTAAGAATGGGGCTTTGTCAGCTTTGAGCAATCTATTGCCGAGTAAAACTTACGTCACTAATGATTTTCTAGTTCAGATTGAAAAATTAATTCTTAATGCCAACACCAACAAGTATTTACGCAAAGGGCTAGTGTCATTATTGGGTAGTTATTTGTCGATTCAGGAAAAACTGGTAACAGAGATTTTATTTAAGATCTATTCAGATACTAAAACAGTTGATAAGTTTAGCCAGCTATTTGCGGCCGATATTTTGAACCGCTTAAGCGCCAATAGTTATGTGAAACCGGAAATTAGTGCGAGTGAGTGGCAAGAGTATCGCGATCATAATAGTTTATGGGGGAATGATTGATCTTATCTGGGATTAGCCGGAGGTCCGGCTATGATTGATTATAGAAAATAAGCCGTTATTTTATGAGTCAAAAAATTAAATGGCTAGTTGTTTCTTTGGTATTTATATTAGGCTTATTCTTCAGTTCTAAGCCAGTTTCGGCTATGCCCCTGGGAACATTATTGTATCGGACTTCCTGGCGAAATAATGCTTATGGTTATACCTCTAAGGATTTGTTTGTCATTGGTCAAAAGGGACTCATTACCGATATTTATAGCGGCCATGTGGGAATTTATATTGGTCATGAGAATGGGGTAGACTATGTAGCCGAGGCTTTGCCCAGTGGTTTAGTTAAAACTCAGGCGAAATATTTTTTGAATACTCGAGCGGGAGAAAAATTGATTGGAGCCAAGATCCCTAAAATATTACTGAAGAACAGCGCGAAAATGTGGTGGCTCTGGCCCGGAGCTTGACGGACGCTAAGATGAAATATGATTTTGATTTTAGACATCAGAAAGGGGCGGAGAGCGGGCAATGGGTTTGTGTGGGTTTTACCGAAAAACTTTATGAAAGCGCTAATACGACCAACCCCGGAGATCTAAATACTTTGGTTTATAATCCGAATGAGTATGCGGTAGATATTACGCCCGATGGTTTTGATAATTATAGCACCTACAATTCTTCCGGTGATTGTTTTGCTACCACTAAAGAATTTTCCAAGATTGCGCGTCGACCTAACTTGTTATTACCCGCCCCGGAGATTATTGGTTATAACGCTGGTGTGGAAAATGGTTTAGATCACTATTTATTTTTGCCCATGACTCAATTTTTACAGGGAACGTTAGAGGATGTAGCAGTAGATATTAATTTGGAAAGTGATTTTGAAGATGAAGAAATTCGGGGGCGAACACCTCAGGTCGCTTTAATCTTCAAGTGGAGTTTGATTAATAATCCCAGTTCTAGTTTGCGTCAGATAGCAACGATTGTAAAAGATAAAATTTCTACTCTATTTAAAAAGCCAACTGCTTTGGCGGTTTCAGTGTCAGATGGTAATAAATCTACCTCAGTTAAAAAGCCGGTTGCTACCACTAAGGCTAAAATAACAAAAGCTATTACTGCCAAGACTACGAAATCTAAAGCGACTAAGGCGGTCAAAACCAAGGTTGGTTCTGTAGTCAAAACTGTTGCTAGTAAAACTACTCCAACTGCTAAAATTAGCACTAGTTCGACTAAGGTTTTAGCTAAGACAACGGCGAGTATTAAAAAGCCGGTGGTTTCTATTCCTAAAACGGCAAGACCAGTGACCAAACCAGTAGTAACTCCTCTCCTTTAAAATGGAAAGAAAAATCCAAGACTGCCATTGATCCCAGAATCATGATTCGCTTTGGTAATGAGAGTGATGGTAGTTATCCGGGAGGAGCGGAAATATTGGGTGAGGGGTCATATCTGGTAGTAGATGATGAGGCTAGCGCCGAACTAAAAGCTCTGGCTGATGCGATTGTCACTAATACTAATTTTTCTTGGGGTAAGGATGGCTATACAATTTATTTAGGATCAGGAGCAATCAGTGGTAGCGCCGATCCGGATATTGTGGATTATATTGGTTTCGGACCAGAGGCTAAATATTATGAAGGAGCAAGTCCCGCTCCAGCTTTTGCTCCCAGTTCAATCCTAATTCGCAAAGCCAATGCCCAGTCAACGGTGACTAGTTTGAGCGCCGGTGGTAGTGATGAGTTGGCGGGGCATAATTATGATACTAATAATAATCAAGCTGACTTTGTTTTGTTGATTCTAAATCCTGATCCAGTTATTCCTGATGATGATGAGGGGAATGGTGGAGGTGATGATAATCCGGCAACCTCCACTGAAGTGGTGGTGAGCTCTACTCCTAAAATTGTAATTTCTCGGGTGGCAGCTACTGGTGATGATGATTGGATAGATTTGTATAATAATAGCGATACTGATTTTGATTTAGCAGTAAATAATTATCATCTAGAAAAATCTAAGAGTGCGGTTGATCCGGTTATTATTATGCGTTTCGGTAATGAGAGCGATGGTACTTATCCGAGGGGGACGATTATTAAAGCTCGATCATATTATCGCGTTGTTCGCGATGAGGCCAGCGTTGAGATTAAAGCTACGGCTGATGCCATAGCTTCCGGTAATAATTTTACCTTTGATGGTTCTGGCTATACTTTGTATTTAGGTTTAGATAGTATTAGTGCTCCGGACGATGCTGATATTATTGATTTAGTTGGATTCGGGGTGGATGCAGTTTATTACGAGGGGTCGGGACCAGCTCCAGAGATTTTAGATCAGGGCTTTTTATCCAGAAAGGTAAGCGCTACTTCAACTCGGGAAACCTTGTCTGAAAATGGCCTAGAGTTTGATTTGGGGGCGGCCTATGACAGCAATGATAATCAGTTCGATTTCGTGTTAATAGGCTCTGTAGTGGGGCCTGTAGAGCCTAATAATGGCTATAATTCACCCGGTTTAGCTCATCTGTGGCACTTTAACGAGTGTCGAGGTAATATTCTTAAAGATTCTGTTGGGACTAATGATTTCAACTATCCGGCTACGTGGCGAGTCGGGAAATGGGGTTGCGCCTTGGAGCAATATTATGCTTATCCTAAGTTGCAAACCAATTTTAACCAACCTCTAAATAGCGCTGGTGTATCGATTTTGTTTAATTATCAAAATACTTCGGCTTCAGGGAAAACCAGTATTTATTTGGCTGGTCCGGCCGGAGGGGTTGAGGTCGTGTTTGATCCTAATTTTACTCGAGTCAATGGTTTGCCAACTTTGTTTTATTCTAGTGATATTAAATGGCCCAGGGACAGTGTCTGGCATCAGGGGGTGTTGGTGATTAATGGCACTTCAGACTATTGGGAGCTTTATTTAGACGGAGAACGAGTTTACCAAGAATATTTTGAGGCAATTTTTTCTAAAGATTTTGCTCGGTTAGAAATTGGCAATAGCGATGGTTATAATTACTTGGATGAAGTGGGTATCTGGTCCAGGGCTTTGAGTGGGGCGGAAATAAAAAATATTTTTTTATCTCAATCGGAGTTAGCCCCAACCCTTAATCGATCAGCCCAATTGGCACCGGTAGAGATACATCATTGGAGTTTTGATGAGCGCAGTGGTAATTTGGCTCTGGATGATATTGCTAGCAGTAGTTTGTTTATAGATAGTAGTCAATGGGTGAGACTGGGGCATCAAGGACCGGCTATTTTGCATAACATGTATGCTAATCGAAAAATGGAGTTGAATTTTTCTCAGGAAATAAAAGAGATGGATTTAAGTTTAGATTTTTGGTGGTGCCTCCGGAATGATGGCGGCGGGCAGAGCGGGAAAATTAGTTTACTGGTGGCGGATAATAAGGCAATGTTTGCCTTGGTGGCTAGTGCCTATCGTCCTAAGTATTATTTTAATAGCAATTCTGGAATTATTAGCGAAGGTTTTGGATTAACCCTACCGCACGATAGTGCTTGGCACCATTTAGTTTTAGTTTATGATTCTTATGAGTATAAATTAAATTTTTATGTTGATGGCGAATTAAAATATAGCACGCCGCAAACCTGGTTGTTAGATGAGGCGATTAAAAAGATGGAAATTTATAATGCCAATTGGAAATATGAAATTGATGATTTAAGTATTTGGCGCGGAGCCTTGAAGGCTCAACAAGTAAAAACTATTTACCAAAATGAAACAGGTGGTAATTAATTTTACTCTAGCCAGAAATTAAAATATGTAAAAACCCTCTAGTGTTAGAGGGTTTTTACATATGCTTAGCTTTTTTAATTTAATCTATTTCTCCAGTAATTTTAATGCTTTAGCCAGGGAGCAGTCATGGTAGATAATTCCAGCAATGGCTCGGGCCAGTCTAACGGCGTCTGGAAGCGAATATTGGTGTAAGTTGCGACCCACGGCATTACCGGCAGTTTGAGCGATGTGAATTTGTTGATCAATATTTTTTAATAATTCTTCGGGACTCAATCTGGAACCACCTACACAAATAACTTTAGTGTGACCGGCAGCGGCCACCACTGTTTTAAATTCCTTGGCAGTTTCTTCTTCTCCGGTATAAGGATATTTTACTTTGACGAAATCGGACCCCAGACAGGCGGCAACTCCAGCTCCGCCCGCAATAATATTAATATCATCTTCGTTAGGAATACTTTTGCCGCGCGGATACATCCAGATAATAGCTAGAAGTCCTTGGGCATGAGCATCTTTAATGATTTGAGCCGCTTCTCTTAATATCTCTGATTCATATTCACCGCCCAGGTAAACTGTATAACCAATGCCAACAATATTGAGCTTACTTTGTTTCTTAAAATTTTTAACATCCTCTAAACTATACCAGCCATAGCTAACCGGATCATGATCTTTAATAGAAACCAGATTGGTGCGGGAGTTTAATTTCACAACATAAGGGATGTTTTTATAATCTGAACCGTACTTATCGATCAGTCCTAGTTGAGTCGCAAAAACACCAATTTCGGCTTGATTGGCAATTTTAAATAAATGTTCCGGGTCCTGGTCTTCGATGGAAATATCATCCCCCTTAAAGTCATTGTTTAGGTGTTCCACTTTTTGGTCACCCGCGAAGAGAAATAATCGCCCCGTATCCTTGGTGGCCAAACGATAGTTTTTGGTATATTCTCTGGCTAAAGCGGTCGGGACGGTTAAGGGCACATTAACTTCGATCATAGTATTATTTTAATAATTATATTTATTATGCTATAATTATACCATAATTAGTTAAATAATCATATGGCGCAAAATAATCTAAATAAAAAACTAGGCCTTAATCGTTATCAGGATCCGGGGGGAATTACTACCAAAAAATTGAATTTAGGTTTGTGGATCGTATCGCATAAACGGCAGTTTATATTGGGTGTGACTGGAGTTTTAATTGCTCTCTCGGTAGTTTTTTATGATTACTCCATTTATAGTTATATCGATTATTTATATTTCGGCGGGAAAGCAGAGCGGCTAGCTATAGAACAAATGGCGACAGTCTCAGCAGTTGATGAGGTTCAAAGAATCAAGAACGCGGCCAAGAAATTGGAAGAGTCATCACCTCAGGTTTTTTTGAATAATGATAAGTATGATTTTTTGGCCAAGATTAAAAATCCTAATACTAATTTTTTCGCTAATTTTAATTATTGTTTTAACGACGGTAGCGTTGAATTGGCTTGTGGCTCTACTTTTATTCTACCAGACGAAACTAAATATGTGACGATTTTTTCTAATGAATTAAAATTTAAACCGGTTAATTTGAGTATTGTTATCAAGGATGTCACTTGGCAACGTTTAGACCTCCATAAATATCCGGATTGGAAAGGTTATTCCACTAGTCATTTAAATTTTATAGTCGAAAACGCTGCTTTTAAGACCTCGGAGACCAGTGGTTTATCAGAAAAAATTGGTTTAGATATTTTAGATTTTGATATTACTAATCAAACGGCTTATAATTATTGGGAAGTGCCGGTCAGTATTATATTAATGGCTAGTGGCAATCCGGTGGCTGTGAATCATTATTCTTTGAGTGAATTTATTTCAGGTAGTAAGAGGTCGGTTCATTTGTCCTGGCCGGATTCCATCCCGAAACCGGATCAGATCACGGTTGTCCCTAATTTGAATATTTTGGATGATAATATTTTCATGAAGTATCAATAGAGTTTTTAGGTTTAATTTAAACCCCTTGATTAGTGGGTTTTTGTTTATAAATTTATGCTCAGTCGAGTTAAACTATATTTGAAGAATTTGGATTGGTTGCTGTTTATCTCAGTCTTACTGTTGGCGATCTTTGGTTTGATCGAAATCTATAGTATTGCCCTGGGTCAAGGCAGTGCTAATTTTACTGATTTTAGAAAACAGATTTTTTTTATTATTTTGGGTGTTGGCTTATTATTAGCTTTTTCTTTTATTGATTTTCAGTTTTTAAAGAGTATTAACCGCTATCTGTATATTGGCGGCATATTATTTCTAACGGCAGTTTTGCTGGTGGGCGATACTATTAAGGGAACTAAGGGTTGGTTTAATATTATGGGCCTGGGTATTCAGCCGGTAGAAATAGTCAAAATCATTTTGATAATTTTTTTGGCTCGGCTATTTTCCACGGCCGCTTTTAAAACTCGACCGCTCAAATATTTTATTATTTCCGGCTTGAGCACCTTTGGCCTAGCGGCTCTGGTTTTGGCTCAGCCAGATTTTGGTTCAGCTCTAATTTTATCTTTCATTTGGATCTTCATGTTGATTGTCGCTGGGTTTGATAAGAAGTATTTTATCGTTATTTTTCTAGTTTCGGTGGTAATTTTTGCTAGCGCCTGGTTGTTCTTCTTTAAGGATTATCAAAAAGAGAGAATTTTGACCTTTTTAAACCCAACCTATAACTCCCTTAACCAGGGTTATAATATTTCTCAGGCGATAATTGCTGTCGGTTCGGGGGGGCTGACTGGTCGCGGGGTAGGTTTTGGTTCGCAGTCTCAGTTGAAGTTTTTGCCAGAGTCACATACTGACTTTATTTTTGCCGTTATTGCAGAAGAACTGGGATTTATGGGAATTGTGCTATTATTGGTGTTTTATGGGCTGTTTTTCTTCTCGGGGCTAACGGCTATCCGCAAAAGTAAAGATGATTTTGCCATTTTTTTCATTTTGGGGTCACTGGGCTTGATTTTTATTGAAATGTTTATTAATATTGGTATGAATATTGGGCTCATGCCCGTGGTCGGTATTTCTTTGCCCTTTATCAGTTATGGTGGCAGCTCGATTGTTGCCAGCTCTATACTGATAGGTATTATTCAAAATATTATCATTAAGTCTAAGATTTAAAATCGTATGGAAATCAAATTAACAGCGCAAGCTAGAGAGCTCAAGGAGAAATTAGCCAAAGATGTTATTCCGGCAGTTTTGTACGGACCAGGTTTAGCTAATTTAACTTTAAAATTAAGAAGAGTTGATTTAGAAAAAGCCGTGGCTGCCGGTGGTGAGTCAGCTTTGGTGGACCTAGAAATTGATGGAGGAAAGTCAGTTAAGGTTTTATTGAAAGACATTCAATTCCATCCTTTGAAGAATAATGTAGCTCAACACGTTGATCTTTATCAGGTTGATATGAAGAAGAAGATTACCACTGAAATTCCAGTTCACTTTGTGGGTGAGTCTCGAGCCGTGAAGGAATTGGGTGGTATGTTAATCAAGACTATGGATGCTATTGAAGTGGAATGTTTACCAACTGACTTAGTTGGTCACATTGATATTGATTTGTCAGTCTTGAAAGAAATTCATGATTCAGTGAAGGTGAGCGATTTGAAATTGGGTGCTGGTATTCACATCTTAAACGATATGGATGCTGATGTGGTAACTGTGGCCGAACAGCAAGTAGAGGAAGTAATTCCAGTTGTCGCTCCGGTCGAAGCTACTCCAGCTGTCGCTGCCACCAAAGAAGGTGCTACTCCAGCTACTGACGCCAAGAAGGATAAGAAATAATATTGATCTCATTTATGAAAAACGCACCTATCTGGGTGCGTTTTTTGGTTGACTGGGGTCTTGACGAGGTTATTATTTAGGTATATACTATGTGTATATAATATATACATTAAATTATAAATCTATGAACTCGGCAGTTATTAACATCAAAACAGATATTAAGATTAAAAAAGAAGCTCAAAAGATAACTTCTGATTTGGGTTTGAGTTTGAGTGGTGCTATCAATGGTTTTCTTAAACAACTTATTCGGGATAAGACAGTTTTATTTTCTTTAAATGAAAATGTCCCTAGTGCTTATTTACTATCCTCTATTAAAGAGTCGGAATCAGAGAGGAAAAAAGGTAATTTTCATTCTTTTAAAAATAGTCAAGAGTCTGTTAGTTTCTTGGATGGTAAATAATTTATGCAGATTGAGTACTCTAAAAAATTTATTAAATAATTCAAAAAATGCCCCAGTCACATAAAAACTAATTTCAAAAACAGATTGAATGTTTTTATCGATGACTAACATCACCCCATTTTAAATAATCATTCTTTGGTGGGCGAATTAAGAGGCTATCGCAGTATCAATATTACGGGTGATTGGCGAGCTATTTTTATGGAAATTGATGGAGGAAAAATTATCTATTTTGTAGCTATCGGTACTCATAGTCAATTATATCTCTAACTTATAATCTTCTTGAAAACAAAAAAGTAGCTATTAGGCTACTTTTTTAGTGTTTGATTATTTTATTTTGATAATCATTATTCTGTCTTGACCGCAGAAATCTTTCAATACTTCCGTTTTAGAGTTGGGCCAATACTTCTTGGCTAATTGAGTAATAATTGGTGGTTGCGCGGGGTCTATCTCCATAATTAGAGTAATGTCCTTAGCGTTGATACGGGTCACCTGTTGGAGTAACTCGCGGTAAAGGTCTAGACCATCAACTCCGGAGATAAGAGCGCTCTGGGGCTCTCTCTGGATAGAAGGTGACGTCGTAAATTGATCAGGAGTGAGATAGGGTAGGTTAGCCAGAATTATCAGAGAATTAGAAAAATTTTTGGAACTAATGGGGGTCAAAAGGCTACCTAAAGTAAATTTTATCGTTTTATCTAAACCATGGCGCTGGGCGTTTTGCCTGGCCATTTTTATCGCGCCACGAGATATTTCAATAGCCTGATAATTAGTTTGGGGGTTGGGATTGTTTCGAGCGACAGAGATAATAATACAACCCGAACCGGTGCCGACCTCAATGATTTCTGTTGGGCTATTATTAGGAATTATTTTCAAAGCTGATTCCACTAATAATTCAGTTTCGGGGCGGGGGATGAGGGTGCGATTATTAACATTAAAATCTAGCCCAAAAAATTCTTGATGGCCGGTTAGATAAGCTGTGGGCCAGGGGTTAATTTTTTTGGCAATTAGGTGACGGTATTTGAGTCGTTGGCAGATAGTTAATTTTTTTTCACCATGAGCCAGCAAAAAAACACGATCTTGTTTTAAAACGCTAGCCAAAAGCAATTCCGCCTCTAAATCGGGCCGGTCTATTCGTTTTTGGTTTAATTTCTTGATATTTATTTGGAGGGCTTGATCTATTGTCATTTTGGAGGTAGTTTTTAGGTAGATCTTTTAAATTTAAATGTTATGAAGTTTTTTACAAAACAACCCAAGAAAGATTTGCCTCCTAAAAAAGAGGTTAATAAAATTTTACCTAAAATAGAGGTTAGAATTTTCCTTTATGGTTTTAAGGGTTCAGCAGTTGATGTGGAAAATAATTTTCGTAATTTTTTCCAAAAAAATAAAGCAACTATTCAGGTGCGACATTTTTTAATCAATTTTCCTGACACCCGCGTCACCGATTTAAGTCCCGAAAAACAGGATCTTTCATTTATCGCTGTTAAAAGCGATAACAAAAAAATCTTGTTAACTCTAAATAAAATGTTTTCTATTGATGAACATCTTAAAAAATATTTTATTAACTATCAGTTGTTAGTCAATTTTTCTACTTCTGGTAGTCTATAGTCTGAATCTAAAATCCCGTTTCAACCGGGATTTTTTTATTTCTCTAAATTCTGTTTAAGAGCACTGATAATTTCGTCCATATCACCTTCCATGATGGTCGAAATATTATGCCAAGACTTCCCAATCCGATGGTCGGTAATTCGATCTTGGGGGAAGTTATAAGTTCTGATTTTGTCGCTACGGTCACCGCCACCAACTTGGATTTTACGTTCAGCTGATTCTCGGGCCTGACGATCTTCTTCTACTTTAGCAAGTAGACGAGAGCGCAGGACCTGCAGGGCTTTTTCTTTATTTTGATGTTGGGATTTTTGGTCTTGGCAACTGACAATCATGCCGGTTGGGACGTGGAGCACTCGAATGGCGGAATAGGTAGTGTTAACACTCTGACCACCTGGTCCGGAAGAGCAGAAAGTATCAATGCGAATATCACTCATCTTAATTTCTAAATCAACTTCTTCGGCTTCAGGCAAAACTACAACAGTTGAAGTTGAAGTGTGGATTCGGCCTTGTTTTTCGGTCTCTGGTACTCGTTGGACGCGGTGAGTCCCGGCCTCGTATTTTAACAAACCATAGGCGCCAGCGCCTTTTACTTCAAAAATGATTTCTTTATAGCCGCCCAAACCGATAACACTGGAATTTAAAATATCTACCTTTAAATTATGTTTTTCAGCAAAACGAGAATACATCCGAAAGAGATTAGCAGTGAAGAGAGCTGATTCGTCGCCTCCAGTACCGCCTCTAATTTCCACGATGGCATTTTTCTTGTCGTTGGGGCTAGCCGGGTGCAATTCTTCCTTGATAGCTTTCTCTAGGGTATCAGCCTTGTTTTGCAGACCATCAATTTCATCTTCGGCCATTTTTTTTAGTTCGGGATCAGTTTCAGTTTTAGCCATTTCCTGGTTGCCTTTCAAGTCCTCCATAACTTTTTCCCAATCCAAAACTAGCTCATAGGCGGGCTTGAGGTTGGAATGTTCTTTGGAGATCTTGGTTAGCTCGGCGCGGTCGTTCATGAGGGCCGGATCAGACAGCTTGGCTTCCAAGTCTTTATATTTTTGTTTTAGGTCTTCGTACATATTTGAGAGTTATAAAAAATTGGCCTCCCGATAATTATAGTTTAGCATAAAAAACTACAATTATAGAGAGGCCAATTAAGCTTGCTTATTCTTTGCTTCGAGCGGCTTTCTTGTCAGCGAGCGCCGCGCGCTTCACTTTTTTACCTTTAAGATTGGTCATCGTCTTTTGTTTGGTAACTTTAGCGTTGAATTTCTCAGCGCGACCAGCCGCGTCAACTAATTTCTGTTTGCCAGTATAAAAAGGATGACATTTGGAACAAAGGTCAGTCTTTATTTCGGAATCGGTCGAACCGGTTTCAAAAGTATTGCCACAAGCACAAGAAGCCGTGATCTTGCTGTTGTATTTTGGGTGAATGTCTTTTTTCATAGTCATTATAAAAAGCGAGAAAAACCATTAAAAGGGGCTTCGTCGCTTCAATTATTTGCTTATTTTTTGATAGATTTACAATAACATAGTCATAAAATTTAATCAAGAGGATGGGGCCAGAATTAGCTATTTATGTAAAATGGGAATTGAAAAATAAGATTTAGGGTGTTATTATATAGAAATCTATTAATTAATGAAAAATCTATGAAAATACTCGTTACCGGCGGCGCCGGCTTTATTGGCTCTAATTTTATCCATTATTGGCTGGGTTTATACCACAATGATTCGATAGTTAATCTGGATAAGTTAACTTATGCTGGTAATTTAGATAACCTGAAGGAATTAGAGGGCAATAGTCGCTATCAATTTGTCGAGGGCGATATTTGTGATTTTGCCTTGGTTGATGGTCTGGTTCAGGGAATTGACTTGATTGTCCATTTTGCGGCCGAAAGCCATGTCGATCGGTCAATTAAAGATAGCGCTGATTTTATTAGAACTAATGTGGAGGGTACTCGGGTTCTGCTAGAAGCGGCTCGCCGTAATGGCCATATTCGTTTTCATCATGTTTCCACCGATGAGGTATTTGGAGCTCTCAATCCAACTGACGCGAAGTTTAACGAAAAGACTCCTTATGACCCTCGTTCTCCCTATAGCGCTTCTAAGGCTAGTTCGGATCATTTAGTCCGAGCTTATTTTCATACTTATGGTTTGCCGATTACGATTTCCAATTGTTCCAATAACTATGGCCCCCGACAGTTCCCGGAAAAATTAATTCCATTATTTGTTACCAACTTGATTGAAGGTAAAAAAGTGCCGGTCTATGGTGATGGTCAAAATATCCGAGATTGGATTTACGTCGATGACCATAATCGGGGCGTGGACTTTATCATCCACAAAGGGAAGATCGGTGAAACCTATTGTTTGGGCGGTAATAATGAATTGACTAACATGAAAATTACTCAGGACATCTTGAAAATTATGGGTAAAGGAGAAGAATCAATCGAGTATGTGACTGATCGCTTGGGTCATGATTTTCGCTATGCGATTGATTTTACCAAAGCCAAAACTGAATTGGGCTGGGAACCACAGGTAGATTTTACTACTGGCTTGAAAATGACAGTTGTGTGGTATAAAAATCATCCGGAGTGGTGGGAGAAGTTAAAAAAATAGTTATATTTTTATGAAAGTTTTAATATTGGGAGCTCAAGGTAATTTAGGTGGTCAACTGATGTTAACCTTTGGGTCCGAAGCTATTGGCTGGGATCGGGCAGATCTAAACATTACCAACAGAAACGAGGTTCTAACTAAAATTTCCGATTTAAAGCCCGAGATAATTATCAACGCCATTGCTTATAACACCGTGGATAAATGTGAGGCAGACGAGTCCGAATATAATTTGGCTAATAAGTTGAATGGGGAAGCGGTGGGTTATTTGGCTGATGCGGCCATTAAAATTAGGGCTACACTAGTTCATTATTCCACTGACTATGTTTTTAGTGGAGAAGATAAATCAGGTTATGTCGAAGACGCCAAACCGGGTCCTATTAACCATTATGGCCAGAGCAAGTTGTTGGGAGAGAAAGTATTGTACACAAAAAGTGTACAAGGACTAAAATATTATCTGATTAGAACCTCAAAATTGTTCGGACCGAAGGGTAAAAGTGGATTTTCCAAGCTGAGTTTTTTCGATTTGATGCTTAATTTAGCCCGGGAAAAGACAGAGCTAAAAGTAGTTGATGAAGAATTTAGTTGCTTTACTTATACGGTTGATTTGGCTGAGAGGACTCAAGAATTGTTAAACCAAAAATATCCTTTCGGGGTGTACCATTTAGTAAACAGTGGTCCGGCCACTTGGTATGGAGCCCTAACTCAGTTGTTTAAAATTGCCGGAATTAATGTTAAACTAATAGCGGTGGGAAGTGAGGAGTTTCCTCGTCCTGCTCAGAGACCAAAATCTTCGGTTTTACTTAATACAAAAATTCCGCCCCTGCGCGATTTATCAGAGGCGCTAGCTGCATATTTAAATTTATGAAAGGTATAATTTTATCGGGTGGTAGTGCGACCAGACTTCGTCCTTGCACCAAAGTAACCTCTAAACAACTTCTGCCGGTTTATAATCGGCCGATGATTTATTATCCGCTCAATACTCTGATCAAGGCAGGGATCAAAGAGATTATGATTATTGTCGCGCCCGAGAGAGCTGGTGATTATTTGAATCTTTTGGGTAGCGGTAAGGATTTTGGGGTGAAGTTTACCTATGAGGTTCAAGATAAACCAGAAGGCCTAGCCCAGGCTTTTATTATCGGCGAAACTTTTTTGGAAGACGATTCGGTTTGTATGATCTTGGGCGATAATATTTTTGAAGATGATCTAGCCGATGATGTTAAAAGTTTCCAGTCCGGCGCTAAGGTTTTTGCTAAACAAGTGAAGGATCCGGAGCGTTTTGGTATCGTTGAGTTTGACGCTAATATGAAGGCGGTTTCCATCGAAGAAAAACCCGCTCAACCTAAGTCCAATTACTGCGTGACTGGGATGTATCTTTATGATAATCGCGTCGTTAAAGTGGCTAAAGAATTGAAGCCATCGACTCGGGGTGAGCTGGAGATTACCGATATTAACAAATGGTATTTAGCTCAGGGCGAATTGGAAGTAGCCATGATTAGTGGTGCCTGGATTGATACTGGCACTTTTGACAGTTTGCTGGAGGCCCAGAATCTAGCTAAAGAAAAATTACAAAGCAAATTAGTAATTTAATTATTTTGATATGCCTAAAAAAATCTTATCCAATCAAGCGGTCAAAGGTATGGCTGATTGGTCGCCGGCGGAGTTTGCCCTGCGGCAATATATCTTCTCTAATTGGAGACGAGTTTGTTTGTCTTATGGTTTTGAGGAATATTTAACTCCAATTTTGGAAAACGCTGAAATTTATCGAGCTAAAAGCGGCGAAGATGTAGGCCAGAAAGAACTGATGGTGTTTGTTGATTCTGGTGGCCGAGAATTGGCTCTTAGACCAGAGATGACGCCCTCAGTCACTCGTTTGATTTCTAAAATTTATGATACTTGTTCCAAGCCGATTAAGTATTTTTCGATTGCTAATTTTGTCCGAAATGAAAGACCGCAACGGGGACGGAACCGGGAATTTTGGCAATTAAATTGTGATATCTTTGGCAGTGAATCAACGTTATCTGATATTGAAATTTTGACTCTCTCGTTGGATTTAGTGTTAGCCTTTAATCCTCCTAAAGGTTCTTTTGTCCTGTCTCTTAATCATCGTCGTTTGCTGGATGATTTACTAACGCTGGTGAAAGTTAATCACGATCAAAAATTAGTGGTGGCTCGGATTTTAGATAAATATTTGAAATTAAGCACAGCTGATTTTACCCAATGTCTAGTTGGCCTCTCTCTGAAAACAGAGCAGATTAATACTATTATCAAATTTATGACAGCTATCAGCTTGGAAGACTTGCAACATCGCTTGCCGGAAATAGCTGAGAGCCGAGGGTTATTAGAATTAGAAAAGATTATGTCGGCCTTAAAGAAATTGGGCTACCAAAAATATGTTGAATTTAAACCCAGTGTGATCCGAGGCTTTGACTATTATGATGGTCTGATATTTGAGATGTTTGATTTACACCCAGAGAATAATCGCGCGATGTTTGGCGGCGGTCGTTATAACGGTTTAGCTGAGCTTTTTGGAGCGCGGTCTTTCCCAGCAGTTGGTTTTGCTCCGGGTGATGAAACCACTAAGCTCTTTTTAGAGAGCTGGGGGGTTCTAAAGAAATTAGATTTGAGCGATACCAATAAATATTATCTACCTCTATTGGGTTTTGATCTAGAGTCAGAAACTATCAAACTAGCTCAGAAACTGCGTGATCAAGGATTAAGCATTGAGATGGGGCTCGAGGTGACTAAAGTTGGCAAGGCACTCGAATATGCCAACAAGAAGGGGATTACTCGGGTAGTTATTTTAGGGTCCGACGAATTACAGAGTAAGGTTTATAAGATTAAAGATATGACCAGCGGTCGGGAGAAAAAAATTAAATTATGATTTTGTGAGACGAACTTTTTTGTGGGTTTTGTTTATTGCGGCTTTAATCATTTTGACCATTTTAGTTCTGCGGGTAATAAGTGATGAAGATAATTGGTTATGTACGAGTAATGGTTGGTTTAAACATGGTAATCCTACTGGACCGCAGCCAAAAACTGTTTGTTCCCAAGCTCAATCACCGGTTGAAACCAGGGATGAGTTAAGTGATCTCCGGAAAGAAGTTTTAATTTTTTTTGGTAATACTAAATATGACCCCGATGCTTTAAATTGTGAGATGACTTATGGTACTAGTCGGCGGCCGGCATTTGGGGCTAATAAATATTCGACAGTATTGACTGCACTTTTGCAGGGTCCAAGTGAGAGTGAAAAAATTTTAGGATTTTTTACGACGATTAATCCGGGAGTAGAATTGCCCTTAGTTACTTTCGATCGTGGAGTCTTAACAGTTAACTTTAATTCTGATCTTGAGAAAAACGTCGGTGGCTCCTGCCGAGTGGCCAGTATTCGTTCCCAGATTATAAATACCCTAAAACAATTTTCGGAAGTTAAAGAAGTTATTATCTCTATTGATGGTCGGGTGAATGATGTTCTACAGCCCTAGTTGACAGCGGCAGAAAGAAATATTAAGATGTGCTATTAGCAAAGAATTATCATTTAGATAGTTCTTTTTGTTAATTATACCTGTTATTTAAAAATAAATTTAAAAAAAGAAGCTCAAATTGATTACAAAATCAGCTGGTGAGCTTTGTTTAACACTTTTGCGTCATAACATTCTGGCCGAGGGTCGAGTGTCGGAGGCGATGTCTGATTTAAAATCTCTAGAAACAGTCGGAGTTAAAATAGTCTATAGTATTATTGCCGCTCCCAGTCGGGAACTAATGACAGTGCATTATCAAAAAGATGATGCTTGGTTAATTATGGTCGGGGACAGTATCTTAGATTTTCAAAAAAAGCATAAATTATTAATTAATTTTAATTCTCTCGAATATGGCCAGAGAGTTTTACAATCATTAATTGATTATAACTCTGATAAGTTAATGAAAATTTGTATCTTGTTTGGCCTTGATGCTTGTACTCAGGCTCGCAAAATTGTGGGCAGTATTAATGAGCCCGGAACAATGCGGGCTAAATATTCTCATGATTCTGATTATGAAGCAGCTCTTAACATCAGGGCCACCCAAAACTCAATTCATTGTTCTGGCAACGCCTCGGAGGCTGTATTTGAAATAAATAATTTTAAATTAGCCAACTTGCTTCCTGAGTTTGAATTAAATGAATATTGTTGATTAAAAAAGCCTCCAAAAATTGGGACTTTTTTCTTGACTATTTTTGTCTTATTTGCTATACTTAAGTTAAGTGATAGTTCTTTTTAATGATTTTTAATAAAAAATCTGTTAAAAAAGTTCTTTCAAAAAAGATAAAGTTTATTAATTTATAGCTAATAAATTCAAATCGTCATACAACTCTAGTTGTCTGGTTAATAATTATAATATTAACCCCAATATACGATTCAATTGTAATTTGTTGTTTATTTATTTTTAAAAAATATCTTTAAAACGCTCCTTTATAATAACAAAAAAACAAAAAACTCAAAAAAATCCCTGGTAGCTCATGCTAGGGATTTTTATTTTATGATTATATCTTTAATAGGAGCAAAACTGCGTCGATGAATAGGGCAGGGGCCATATTCTAAAATTTTAGCTAGATGAAGTTTGGTACCGTAGCCTTTATGTTGGGAGAATTTATATTCAGGATATTTTTGATCTAGCTCGGCCATTAGATAGTCTCGACTAACTTTAGCAATGATGGAGGCGGCGGCGATACAGAAAATTTTGCCATCACCTTCTTTAATGGCTTCCTGGGGGAGCTTTAACCGCGGAATGCTTAGACCGCCATCAACTAGAATATAATCGGGAGTGATAGCCATCTGCTTGATAGCTTTTTTCATAGCCAGAAAAGTAGCTTGGAGAATATTGATCTCGTCAATAATTTTATGATCGCAGACGCCAATAGCCACGGCTACGGCTTTAGCTTTAATGACGGTAAATATTTTTTCGCGTTGTTTGGCAGATAATTTTTTAGAATCTCTGACTAATTCTAACTCCGGTCCGGAGATGACGAATTTTTTATCCACCACTACACAGGCCGCCACCACCGGTCCGGCTAAGGGACCTCGACCAGCTTCGTCTATACCGCCAATTAAGTTGTAACCTTCTTGAAAGAGGGTCTGTTCTTTATCTAAATTCATAATGCTTTTATTATAGCATAAAATAAAAAAAGCTATCTTGGTGATAGCTCTTCTTTTTTTGTGGTTCATGGATTTCTTTCTATCCATTCCCTGGCTTTTTGTGGGCTGTAAAAAATAGCCATATGGCTATTTTTTATATGGTCCAAAACGGTAAATATTTTTTTAAATCCCATGGTTTTTTCTAGATAATTTTCTAGAATCAGAACATTATATTTGTCATTAACAATATCTCTGATATCTTTTGGGATTTGAAATCCGTTGTCGGCAGCCAAACCGATTAATTCTTCTATTTCTTTTTGATTATTTCGGCAAGAGATATGAATTCTCTTGCACGACCATTCTTGGGTAGAATCAGACATTATTTTGAGATTTTTGGTTTGCCACTATATTATAATAATGATGCAGGTTTGTCAATACTAGCAATTCTTTGGTTTTGGGCTTTAATTATGGTATAATTGATTTATGAAATTGTATTACTTTTATGCCATTTTGACGGCCCCGGGGGTAATTGTGCATGAGTTGGCTCATGCGCTTTTTTGTCTCTTGAGCGGGGTCAAGATCTATAAGATCAATTTATTTCGCTTTCAGAAGGTTGCCGGCTATGTAGTCCATGAAGAACCCAAGGGCTTTATGAGCAGTTGGCTCATATCTTTCGGTCCGCTGATAGTTAATTCCTATTTAGCCATGTTCTTGCTGTCTCAGATTAGACCAGTCTATGATTGGCGTGACTTGTTATTCTTATATTTGGGAATAACTATTGCCTTACAAGCCATTCCCTCAACGGGGGATGCTGAGTCTCTGTGGCAAATGGCTAATCGTAATTTCTGGAAAAATCCCTTGGTAATTTTATTGTATCCCCTAGTTCTATTGTTATATTTATTAAACCTATTAAAGCGATTTTATTTTGACTGGGTTTATGCTATCTTTTTATTATATATAGCTCAAGTTTATTTTATTAATTATATAAAATTATTATGATTAAGTTATCTTTTCATGGAGCCTGTCGCGAAGTGACCGGTTCTTGTAATCTCTTGGATCATGAAGGCAAGAAGTTCTTGGTAGATTGTGGTATTTTTCAAGGAGAACGGTTCGCGGCCGAACGTAATTTAGAAGATTTTCATTTCGATCCGGCGGAAATTAAATACGTTTTTTTGACCCATGCCCACGTTGATCATTGTGGCCGTTTACCGAAACTTTATAAAGATGGTTTTCGCGGTCAAATTTTTTGTACAGAGCCGACTCGAGATTTAGTGGAGATTATGTTGCTGGATGCTGCCCGGATTATTGCTCATGAAGCTTTGGCTGGTGGTCATGAGGCTTTATATACTGAGGAGGATGTTGCGGGTTTGATGAATCACTTTGAGCTTTTACCTTATGACCAAATAAGCTTTATTGATGATAACATTAAAGTTAAATTTCGGGATGCCGGCCATATTTTAGGTTCAGCCTTTATTGAGTTTTATATTCTGGATGAGGGCCGCGAAAAAAAATTGGTTTTCTCTGGCGATTTAGGTAATTCACCCTCACCGATTATTCGTGATCTAGAGTTTGCTGATGGCGCTGATTATGTGGTGGCGGAATCAACTTATGCCAGCGGGGTACACGAAACTAAAGAAGCCGGAGTAGAGAAATTGCGGGAGGCAATTATTGAAACGGTTGGTTTGGGTGGAGTTTTAATGATTCCCATTTTTGTGATTGAGAAAACTCAGGAAATTTTGTTTGAATTAAATTATTTAATGGAAAACAAAAAGATTCCTCGAGTCCCAATTTTTCTCGATAGTCCGCTGGCTATTAGGGCGGTGGAGATTTATCGTCACTTTGAAGATTTATATAACCGCAATTCTTGGAACTTAATTCAATCGGGTGATGACATTTTTGATTTTCCGGGGTTAAAGTTTACGCTCACCAAAGAAGAGTCGAAAAAGATTAATGTCACTCAACCCCCGAAAGTTATTTTGGCTTCCTCGGGGATGTGTGTAGGGGGGAGAATTCCATTTCATTTAAAGTTGAATTTGGATAATAAACGAAATCACTTGCTCTTTGTGGCTTATCAAGCCCAAGGCTCACTGGGACGCAAAATTATGCAGGGCGACAGGACTGTTTTTATTGACAACCAGTCAGTCGAGGTTTTAGCTAAAGTCTCGGTGATTAATTCTTTTTCCTCTCATGCTGATGGTCCTCGTATTATGGATTGGTTGCAGCACATTAAGGGCCCCAAGCCGAAAACTATCTTTGTTAGCCATGGTGAAGAGGAATCTAGTCAGTTTTTGGCCGAGAAGGTTATCAAAGATTTAAAAGTGAAGGCGGTGGTGCCGGAGTCCGGCATGGTTTATGAATTATAATTATTAAATAATAAAAATATGAAATTAATTATTCGATTATTGTTAAATGCTTTCGCTCTTTTGATCGCGCCCTATTTCATTGTAGGAGTTAACGTGGCTAGTTTTTATACCGCAATTATTGCCGCTATTATTTTGGGCTTAGTGAATGCTGTGATTCGCCCTATTTTAGTTATTCTAACTTTACCAATCACTGTCTTGACTCTGGGTTTGTTTACTTTAGTCATTAATTCTTTATTAGTTTTATTTGTGGCTAGTTTTGTTAAGGGCTTTTCCGTGATTGGTTTCTGGCCTGCCTTCTTCTTATCTTTATTCTTGTGGCTGACCTCTTGGATTACTAATTGGATGTTAAAAGATTAATCTTTATGTCGATCTATTATAACCCCAACAAGACGAAAAACTTATTTGATCCTCTGAGTGCTACTCCTTTCAAATTGAGTCGCTCCAAGATTGATTTGTTTTTGCATTGTCCGCGTTGCTTTTATTTGGATCGTCGTCTGGGGGTAACGTCACCACCTGGCTTTCCGTTTAACCTCAATAGTGCGGTTGATACCTTATTGAAAAAAGAATTTGATATCCACCGAGCCCAAAATTCAAGCCATCCACTGGTAGCTGCTTATGGCTTAGATCTAGTACCCTTTAAGCATCCGGCTTTAAATGAGTGGCGGACTAATTTCACCGGGGTCAAATATTTACATCCGGCCACTAATTTTTTTGTCTTTGGGGCCGTGGATGATATTTGGGTAGACAATAAAAAAGTTTTGTATGTGGTGGATTATAAATCAACCAGCAAGGAGAGTGAGGTTAACATTGATGCCGACTGGCAGATAGCTTACAAACGACAGATGGAAGTCTACCAATGGTTATTGCGGCACAACAATTTTACCGTTTCCAATACTGGTTATTTTGTTTATTGTAATGGTTTAACCGACAAAAAAGCCTTTGATGCTAAGCTGGAATTTGATATTAAACTGATTCCTTATGTGGGTGACGACGGTTGGCTGGAGACCACTCTTTTGGCAGCTAAGGCCTGTTTGTCGTCAAATGATATCCCCGCCCCGGGAGCCGATTGTGACTATTGCCAATATGTGGCGGCGGTTAATAATACTTTAAAAATTCAAACTAGCTTATTTTAATAATATGAGTGAAATATTAAAATTTTATAAATTACCTCGAACAGTCTTAACTTTTAATCTGTTTCGAGTGTTAGGTGTTTGGTTGGTAGGCGTGGTGCCAACCTGGTTTCTAAGTCGTGATCTAAAATTAACCCAAGTTTTGGCGGTAATTTTGTTAGTTTTTGGTGTGATTATTTTTTTTGTGTCTTATCTAGAATATTCTAATTTTAGCTTAGAGTTGGGGGCCAAGAGCTTGACTGTGAAGTCGGGAATTATTATTAAAAAAAATAAAACCATTGCCTTCGATTTAATTCAGAGCCTGGATATTAATTATGATCCGCTTATTAAAATTTTTGATTTAGTCCGGGTAAAAATTTGGACTTCTTCTCCTCAGCAAATCAATCTTAATTCGGGTGAAAGTAATAATCAGTCGGAGCTGTATTTTTATCTTAGTTCAGAGGACGCTGAGGTTTTGAAACAAATGATAGTAGTTAAATAGTATGAAAGGCCACAAAATTCGTTTACCTAAAAGAAATAAATATCAGAAGATGGTTGAAGCCACTTTGGATTTACACGGTCTGTATCAAGCTGAGGCCGAAGAAGCGGTGGTTAATTTCCTAAATGAAACTAAAAACCGTGGTTGTCGCTTAGTGCGGATTATCCCCGGTAAGGGAATTCATTCGGTTGATGGTTATGGCGTTTTAAATGATCTGGTGCGACGGCTCCTGCAGGAGTGGGGTTATAAATTTAACTCAGCCAAGATTAATGATGGGGGCGAGGGCGCTTTGGATATTAATTTAGAAAAGTAATTATATGGCTCAGACTAAAATCGAAAAGGAATTGCGAGTTCAGGCCAATCCCGAGAAAGCCAAGATCCTATCATATTTTTTTAAGACCGGAGTAGGGCAATATGGCGCAGGTGATGTCTTTTGGGGAGTAATGGTACCCCAACAGAGGACTGTGGCTAAGAATAATATTTCAGCCTCACGGGATGAGATTCAGATTTTATTAAATTCTAAGGTTCACGAATTTCGGCTCACTGCTCTTTTGACGCTAGTTTTGCAATATGAAAAAGCGACCGATCCAGAGAAGAAGATTCTCGTTAAATTTTACTTAAAAAACACCAATAATATAAACAATTGGGATTTAGTTGACCTATCGGCCCCCAAGATTTTAGGCCATTATCTACTGGGTAAAGACAGAAAGGTATTATACAAGTTGGCCATTTCTAAAAATCTTTGGGAAAGACGAATCGCTATTCTGTCTACCTATGCTTTTATCAAAGAAAAACAGTTTGAGGATACTATAAAAATTGCCACCATTCTACTCGACGACAATCATGACCTAATCCAAAAAGCAGTCGGTTGGATGCTCCGAGAGGTGGGGAAGCGAAATGTAAAAACTGAGTTGAAATTTTTAGATAAGTATTCAAAAACAATGCCTCGGACTATGCTCCGGTATGCCATTGAGAAGTTTCCGGAAAATCAACGGCAGGAATTTTTAAATAAAAAATAATTTATAATGATATGGGACTAAACATTGTTGGTAAACTGGATCTAAGTCAGTTTGATAGAAGGCCGAAGGCTGAAAAGTCGGTTGCTTCTAAAAAGACAGGCTTTAACGAATACCAAGAAAGTCTGGATCGGCAATTAGATAAGATGGCGGGTCAGATTAATGACCAGTATGGTTATTTTGTGGATAAGACTGCCAATATTTCCCTTGATAGTTATCCGGCTGATTTTTATGATCGTGCTAAAGCTGATAAATATGTAGATGACTTAAAAAATATTTTTGTTGAGAAGTCTGGTCAAAGTCGAGAAGTGTGGGAAAAAGAACAAGAAAAAAAAGATGGCATAGTAACCGAAAAAGTTCTGGTGTTGTTGTTTCATAAAATTATGGGCGCTCGGGGCGATGGTTTTCTGACAGTTCGCTCTTCCACCTTTGATGACTATCACGGAGTAGATACGGTTATTATTGACGAGGAAAGTGGTAATGCTATTTGTGGTTTTGATGAGATGAGTGCTAATGAAAATACTTCGCTGGCCGAAAAGGGAGATAAAATTAGCCGTAAGGTTATCTCTCGAAATGGGGCCTATATTCAGTATGGGGCCACGATTAAAGACCAGAAGTTGGAAAAAAAGTCTTTGAAAAATGTCCCCGCTTTTTACTTGGCTCTATCCCATAAAGATTTAGAAGAAGTTTTGCCAAACTTAGAGGGTAAGGATGTTGGCCCAGTGGAATTGAAAACTTTTCAAAAACTAATTACTTCTTTAGAGCAGCAATTGGCTAATCTCTATTGGGAATTTGATGATGTTGACATTGCTGTTTTACATCAGAAACAAGAAGATTTGAAGAAAGAAAAAGAAATAATTAAGAAGAATAATCCCGACATTCCCTTTTTTGAAATGGAGGCCGGCAGAAATTGGAGAAAGGCTCAGGGAGAAAATAATTTTAGAATCAATATTTTAAACTTTAAAAAATCACTAGTCAAAATGAAAAAAATGGCTGGCTTAGAATAATATGTCCGAACTATTTTTATACAACACTTTAAGTCGCGAACTGGAAAAATTTATTCCGGGTAGTTCTGATTTGGTTGGACTCTATACCTGTGGTCCCACAGTCTATAATTTTGCCCATATCGGCAATCTGCGCACCTATCTCTTTGAAGATATTCTGAAACGAGTCTTGACCTATAATGGTTATAACGTCAAACACGTTATGAATATTACCGACGTGGGACATTTAGTGGGTGATGCTGATGGCGGAGAAGATAAGATTGAAGTGGGGGCTAAAAGAGAAGGGCGGAGTGCTTGGGAAATTGCGGAATTTTATACCCAAGCTTTCAAAAAAGATTTAGCCGCTTTGAATATTATTGAACCCAATATTTGGTGCAAGGCCACGGACAATATCGCCGAACAGATTAAATTGATCAAGATCCTAGAGACTAAGGGTTATACTTATAGTACTCCGGATGGAGTTTATTTTGATACCGCTAAATTTCCCAACTACAATAAGCTCAGTCATCTAGATTTAGATAAATTGCGGGAAGGGGCGCGGGTTGAAATAAATGTCGCCAAGAAAAATCCGACCGATTTTGCCTTGTGGAAATTTTCTCCCGGGGGCGCTAAGCGGCAAATGGAATGGGATTCACCTTGGGGAGTTGGTTTTCCCGGTTGGCACATTGAGTGCTCGGCTATGAGCCTCAAATTTCTGGGTGATAATCTGGATATTCATTGCGGCGGGATTGATCATATTAATGTTCATCATACTAATGAAATTGCCCAGAGCGAAGTAGCGACAGGTAAACAATTTTTTAAATATTGGCTCCATGGCGCTTTCCTGAATATCGCCGGGGGTAAGAAGATGGCTAAAAGCGATGACAATTTTTTGACTCTAGATAACGCCTTAATTGCCAAAAATATTAACCCCCTTGCTTATCGCTATGCCATGCTCAGTGTCCATTATCGCAAGCCGATGGAATATAGTGAAGAGATTATCAGAAACGCTGAGAGTGGTCTGGATCATCTGCGCCATCAAGTGAGTGACTTGGGTAGTGAGATGGGCGAGATTAATAAGGAATATAAATATCGTTTTTTGGAGGTTATAAATGACGATCTAAATTTACCTCAAGCTCTGGCCATAGTGTCGGAGATGTTGAAATCGAAATTAAGTCAGGCTGATAAGTTGGCGACTATTTTAGATTTTGATTTAGTTTTGGGACTCGATTTAGAAGAAAAAATTCCGGCTGAGATTATAGCTTTAGCCAATGAAAGAGAAGAGGCTAGAATTAGTCGAGATTGGATGCGCTCAGATGAATTGCGCCAGATAATTGAAGACCAAGGATATTTACTAAAAGACGGCCCGAGTGGCTTTACTCTAATGCGGAAATAATTATGGCAATTAATTTTTGGCGGAAACTGAAGCGTCCGATTTTAGCGATGGCCCCACTAGCTGGACTAACCGATAGTCCGTTTCGGATTTTGGTAAAAAAATATGGCGCCACCGTTTTATATAGTGAGATGGTCAGTGCGACTGCCTTGTTTTATAACCCAGAGGAGACCTTGAAATTATTACAATTTACCAAAACTGAGCGACCCTATGTAGTTCAATTATTCGGTTCTGATCCGAATCACTTTGCGGTAGCCGTTAAAATTATTGAGAAAAAGATTAAGCCGGATGGAATTGATATCAACTTTGGTTGTCCGGTTAGAAAAGTTACTAAGCAAGGATCTGGTTCAGCCCTGATGGCCAACTTAACACAATCACGCGCGGTGATTGAAGCGGTTTTGGCTAATACTAAATTACCCGTTTCGATTAAAGTCCGGACTGAATCGGGGAAAGTAAAATTAAAAGATTTTTTACAAAATATTTCCGATCTGAAAATTGCCGCCTTGATGATTCATGGTCGTACCTTGAAGCAGGGCTTTAATGGAGCGATAGATTTGCAGGCCATCAAAGAAGCTCGGCAATATTTTTCTGGTGTTATTCTGGCTAATGGGGGCATTGATAGTCGCTTTGAAATGGAGCGAGTTCTCTTGGCAACCGGAGCCGATGGCGTAGGAATTGGTCGTGGCGCCTTGGGTCGTCCTTGGATTTTTCAAGAATTAACAAAACCGAAATTTAAAATCAACCAAGAACAGATTTTTAAAATCGCTTATCGCCACTCTCAATTAATGTTCAAGCAAAAAGGCCTTCCGGGAATTTTGGAAATGCGCAAGCATTTATGCTGGTACGTAAACGGTCTCTCTGGTGCCAAGAAGCTGAGAGAAAAAATGGTGCGGGTGGAGAGTTTAGAAGATATAAAAAAAGTTTTAGCTTTATAATTATGACTTTATACATTGATACTTCCGATCGCAGCCTCATTATCCTGGCTTTAAAGTTGGGGACCAAGGTTTTAACCACTAAGTCTTTTCTGGCCCCGCAAAAACAAGCAGAGAGATTACTGGTGGAGATTGATAAGCTGCTGAAAAAGAATAAAGCGACCCTGAAGGCTTTAAAACAAATTGAAGTTATGGAAAAAGGCAGTAGCTTTACGGCGCTGAGAATCGGAGTTTTGACAGCTAATGCCTTGGCCTATGCTTTAAATATTTCAGTAGTTTCCGCTGGTGGCCAGAAGACTTTAGGGAAAAGGGGCCTGAGCGTGGTGGCGCCAGAATACGATAGATTACCTAATATTGGATAAAATATATGAAAAAAATTTACCTATTATTTCTAATCGCTTTAAATTGTTTATTATTATTGCCGTTTAACTCCGCCGCAGCAGCGAGTTTGTCGGGTCGGATTTTTTTGCAGGTTCAAGACAAAGGGCAGGCTTGGTATGTTTATCCAGTAGATGCGAAGCGCTATTATCTTGGTCGACCGGACGATGCTTATCGAGTTATCCGGGCCCTGGGTCAGGGAATCACTAATAGTGATTTAAACAAAATTCCTTTAGGTTATCTGGCTGGTAGCAGTTCAGTGCCACCAACTGTTCAGTTGGGGCCGGATGATCGCTTGGTAAAATTCACCTGGAAGTATGATGGTCAGAGTTATTATTTAAATGAAATTTTTAACAAGAGTCTCTATGATCAATATAGTGTGATGCCCCGAGTTTTAACCTATCAGCAGAATAATCCACCGGCTAATTTCCGCGATAGTTTTTATGCTATGTTCTTAACACCGAGAAGTGGCGACGCTACTTTAGATCGAGTTCTAATTGATTTAAATAAATTAGCCCAAAGCAAGGGAATAGCTGGTGATAAATTGGTGGAGTTTATGATGGCCTTTGTCCAATATATTCCATACGATACGAGCAAGGTAAACAATACTAATCTGCCTAATTATATTTATGAGACTCTCTATCGCAATTCTGGTGTTTGCTCGGATAAGAGTTTCTTGGCGATCGCCATATTACGTAAAATGGGCTATGGCGCTTCGATTTTAGATTATCCCGACAATAAACATTCGGCCGCGGGCGTTTCTTGCGCTGTTAGTCAATCGACCAGTGGTTCGGGTTATTGTTTTGTGGAGACGACTAATTTTTTTCCCATTGGAGTGGTTCCCAACTCTCTGAAGTCCGGTCAGGGTGAAGTATCTACTCAATTTGATGGTCTTTTCTCGGCTACTCATTTGGGCAGCATGGAAATCTACCAAAAGACTACGGCCAAAACTTATTCTGGTATTATCCAGACTATGGCCAAGGTTGATTTGATCAAAAAAATAGCGCAGACCATAGAAGAGGAGAGGGCTGATTTAAATATTGTTTCTCTGGGACTAGCTACGGCTCGGAGTAATTTAGATGCTCTTTTGTTAAGGCTTAATAATTATAAGAATGCTGGTGATTGGAATAACTACAATCTTTTAATTCCGCAATATAATGAGGCGGCTAATAATTATAATGATCAGGCCACCAATTATCAATTAAAGATTGATATTTATAATGCTAATATTAAGGAGTATAATAGTTTGAATCAGGCTTTCTATCAGCAGTATTAAATTTATTAAACCTAGAAACCTGGGGTTTTTTATTGGCTAAATATTGACAGCACGGGGAAAATAAGATAATCTGGTCCGTAGAGGTTTAAACCTCTGTTTTATAATTTATAATAAAAACATCATATCTGGCTTATTTTTCTTGTCTGGCTATCTATATAGTCAGATCCGCCAGATAGACGTTTAAAGAAAAAAACTATGAATATTCCTAAAATTAAGGAATTGTTTAAAGCGGGTGCTCATTTTGGTCATCGCACCAATCGTTGGCATCCTAAGATGAAGCCTTTTATTTTCTGCTCCAAGAAAGGCGTTTATGTAATCGACTTAAACCAAACTCAAGAATGTTTGGAGAGTGCTTTAACTTACATGCAGAAGTTAGTTAAGGAAGAAAAATCAATTTTGTTTGTAGGTACTAAAAACCAAGTTAAGAAACCAATGCAAGAAGCGGCTATCGCTTGTGGCATGCCATATATCGTGGGTAAATGGTCCGGTGGTTATTTAACTAACTTCGTGGTTATCAAGCGCTCCATCAAAAAATATCAGGATTTATTAGCTCAGAAGGAAACTGGTAAGTTAGATAAATATAATAAAAAGGAACGTTTAAATATTGATCGCGAACTTAAGAAGATGGAAGCTAAATTAGGTGGTTTAGTTAATTTGAATAAATTACCAGATGCTTTATTCGTTTGGGATATTAAGAAAGAGGCAACAGCCATCGAAGAAGCTTTGAGCATGAAAGTCCCAGTCATTGCGATTGTGGATACTAACGTTAATCCAGATTTGGTGAAATATCCAATTCCAGCCAACGATGACTCCACTAAGACAGTTAAAGTGATTTTAGCAGCTGTAGTTGATGTTATTGTGGAAGCTCGCAAGGCGGTAGTGAAGAAGGATTAATAGCTTTTAATTTTTAATTTTTAAATAATATGGAACAGTTAAAAACTTTACGCGAAAAAACTGGCGCTGGGATGGTAGATTGCAAGAAAGCGTTAGATGAATCTGGTGGCGACTTAGATAAAGCCGTAGAAATTTTACGTAAAAAAGGGATTGCTAAAGCTGCCAAGAGAACCGATCGGGAGGCTAGTGAAGGCGTGGTGATGGTAGCCGTTAATGAAACTCAGAGTGAGGGTTATCTTTTGGAAGTTAACTCTGAGACTGATTTTGTGTCTCGGAACGATAAATTCCAGGATCTAGCTAAAGCTATTTTAGAGTTGATCAAAACGCAAAAACCAGCTGATTTAGACGCTTTATTAGCTCTGTCATTAAACGGAGCTTCAGTGAAGGATAATCTAGATAACTTAAGTGGTACTATTGGCGAAAAGTTAGGCATCAAAGGCTTTGCTGTCTTAACTGGAGCAACTGTTTCCAGTTATTCTCACCTGGGTGGCCGTATTGGTGTTCTAGTGGTCTTATCTGAGACTGGTAAAGCTGAATTGGCGACTGACATTGCTATGCAAGTGGCCGCTTCCAATCCTAAATATTTATCTCCGGAAGAAGTTTTGGCGGAAGAGATTGCTAAAGAGAAGGAAATTTATCGCGAACAATTATTGAAAGAAGGCAAGCCAGAACAGATGATTGAAAAGATTGCGGAAGGCAAGATCAATAAATATTATTCTGAAGTTTGTCTCTTAAAACAAGAATTTATCAAGGATGATAAGAAGACCGTAGAGAATATTCTCGGCGGCGCCAAGATTGAGAAGTTCATCCGCTATAGCCTTTAATTACTTTTTCCAGATCAATTCCGCCTCTCTCAGGCGGAATTGTCTTATAACCATATATGAAAATAGTCCAAGTCCAGTTTTCTCCCTGGGATAAGAAATATAATTTTATCAACAGTGATGACTTAACTCTGAAAGTCGGCGATCAATTAATCGTGGACACTGATTTAGGTTTGGAAATTGGCGAGGTCACTGGATTTCTGCAGGAACCAGAAGAAAAAACCGAAGAGATTAAAGCCGTGGTCCGTTTAGCTAATGAGGAAGACTTATCTAAGATAATATCTGAAGACAAAAAAAAGGCGGCTATGGTCTATTGTCAAGAATTAATTGAGAAATATAGTTTACCGATGAAGTTGGTGGACATCCACTTTGCTTTGAATGGTTCTCGCCTTAACTTCGCTTTTGCGGCTGAGGGTCGAGTTGATTTTCGCCAATTGGTAAAAGATTTGACTACTCACTTCAATACCAGTATTCGTTTAACTCAAATTGGAGCTCGCGACGAGGCTCGGGTCAATGGTGATTGTGGTCATTGTGGCCGTAACCTTTGTTGCCAAAAGTTCATCAAAGACTTTTCTTCTATCACCTCAGAAATGGCTGAAGTTCAACAGGTAGTTCATCGCGGTAGCGACCGAATTTCCGGTATGTGTGGCCGACTAATGTGTTGTCTGTCCTATGAATATGATGGTTACCAGGATTTAGCTAAGAAATTACCTCCGATTGGCGCCAAGGTTAACGTTGATGGTCAAAGAGGTGAGGTTTTGAGCCATCATGTGCTCAAGCAATCAGTGGACGTCAAATTCCCGGGTGAAAAAGGCGAGGGTTATGTGGTGGTCGAGGTTGATTTGAACCGTCATAATAAGAAGTAATTAATTTTAGTGCTTTGAAGATAAAAGAACTCTCCCGTTCGGGAGGGTTTTTGTTTTGCTATTTTTCTCGTTTTTGTGCTATAATTAAGGAGTAATTATTTAATCCTTAGATTTAAAACTATGATCAAGTTAGCAATTAATGGCTTTGGTCGGATTGGCCGTGCCACTTTTAAAATTATCTTAGAAAAGTATCCGGAGGTGCGGGTAGTGGCCATTAATGATTTAACTGACACTAAAACTTTAGCTCATCTGCTTAAATATGATTCTTGTTATGGAATTTATGGTACTAAAGTAGATTTTGATGCTAAACATTTGCTTGTTAAGGGTCAAAAGATCCCGGTACTAGCCGAAAAGGATCCGGCTCTTTTGCCGTGGCAGAAATTGGGTGTTGATGTGGTGCTGGAATGTACCGGTCGCTTTACTAACAAGGAAGGTTTGTCTTTTCATTTGCATGCCGGAGCCAAGAAGGTTATCCTGTCGGCTCCCGCTAAGGGCAAGGAGGATAAAGTGAAGACCGTAGTTTTGGGAGTTAATGAAGATAAGATTACCCAGGCTGATAAATTGCTTTCTTGTGCTTCTTGTACGACTAATTGTTTAGCTCCAGTCTCCGATGTGGTGCGTCAATATTTTGGTATTAAGAAGGCGATTATGACCACTATTCATTCCTATACCGCGGATCAGAATTTAGTGGATGGACCGCATAAAGATTTGCGGCGTGCTCGGGCAGCGGCTTTGAATATGGTACCAACTACGACCGGCGCTGCTCTGTCAGTAACCGAAACTATTCCATCTTTGAAGAATAAATTTGATGGTTTGGCTGTCCGCGTTCCCACTCCAGTCGGATCATTGTGCGATATTGTTTTTGTCACGAAAAAGAAAGTTACTGTCGAAAAGGTAAGTGAAGTTTTCAAAAAAGTTGCTAAGCTGAAGCGCTATCAAGGTATTATCCAGGCCAGTGAAGAACCATTAGTTTCAAGCGATATTGTAGGTAATCCTTACAGTGCTATTGTTGATTTACCGATGACTAAAGTAGTTGATGGTGATCTGTTGAAGGTGACCGCTTGGTATGACAATGAATGGGGTTATTCTAATCGCTTAGCTGATTTAGCGGTCTTGTTTACTAAAAAATAATATTATTACGATGGATAAAATGATTATTGCTTCCGGCCCGGTAATTGTGGAGGATAATAAGGTGCTTTTAAACCAAAATGGTGATACTGACTTCTGGAAATTTTGTGGTGGTCGGGTAGAAAATGGCGAGATTGGGTTGATAGAAACAGCCAAAAGAGAGGTGATGGAAGAAATGGGTCTAGAGATTAAGATTTTAAATGACACGCCGTTTTTAATTCATACCATCAAAGAAACTGATGCCGGAAAGATTGATGTTATTTTAGTGCATTATCTCGCGGAGCGTTTGAATGAGATTAAACCGGGGGACGATATTTTAAAATGGGCTTGGCTGGATCTGAAAACTTTAGATCAGGAAAATCTAGCCCCGAATATTTTACCCACCTTGCGCCATTTTGGTTTTATTAAATAGTTTATATGGATATTATTGCTAAAATTAAAGCAGTTCAGTTGGTTGGTCGGGGTGGTGCTGGTTTCCCGACCGCTTTGAAATGGGAAGCGGTTTATAAGGTCCCAGGGAGTGTTAAGTATATTGTGATTAATGCGGCTGAAGGTGAACCGGGAGTCAAAAAAGACGGCTATATTTTAGAAAATCATATCACGGAAATGTTGTTGGGTGTTAAGTTGGCACAGAAATATTTAGGAGCGAAGAAATGTTATTTATATATTAATCCGGTTTACTATAAAAAAAATCATTTAGCTATTACAAAGGCGGTTAAGGCATGTGGTTTGGGAAAATACTTTGAATTCTTTGTTAAACCTCACGATGCGGGTTATATTGGCGGGGAAGAGACAGCGACGATTAATGCTATCTCTGGTTTTAAGATTGAACCCCGCTTGAAGCCACCATATCCGACGACTAGTGGTCTGTGGGAAGTGCCAACCTTGGTTGACAATGTCGAAACTTTTTATAATGTGGCTTTGGTTGCTCAGGGAAAATATCAATCCGAAAGATTTTATACTATTAATGGTCCGGTGCCACACCCCGGGGTTTATTCCTTCCCGGATGATTGGACTATGGAAAAGATTCTATATGAGAGCGGTAATTATCCTAAGTTTCCTTTTTTTGTTCAGGTTGGTGGTGATGCTGCCGGAGTAGTGCTTAATCAAGAGCAGCTAGGGGTGGCAGCCACTGGGGCAGCCTCTATTACAATTTACAATCTGGCTAAACAGCAACCGAGAAAATTATTACAATTTTGGTTTAAATTTTTTCAAGAAAATTCTTGTGGTCAATGTACGCCTTGCCGAGAGGGAACTTATCGTTTAGTAGAAATGATGCAAGCGAAAGTAATAGATTGGAATTTACTTTATACTTTGCTAGATGACCTATCTCAAACATCACTCTGTGCTTTAGGTGGGAGCGTAGCTATTCCAGTTAAGTCTTATATTAAAAATATTTTAAATAATGATTTTAAGAAAATTATATAAATAATTTTATTGATTAAAGAAGTTTCTTTAATCGATGAAATAAAAAATTATGGAAAACAATAAAACGTCAGATAAGCCACTGGTGGCCGCTGGTCCAGTGAAAAAAAGTATGTTGGGAGTAGATGATTTAGTATCGGGTTCTATTAAGATGTACAAGCAACACTTCAAGAAGTTTATGTTAATGCTTCTAGTTAGTTTTACCGCTTATTTACCATTTTATTTGATCTCAGCTTGGTTGGCGGTTAATGCTAATATGATTTTGGGGATTATATTAGTGATTCTTTTCTTGGTAGCCTTAGTCGCTCTAATTTACTTCGGTGTTAGGTCTCAGATTGGTATGTATCTGATTTTGAAGAATCCAACTGCCAAATTCAAGGAGTTGTTCAAGAATACTAAAGGTTTATTTTGGAAGTTCTTTGGTCTTAGTTTATTGACAGGAATCCTGGTCATGCTCTGGACCTTGTTGCTGATAATCCCTGGTATTATCTTTGGAATTTTTTATTATTTCGCTTTATATTTCTTAATCTTTGAAGATGTGAAAGGAATGAATGCTATTAAGAGCAGTAAGGCTTTGGTTTCTGGCTATTGGTGGGGTGTTTTTGGTCGCACAATGTTTTTACTTTTAGTGGCAATGCTGGCTTCATTTGTTTTAAGCATTCCTTTTATGTTCTTATCTGAGGGAACCATTATGTATACTATTTATAGCTTGATCCAGAATCTAATCTGGGTGGTTGTCATTCCAGTCTTTATGGTCTTTACTTATCTGATGTATAAAGATTTGCGTGGAATTAAAAGCTAATAATTATTATGCCTAAATCTGAGATTAAAATAACTATAGACGGTAAGTCTGTTGGGGCTTCTTTGGGCCAGAGTATTTTAGAGGTGGCTAGCGCCAATGGAATTTTTCTGCCGTCTTTGTGCCAACATCCCGACCTTTCGGTCAAGGCTAATTGTCGAGTCTGTGTGGTAGAAATTAAGGGGCAGACACATCTGGCCACTTCTTGTTCGACTCCGGTCAAGGCGGGGATGGAAATTTTTACCAACTCTCCCCGGGTGCAAAAATCTCGTGATTTAAACATTAAATTATTATTTTCCGAGCATATTGAAAAATGTGCTAACTGTACTTTGCGCTATAATTGCGCTCTGCTAGATTTAGCTCGACGATATAAAATTAAAATTACCAGTTTTCCAGATCGCAAGGGCCAGCGAAAGACATGTAAATTAGCCAATGCCGTGGAAATTGACGGCACTCAATGTATTGATTGCCGAAACTGTATTGAGGCTTGTTCCAATATTCAAAAGATTAATTATCTAGAGTTAAAAGGCAAGGGCATAAATCAGGAAGTAGTGCCAACTGCCAATAAGGACATCGATTGCATCTATTGTGGTCAATGTACCTTGCATTGTCCGGTAGCTGCTGCCCAAGAGCAGGATGATTGGTCGGCTGTGGAAAAATTATTAGCTGATAAAAATAAAATTGTGGTGGCTCAGTTTGCCCCTTCGGTTCGAGTAACTATCGGAGAAGAATTTGGTTTGCCTTATGACGAAAAGAGTACGGGGCGAACAGTCACCGCTCTCAAAAAATTAGGTTTTCAACACGTCTTTGATGTTAATTTTAGTGCTGATGTGACAACGATGGTGGAGGCCCAAGAATTGTTAGAGCGCTTGGGAGACAAAAAAGCTACATTGCCGATGATTACTTCTTGTTGTCCGGCTTGGGTTAAGTATGTAGAGTTTTTCCATCCTGAATTAATCCCTAATCTCACTACAGCTCGTTCACCGCAAATTCATTTGGGTGGAATCATTAAGACTTTTTGGGCCGACAAGATGAAGCTTAACCCCAAACAAATTGTGGTGGTTTCAATTATGCCTTGTACTGCCAAGAAGTTTGAATCTCGTCGTCAGGAAATGAAGGTCAAGGGACTTTATCCTGTAGACTACGTTTTGACTACCAGAGAATTCGGTTTCTTATTGAAAAAAAACAATATTGATTTCCAGAAACTAAAACCCAGTGCTAGCGACAAGATTTTCAATGAAGGCAGTGGGGCGGCAGTTATCTATGGCTCCTCTGGTGGTGTTATGGAGTCGGCTCTGCGAACTGCTTATGCCCTAGTTTGTCGTGATGGTTTGGCTAAATTTTGTAATTCCCGAATTGATTTTAAGGAAGTTAGAGGTTTGGAGGAAATCAAGGAGGCGGTGATTGATTTGGCGGGCAAAAAATTGCGCGTCGCCGTGGTTAATGGCATTGGAGTAATTGATCAAGTTTTAGATAATTTGAAAAAGTATGACTACATTGAAGTGATGGCTTGTCCCGGCGGTTGTATTGGCGGCGGCGGTCAACCGATTCCCACTACAGCAGAAATTAGAAAGACTAGGGTCGCAGCGCTGTATCAAATTGATAAGTTTAAAGAGATTAGAAAGGCACATGACAATAAAGAGGTTATTGAAGTTTTGGATTGGCTGAAAGCTAAAAAAATTGATCATTCAGTTTTGCACACTAAATATCAAAAGAGAGCCAGGTCTAAATAATTATATGAGCTATGTTAAGGAAAAAACTTTAGAGCGAGTTGACCCGCGGGAGTTAATAGTAACTATTGTCCTGGGAGGACTAGCTTCTTTTTTACCATTTTTTATTCATATCCAATGGTTAACTGGTCCGCTGGTTAATGCTATTTTAATTATCATTTTATTCTTAAGTGGCCTGCGTCTGGCTATTATCGTTTCTGCCGTTCCCAGTCTTATGGCTCTCGCCGGTGGTTTATTGCCTTTGTTTTTAGCTCCAGCCGTTCCTTTTATCATCGCTTCTAATATTATTTTTATTTCCGTTATCTATTATCAGTATTATAGCTCTCGCAAAAGTGATGCTTATTGGCGCGCTTCATTTTTAGGATCTTTTATCAAGTTTGTTTTTTTATTTTTAGGGGCTCAATCTCTGTCCGTGATTATCTCTAACTCGCAGGCGGTGGTTGTTCTGGGAATAATGTTTGGTTGGATGCAATTATTTTCCGCCTTGGCGGGCAGTATTATTGCCTTTGCTGTTTTAAAATGGCTTAAAAGAATTTAATAAATTAAAAATAATTATATGGAAAAAAGAGTTTTGGGAACAATTAGCATCTTAACTAGCAATCGCCAGGGAAATTCTCTGGCTATGAATCAACTGCTGACTACCTATGGTCATCACATTATTGCTCGTCTGGGGGTTAATGTTAATCGTCAATGTGTGGAAGCTTGTCCGGGACTAATTACTCTAACGCTCGATACCACCCAGGAGATTATCACTGAACTAACAGCTAAATTAAATGCTATTGCTGATATTAAGGCGAGTATGGTTATTATGATGACTGAATAATACTTTACTTAACGAAATAAAAAAACCTCCATTGATTGAAGGTTTTTTTTGTAAGTAATTTTTTATTACTTGCAGTCTTGTTTTAAGCGGTAGAGATTTATGATATCTCTGTCCGTTAATGTCTTGTAGTCTTGCTCTCTGGCTGCTTTCAGCGATAAGTTATGGTGAATAATTAGTGTTGCTTTCTCATTAACAGGGCTTATTTCGATGGTAAGGCCGCCGATTATAAAAAATAAAACGAAAAAATTATTATGCCATTGTATGTCTTCATGATTCGGGGTTCTTTGGTTTCTTTTAATTATATTTTTATTTATAGCACAGGCTGGCCGTCTTTAAAATTTACGGTTATAACTGCTCCGCGGGGAAAGTTACTGTTCATGAACATCATATTTTCAAAACCGTAACCAGTTATGAAGTTGAAGTTTTCGCCGTATCTCACTTTAAAGTTGTTTTCGGCTATTTTTTGTGGTTTTCCGTTGGATGACGTTATTAAGAATATACTGTCAGTTTTTAACTCTTTTTTGGCCATTTCCAGGTTAATGTCGAAATAAATAGTATCATTTTGGATTCTATCTATCGTCATAAAACCATACAAAGGCGATGTAAATTTATTCGCTCTATAAATTGTAGCCCCATTTTCTTCTTTTCCTTTTATTTTTAATTCAGGTTTTTCTTTAAGATTGATTAGGGTAATTGTGGTTGCTATAACTATGGCTGCTATATAAATAATTTTTATTTTCATGGTTTTATTTTTTTACGAATGAATGATTAATTTAATTACTTTTTCAATCTCCGATATCTCGGGAACTAAAAGGGTAATTAAATTAACTAAACCATGATTTTTTCAACGAACTTTTAACTATTTAATTATACAATATTTATGTAATTGTGTCAATAGTTTGCTTGGAATGCTTAAATATACTATACTAAAATTAGTTAAAAAAAAGCAAAATATAAATGAAAATACCTGAATTTGTCTTAGATATTATTGGTAAGCTCCAAGCCGGAGGCAAAAGCGCCTATTTAGTGGGCGGTTGTGTCCGGGATTTATTAATGGCTAAAGAACCCAAGGACTGGGATATTGCTACTAATGCGCGGCCAGAGGAGATGCTTAAGCTTCTACCTGGCTCTAAATACGAGAACGCTTTTGGGACAGTTTTAGTTCCGATTAGAAATGAAGCGGGTGATGTGGTGGAGGTTACCACCTATCGTTCCGAACAGGGGTATTCTGACCGGCGTCATCCGGATCAGATTTTATTTGAAGACAAGCTGGAGAAAGATTTAGAGCGCCGTGATTTTACCGTCAACGCTATGGCGCTGACTCCAGTGGGACAAATTGAGGAAGTGGATGCCAAGTATATTATCCCAGTCAAAATTGGTGATCAAGATTATGAAATTGTTGATTTGTTTGGTGGGGAATTAGATTTAAAAAAGAAAATAATCCGCGCGGTAGGCGAACCATCGGAGAGATTCAAAGAAGACGCTCTGCGCATGCTTCGGGCGATTCGTTTTTCTTGTCAATTAGGTTTTGAAATTGAACCTAAAACCGAGCGATCAATTTTGAAATTGGCGGGCAGTATTAAGTTTATTTCCGGCGAAAGAATTCGGGATGAGCTAGTCAAAATTTTATCATCTGACACTCCCTATGAGGGTGTCAAGCGCTTGCACGACAATAAATTGCTCCAATATATTTTGCCAGAGCTCGAAACTGGGGTTGATGTCAAACAGCACTATCATCATATCTATACCGTCTTTGATCATAATATTTTATCTTTGAAATACTGTCCCAACAAAGCTTGGCCCGTGCGCCTAGCCGCCTTGCTCCATGATGTAGGCAAACCTAAATCAGCCCGAACGGTTGACGGTCATGTGGCTTTCTATAATCATGAATATATTGGAGCTAAGATGACGGAGAAGATTTTGAAGCGACTCAAGTTTTCCAATGAAGATTCCATTCGGATTGTTAATCTGGTGCGCAACCACATGTTTTATTACAACGTGGGAGAAGTGTCAGCTGCTTCCGTGCGGCGGTTAATCGCTAAAACCGGCAAAGATAATTTAAGTGATTTAATTGATCTGCGTATTGCTGATCGTCTGGGTTCGGGACTGACCAATGAGATGCCCTATAAACTGCGCCATTTGCAGTATATGATGGAGAAGGTTCAGAATGATCCGTTGTCGGTTAAAATGTTGAAAATTAATGGCACTGATCTGATGGCTATTTTGCAGGTGGATCCCAGTCCGAAGATTGGTGCGATTCTGGAGGTGCTATTGTCGGAAGTCTTGGAAGATCCAGAATTAAATAATAAAAAATATTTGACGGAACGAAGTTATGAATTCGATAAGCTTAATTTAGAGGAGTTAAGGGCTCAGGCTAAGGAAGTAATTGAGGAGAAGCGTCAGGAAGAAGATCTCGAGATGAAACGGGATTTCAAAGTTTAAACTATTGCTTAAATAAAAATAAAAAAGCCGGGCAGTATTTGTTCGGCTTTTTTTGTTGGTTTTTCGCTTAAATTATTCTAGCGATATCAGGGGCAGAGAAAATTCCCTGGCTTGAAAACAATAAGGTAAATAGTTAATTAAATAATTCATAATAACTTTTTCATCTTTGATTTCAAAACCCTGCAGAATAATGGCTTCTTTCTTAAAAATATATTCTAATCGCTTGAAATCTATTTTGGCAATTAATTTCACTTGAGGTTTTTTAATAGATTTCAGTTTGAATTCTGGTACTATGGATACTATTTTTCTGCCTTGGATATCAGTTAGCATTTTTTCAATTATAGATTTGTTGTCTTTCGTCAAAAATTTTTCCAAGATATCTTTGGTTTGAGTTTGGAAATAATCAATTGCTAAATTATTAGTTTTTGTGATTATCTCTTTGGTTAAAACAGTGGCCAGTAGATAGGCTACAATGCAGACAATGCAACTTATCACTGCTAGATACCAGGTTATTTTGGCAAGATTAGTGTTTGAGTTGATTAAAAGGATAGTAGTTATAATTATTAATATTGGGACAATAATTGATCCCAAAAATAAAATGACTTTTAGGATCTGGTAGAAATTTAATTCTTCGCTGACTGATTGATT
>Ga0210057_1000786_pt1 | contig 51525 bp, 51 predicted proteins | sample CryGeyCG2114_010_2_FD_183968 | JGI IMG/M metagenome (GOLD analysis project Ga0210057, IMG submission 183968) | Groundwater microbial communities from aquifer - Crystal Geyser CG10_big_fil_rev_8/21/14_0.10 (SPAdes) (version 2) | ecosystem: Environmental > Aquatic > Deep subsurface > Groundwater ...
AATTCCAATTTATGCTGAATCAAATTTAGATTTGTTTCTAATACATACTTATAATTTTCAAATAAATTAGATAAACTAAACTTCAATTCGTCTATCTTCCATTTATTTTTTTCAATTTTTTGTTCTATGCTTTTTATCTTGAACCTATTAAAAACATTTTTTTTTGTTTTGCTTATAGAATTAATGATATTTTCTTGATCTTTTTCTAGTCTTGAAATCATTCTAATCTTTTTATTAAGATTATTAAAAATTGAGTTTTTATTGGTTTTGTAAACACTTTCCAGGTAAAGAGCTATTACTTTATCAGGATAGCCAATTGTCTTAATTTTTCCGTCTTTCAAAAATATTGCTTTATCACATATTGTCTTGATTTGCTCCATTGAATGGGAAACAAAAATAATAGTTTTGCCATTGTTTTTTAAATTCTCAATTTTATTAAAACTCTTTTTTTGGAATGATTCATCCCCTACAGTGATTACCTCATCTATAAGAAGTATATCTGGGTTGTTCATCATAGCTGTACTAAATACAAGCCGCATTTGCATTCCTGTTGAGTATGTTCTTAGCTTAGCGTCAATGAATTTTTTTAATCCAGAGAATTCGATGATGCTATTAAGCTTTTTTTTAATTTCAGTTCTTGGAAGGCCAAGAAGCGCTCCATACAAAAATATATTTTCTCTCCCAGTAAACTCTGGCTGAAGCCCTACTCCAAGCTCAATAAAAGACATTATCTTTCCTTTTATATCTATAGTTCCAGATGTTGGTTTTAGTATTCCAGCAATAATTTTGAGGAGTGTTGTCTTGCCAGAGCCATTCTCGCCTATTATGCCTAATGCCTCTCCTTTTTTAAGATTAAAACTTATGTTTTTAAGTGCATAAAAGTCTTCAAAGCGATTCTTTAGGCTAATCTCCTCATGCTCCAGCCTGAATGATTTAGTTATATTTTTTAGGGTTATAACTTCCATTTATAGCTCCTCTGCAAAATAGGGTGATTTTTTCCTGAAAAATAAGAGTCCTAAAACAAATATTAAAATACATATAATCAGGGTAATCAATACTTGCCTGAGCTCTGGGGTATAGTGGTATATCAGTATATCTCTTGTTTCATTTATTAATCTTGCCATTGGGTTAAGCATGTAATATTTTAAATATTTTTCTGGTACCATTGTTTCCCTGTAAATGATTGGTGTTGCCCAAAATCCAATCAGCAATAAAAAACTCCAGATATGAGATAATTCCCTGAATTTAGGGTAAAGGGCTGAGAGAAAAAAAGAAATTCCCAACACTAATATAAAAAGTTCAATCAGGTAAAAAGGCAAGATTATTGCAATTGCTGTTAGTTTAACATTGAATATGAGTGTGAACAAAAAAAATACGATAAGGTTTAATAATAAGCTAATTAATGAAGAAAGGCATGAACTTACAATTATAACATAATTTGGGAAATTTATTTTCTTGATAATATTTCCATGCGCTAATAACAAACTCATGCTTGTAGTTGTTGCTTCTGATAGGAAGTTCCAGAAAATGATCCCTATCAAAAGAAAAAGCTGGTAGTGTGGAACATCAAGCTTCATTATAATTGAGAAAACTACATATAATGTTGCCAGCATCAGCAATGGAGTTAGAATTGACCAGAGATAGCCAATCGAGGAATTCTTGTATCTTAATTTAAAATTATCAATAGTAAATTCCCTTATTAAATGCAAATGATTCTTTAGTTCCATTAAATTCCCCTTCTGATTATTAGGTTCTTTAGTTTCTTTCTTTTCAGCAAAGTTTTGTTAAAATTTAAAATATTCCAAACCCCTGCTTTGAAAAAAAGATATAACAAAATTATCCCTGGTTTATTTGTTATTTTTTTGTGTTTTTTTGTTAATATCCTCATTTTAGATAAAAAGCTTTTGCTTCTTTTATAAGAAGACCAGTCAAACCAGCTAAAGTTAAAGATTCCGCATATAAAATTTTTTGACAGTGCCCGAACTTTGAAGGGATGCTCAAAGTTTATTCCTTTTGTTAAGCCCTTAAATTTTATAATCCCATATATTATATTCCTATTTTCCAGATAATATCTCTTCTCTGTATCATGGGATTTATGTAGATGTACTGCAAAGGCATTTCTTGAGTAACCTACTTTTAAGCCAAATAACTTACACCTCAAGAAAAAATCAGAATCTTCATTAAAGGTTTTATAGGTCTCATCAAACATTTCATCAAGTTTTTTAATTGATTTTCTTTTAATCATAAAACATGCACTTATCATAGGATATTTCTGCTCTTCCTGAGTTAGAGGGTACATTATTGATTTGTTTTCATAAGTTATAGTGGGGAAGCTAATATCCGCATGTTTAATAGAGCTAAGCATCTTATTCAGACAATCTTTTTTAAGATACACATCACTATCAACAAAAGCAATATAATCTCCTGAACTTTTTAATACTCCAAGGTTCCTGCAGTAAGTTGCACCATTATTTTTTTTATTGCAGACGAGCTTAACTGCTGGAAAATTCTTTTTTATTGTATAAATGCTTTTATCTTTAGAAAAATCATCAATAACCACTATTTCTATATCTCTTTTTTGAGAGTATATACTCTTAACACATTTTTTAATGCTATTTTCATTATTATAATTAGGAATTATTACACTTATTTTCATCATGAAATATTAATAATTTAAAGGTTTCTTTTTTCTATAAAAAATATTATGAGCAGGATTAATGATATTATGATGATACAAATCCAAAGGTTTTTAGATGTAAAAATTTTATTAAAAGCGAGCAAAAGCCCAATAAATATGTTAATAGCAAGGCTTAGGCCAATGCTTAATGCTATCTTCTCAAAATTTGTTATTTCTTTCTTAAATAAAATAAGGGTTAACAAATAGCCAGGTATAAAAAAGAAAAATGCGACTCCTAATATAAATTGAAATATTTGCAATATCATTTAATTCCCTACTCATTAAAAAGCTCATAGTTTAAATAGTTTATTAAGTTTTATTCAATATATCCAAAAGTCTAATTTCCACTACATTGCTTATAAATGCCCTCTAATCTAGTGACAATATTTTTTATATTATAATTTTTTGCATTTCTTATTGATTTTTTACTCATATTTTCCCTTAATTTATTGTCCTTTAACAGTATTATTATCTTTTCTGCAATATGGGCTTCTGATAATTTGCATACAAAGCCATTATTATAATCTTTGATTAAATCAGCAGATGCATTTCTCTTGTGCTTAACAGTAATTACTGGAAGGCCGCATGCATTTGCCTCAATAACAATTATACCAAAGCCCTCAAGAATAGATGGCAGGACAAATAGTTTTGAGGATTTCATAAAACCATAGGCCTGCTCTTTAAGCATAAAATCCATAAACTTAATGTTTTTTTCAAGCCCTAATCTTTTTGTTAAAGCTCTTAATTTTGTTTTTTCGGGGCCATCCCCTATAATAACTGCCTTTATGTCTGGAAATTCTTTTTTAGCTAGATAGACTGATTTTATCAAAATATTAATATTTTTATGTTTCATAAGCCTTCCAGCATATATTATATCTAATTTTTTCTTGGACCCCTTAATTTTCTTAATTTCTTTAATATCAACCCAATTGTATACCACAGAAATATATTTTTTATTAACACCAAGGCTAATTAGATTATTTTTTGTCTTATTTGAAACTGCAACAATATTTTTTGTTAGTTTTGAAACAATCTTTTCAATAATCACCCCAAATACCCCTTTCCAACCAAGATATTCATACCAATAGTCCCTCCAAACCTCATGCCATGTTATTATCAAAGGAACTTTTTTTATTTTGCTGTAAAGCTTACAGCTGAATGCTGGAAAATATGGAAATGAACTGCAATCGACTATATCAAACTTTTCTTTGGTTAAAGATTTAAAAAGGTAATAGGAAAACTTTATTGGTTCAAAAATTGAACGATTTCCCTTAAAGTTGTATTTTTGTGTATAGCGGCAGACTCCGTGTATAGAGATTCCATCTTTTTTTATCATGGCTGGGCCTTTCCATAGCTTAACACCATACAAATGGACTTCATGACCTTGCTCAGCTAATCTTTTTGCAAGGCTGTAATTGCGTACTTCAGCCCCTCCAACACTATAAGGGTAAATCATATCATAGATTAATGCTATCCTCATATAAAATTATAAATTGAGAACTTATAAAAATCTTTCTTAAACTCTGTCTTTTTCAACTAATAACATGCTCAAAAAAAATGATGAAAATATTGTCTGTACACCAACAATCAGAATTGTCATTGAGAATATTATATTTCTTATTTCATCCATTGAAGAAAAATTTCCATGGACCCAATTAATAAGTATTCTTAAGCTTATAAAAAACCCTACTAAAAATACCCCCAAACCAAGAATTATTCCTCTTTCAAGGTTTATGTATTTAGCAATAAAATCTATTAATTTATCATGCTTCTCAAAACCAATAGTGATTGCATAAGTTCTTGCGCAAAGGCCAAGATTTATTATTTGATATCCAAGCATAGTTATCAAAGAGCCTAAAAGCATAAAATGAATATCTATGTTAAAACCACTAACTGATAATGGTCCTTGCCTTAAGACTGTTATGCCAACTAATCCTACTAAAAACAAGAATAAACCAGGAACAAGAAAAAGGTATGTTGGGCTGTACATAAGGATAAATCTTAGGTGCCGCCAGCCATCACTAAAGCTTCTTAGCTTAGACCTGCCCTTTCTTTTATTGTATGAAATTGGAACCTCCCATATTTTAAGCTTATTTTTTGATGCACTGATAACCATCTCAGAGGCAAATTCCATTCCTGTTGTTTTAAGATTCATCTTTTCAAAAGCTTTTTTTGTGAATGCTCTAAAACCACAGTGCACATCAGAGAAATTTGCTTTAAAAAACAGGTTTACCAAGCCGGATAAGAGAGGATTTCCTATATACCTATGCGTCCATGGCATTGCATCTTTTTTTATTGTGCCCTTAAACCTTGTGCCAATAACAAAATCATAGCCTTTTCTAAGAGGTTTTAGTAAGGCAGGTGTTTCTAGAAAATCATATGTAGCATCAGAATCAGCCATAATAATGAATTTTCCCCTTGCTTCATGAATTCCTTTAAGGCATGCAGCCCCATATCCTTTTAATGGCTGGTTTATTACTCGTGCATTCAATGATTTAGCAATCATAATAGAATTGTCTGTTGAGCCATTATCAGAAACAATTATTTCTCCATTTATATTTTCCTTTTTAAGCACATTTTTAATTTTTTTGATGCATTCTCCTATAGTTGCTTCTTCATTTAAGCATGGAAGAACAATTGAAACCTCAGGGTTATTTTCCATTCTCAATATGAATTTTTGTTGTTATTTAAATATTTGCATTCAAATTTTTATGATTAATAGGAAATTTTATATATAAAGGAGATTTAAGTAAAACTATGGTAAGTGAAGACGAGTTAGCAAATATGTCTCCTGAGCAGCTGCAGGAACTCCAGAAGCAGAACTGCATATTCTGCCATATAATTTCAGGAAAAGTAGCTTCAAAAAAGATTTATGAGGATGACAAGGTTCTGGCAATACTTGATATAAACCCTGCTAATCCTGGACATATACTTCTATTGATAAAAGAACATTATCAAATAATGCCTCAAATCCCGGATGATGAGATTAGCCATATATTTATGGTGGCGAAGGCAATTTCACATGCATGCTTAAAGGCATTAAAAGCACAGGGCACAAACATATTCATTGCAAATGGCATGATTGCCGGACAGAAAGCACCCCACTTCATGCTGCATATAATACCAAGGGCAAATGTAGATGAAATAAAGATTTTTGACTTGCCTGAAAAAGATATTCCAGATGATATGTCAGAACAAATAAATGCAGGATTAACTAATAAAATCAACGAACTTTTTGGTATTAAAACAGAAGAGCCTATTATTTTTGATAAAAAACCTGAAAAAATTGGAAGTAAAGCCGAAAAAGGAATAGATGAAAATAAAAAGTTGCAGAAAAAAGAAGAACTAGTAAAAGAGGTAAATAAAAAGAGAATAAATAAGAAAAAAACTAACAAAGAAGAAAACATAAGTATAGACCTTGATAAAATATCTAATTTTATAATAGAAAATGAACCAAAAAAATAACTGCGAGTTTTGCCAGATTGTAAATAAAGAAAAAGATGCAAAAAAGATTTTTGAGGATGAAAAAGCCCTAGCTATTCTTAGCCCTAATCCATGCTGCGCAGGCCATATTCTTGTAATGCCAAAAGAGCATTTTTCAATAATAGAACAGGTTCCAGATTATTTAATAGCACATTTATCAAAAATAACTAATAAGATATCAATTGCTATCTTTGAAGTCTTACAAGCCAAGGGAACAAACATGCTAATACAGAATGGTGTTGCAGCTGGCCAAAAATCAAACCATTTTATGATTCATATTATCCCAAGAAAAGAGAATGACGGCTTTGATTTCCAGTGGCAGCCAAAACAGCTAAATGAAGAGCAGATGTCAACTATTGAACTAAAACTGAAGGAAGAAACAAAAGGAATTGGTGATTTTGAGAAAGAGGAGAAAAAGCCAGTCATGCTTGATAAAAAAATAGAAAAGATTGATAAAGAAGAAAATTATCTTGTTAAGCAACTTAATAGAATACCATAAAAAGAGGTTTAAATGAAAAAACCGGTCATAATATTAATGATATGCCTGGCTCTTGCCCCTTTTGCCAATGCAATTACTCCTTTTGTTGCAAAATGTGATGATGCTGGTTCTGTAACAATACAATCTAATCAAAATATTGATGGTAAGGTATATGGCACTAAAGACCGCAAAACATGGTTTGAAGTTCCAGGAGAGTGGAATGATGACCTGACTGTCTTTAGGTCAGAAGATATGATTCTCAATGATAACTTTAATTATGGGCTTAAAATAGACTCTCCAGGAGTTTATATAGTAGATGTATACTGTCCAGGTTATAAATTTAGCTGTAAGGAATGGAATGTATCAATAAACAGCTGTTACAAAAGAGGAGGTGTTTTTTCTGCTGATTTTAATTCAGTTAATCATAATGGAATTTATGATCTAAAATATATTTTTGAAACTGATAAAGGCCGCTTGCTTGTCCATGGCCCACTAATGTATAGCAAGGAAACTAAGGATATGACAATAGGCTATTTAGGGGATAATCGCTATTTGCTTAACCTAAAGACAAATCTCAATATAACAAAATTTGCAATCACGCATGATAACTGTGATAGCAAAAATGACAATTATTACAGATATGTTGAGATGTATTGCAATAAATCATCATGTATTTCAGACAAGGATTGTGAAGTCAGTGAATACTGTGATAACAAGGATTTTCTTTGCAAAGCCCTGGAATGCAATAGTTGTGAAAAAATCTCAGAGCATGAGTGTATTCCAAAATGTGATGACAGCAGGCCATGCACTGAAGATGAATGCTTTGAGGGTGAATGCAAGTTTACAGCAGTAGATGGATGTGAATTTAATAATTCCTGTATTCCTCAGAAGAATGTGAGAACTGTTAATAATATTTCCTGTTTTTGCACTGATTCTAATGAGTGGGTTCCACAAAAAAAAGATAATGAAAGCTGCGGTTATGATTATGAATGCTTAAATGACTGTATTGATAATATTTGTGCTAAGAAGGAAAAAGAGGCCAAGGGCATTATCCAAAGAATAATAGATTTTTTTACAAGCTTGTTTAGTTTTTAAAAAAAGAAAATTATTTAAGTAAATGGATATAAAACATAAAAGGTGAAAAATATGGATAAAAAAATAATTGTTTTGTTTCTTATTTTAGGGATAATGTTAAGCGGATGCAAAATTGCTGAAAAACAGATAGAAGAACCCATTAAAACAGAAGAACAAGAAACACAGGAGCCAGTTGCTGAATCAGAACAAGTAGGAACTGAAACAACTGAAGAGCAAGTTGAAGAAGGACTAAATGAAACAATAGAGCCTGAAGAAGAAACAGAAGAAATAAATGCCACAGAGCCAGAAGAAGGGATACTTAAGATTGAGATTGACCATCTTACCCTAAGCCAGAAAGATGTAACTATTGAAAAAGGCACAACAATTAGGTGGGAAAACAAAGAAAGCAATAAGCATAAGCTTACTATTTATGGACTGGTCCAAAGCCCGATATTATATCAGGGCGATTCCTTTGAGTACACATTTGAAGACGAGGGAAAATACACTTATATTTGCGCAATATTCAAGAAGCAGATAAGGGGAACAGTAACTGTTGAATAAATTAGACAAGTCTTCCCATAAAGATATTGTGCTTTGTTCTTGTTATTTTTATTTCTACGTAAATTAGATATTTTAATTTTGTTTGATTTATTATAAAGAATAACTAGCTTCTATTTGGAATTTCTCTTTAAATTTAGGATCTTGAGAAAGATTTATTGGTTTAATTTGTCTTATTCCTGCTGCTTGAATCCTCATTTCATCCAATTTATTATAACTTCCTTTTTTTATTATAGATAATAATGGTGGATCAAGTCTTCCATAATCTTTCCTAGTTTTTTTATATACGAAACTTTGATTTTGGAGTTCTTTTTCTATTTTAGCTAACAAATTGTATGCCTGTTTTTCACTAATTCTTCTTTCTGCTTCAACTAAAAATTCATATCTTGGTTTATATCCATCAATGTTTGGAACAGCTGTAAATGAAACTAAATTAATTTTTTCATTTTTTGCTGCTTCCTTTACTGATTTTACTAATTCACTTTCAGTTACATGTTCTCCTACCATAGAAAGTTCTTTATATTTTCTATCAACAAATTCAACAACAGGCAAGCTTTTATGAAAATCTACAACTTTTACAATGTCTCCTAAATCATATCTATAAAGTCCTTCTGGGGTTGTTATTAAAATAGAATATTCTCTACCTTTTTTTAAATCATTTATAGTAATTGGTTTTTCTGAACTATCCTTTACTTCAATAAACTCAAAGAAGTTTGAATCAGCTGCAATCACTCCTTTTGCTCCTTTATCAGATAAACAAATAGAAACCCTCCCTTCACTGCTATAAATTCCTATATCTCTTATAGCAATATCCGGACCAACCTTTCTCCTAACTCTATCTAAATAGAATTGAGCAAATCCACCCTTAACACAAGTTATTAAAGATAAATTTGGCCAATAATTTTTTAGTTTAAAATTAGGTATTCCATCTAATTCTCTTGCCCTTTGTTTATTTCCCCTATCATAAATTTCCTTTGTTATTTTTTCTCTATTTTGTTCAATATAATCTAAAAGTAAGGGAACCTCAATTGGCGATGTTACAAATAATTGACTAATATTATTTTCTAAACCTAATCTTGCAATTACATGGATTTTTTCATCAAAATTTTGGATATTATAAACATCAAAGGGAACAGCCAATCTAGTTTTAAAATACAATGAAATATTTTTAGCTAAATATCCTGAAATTGAGCCATATGATGTCCCTGCTTCTGTTTTTCCATCATAATTGCTTCCAGTAAGTAGAAGAGATTTTCCTTCTATCACTTTAGGATGATCTCTTAAAGCAAAAATTGCCCATAAATTAAATTCATCATTAAAAGTTTTCCTTCTTTCTTTTGTTATTGGGATAAATTTTGGAATGTTTGCAGAGCCACTTGTTGTGACAAAATAAATCACATTTCTACTTGTTAATACATTTATTTCCCCATTTTTTATTCTCTTTATTCTACTTTCCAAATCTTGATACTTAACAATTGGAACTCTTTTCTGAAATTCTTCTACTGAACTGATCTCATTAAATCCAAATTCTAGACCATATTCACAATTTTTGTTATCACTTAGTATCCTGAATAATAAATCTTTTTGAATTTGCTCTGGATTCTCAGAAAACCTGTTAAATTGGTTTAAGACTTTCCAATTTAATTTTTCAAATATTTTTTGAACTAACATAATTTCTTATAATAGAAACCACTTTATATAATTTTCCAAATATAATCACTTTATAATAGGTAAAATTAAACCCTTGCTTCCAAATAAGAAGCAGATAAAGGGAACAATAACTGTTGAATAAATTAGACAAGTCTTCCCATGAAGATATTGTGCTTTGTTCTTGTTATTCTTATTTTCACAATTCCTTTTTTAAAGCAGGTTGGAATAGAGATAACCCTGTTTGAGGCCACAGCAAGCATCTCATTTTTCAGTCTTCCTGGGCAGAGAATCTCTGCTTTAATAATCTGGCCTTTTTTAAACGGCTTTGGAAGCTTTTTTGTTTTTTGAATGTTGAAATCCTCAGGACCAATTATGAGTTTTGTATTGGTTTTTTTCTCTAAATCTTTCATCATCAAATAAAACTTATCCCAAGACAGCTGCTTGCATGGGTTTCTTCCAAACCTATAATTAAGGAAATTCTGTATTCCGATGAAATATCCTTTTCTATCACCTTTCATTTTTTTTGCAAAATTTATCAACTTTTCCATTGCATCATCATTAAAGCCAGGCACTAAAACCGGTGCAATTGCCAGTTCCATTTTTTTAGCAATATAAGAGGCAGTCTCTTTAATCTTATCAAGATTATACTTGCATCCGGCAAGCTTTCTTGCAAGGTTTTTATCCATTGCATTTAAAGATAAGTTAATTCTTGTTAGGCCTGCCTCTGCTAACTTATCAACAAGCTCTTCTGTAAGCAAGGTTCCATTTGTGTCCATTGATATTGTTTTAACCTTTTTAATAGATGAGAGATCTTTAATTAACTCAATAATTTCTGCATACAATAATGGCTCTCCCTGTGTTCCAAGATGCACTTCAACATCACATCCCTTAAAATCAACTAGTTTTTTAAATTCCTCAACAAGGTATTCTCTTTCAACAACAAAATCAACCTGGTTCCTGCTTGATAGGCCAGCATCAACAGAACAAAATATGCAGTTTAAGTTACAGCTTGTAATTGGCCTAACATCAATAATTGAGGTATTTCTGTCAACAATTCCAAAGCTGTTAGAGCCTATTAATGGGATTCCAGAGTTTTTATGGATATATATTGTTTTCTTGCCAGAGATAGTGTTTTTAAGGTCTTTGAATCCTTCAGCTAATAAGCTATTAAATTTTCTTTCGGCCCTTTTTTCTGGTGTTTTTTCAAAGATAATAGAACTATCTTTTATCTTAAAATCTCCTATTTTAGACAACAACTTATCATCTAGATAAAAATAGAATATTTTAAGGAAATTAACCTTTATCTTGCTGCCCTCTTGCTTGAATGAAAGGGTTTTAAAGCTCAGCTCTGCCATTTTTAATATGGTTTTCCCAAAACTTTAAATACTTTTAGCTCTTATATAAATTATTAGGGGGAATATGGCGGAAAAGGAAATAAACATCACTTATGAGACTCTTTTTGATTTGCTGAGAAGAGAAAAAAATAGGGCAGAGCTGCAAAAGTTAAGTGAAACTTTTTTTGAGGATGTAAATAGCTATATTAAAGAAAAACATGCTATTTTGGAAGACCAGCAGATAAAGATAGGTATGTCTGCAATAGCTGAAAAAGAAAAAACAGAAAAACAGATTGAAAACATAAAGAGCATGCTGAAAGGCCTTTTTGAGAGGAGGCAGCAGAAAATAGTTGATATGGCCATAATCAAATCAAGAACATCATCTGACACAACAGATTATTCTGCATTGCTTAAAGAAGAGCAAGCAATGTTTAGTGAATTAGTTGAATTATTAAACAGATTTAAGAAAAATCTTCTAGTAAAATTAGTAACTAACCAAAAATTCATAGAGCCAAAACAGGAAAAGAAAGAACCGGGACTCACTAAACCAAAAAAACTGGAAACTGCAGAAGAGATAGAAGGCATAAGCAAAACAGAAAAAACAGTGTCAGAAATTAAAGCAGAAGAGCTAGAAAAAACAAAATTAATCAGATTTATTTATTCTGTTCCAAGGTTTGTTGGTAGGCATTTAGAGGTTTATGGCCCATTTGAAGAGGATGATACCGCTAATCTTCCAGAAGAAATTGCTGATATTCTTATAAAAAAAGGCAGGACTGAAGAAATAAAAAAATAAAGATTTAAATATAACCTGCTTTCCCTATGATTATTAAACAGGTAGTTTAAATGAAAATTCCAAAAACAGTCAAAAGGTACTGCCCATACTGCAGGAAACACACTGAGCACAAGGTTTCTCAGACAAAGAAAAAAAGCCCAAGCTCTCTTAAAAAGGGCTCTAAGTACAGGGCAAGAAAGAGAGGCTTAGCCAGAGGCACAGGCAACCTAGGAAGATATTCTAAACCAGCTATTTCAAAGTTCAAGATGGCTGGCAAGAAAACATCAAAGAAAACGGACTTTAGGTATCAGTGCAGTGTATGTAAGAAAACCCACACGCAAAGGCAGGGCATTAGAGCAAAAAAGGTTGAGTTTGTATAAATTCTTTTTTTAACAAGATTTATATATTATCAGCAATTTCTTTTACCAAATTATTAAAGGTGATGTTTTATGTTAGAACTTAAAGAACCAAAATCAAAATTTATTAAGGTAAGGTGCCCAAAGTGCAAAAATGAGCAGATAATATTTGGAAAATCATCCTCAACTATAAAATGCCTTGTCTGCGGCAAAGTGTTGGCAGAGCCAGTAGGTGGAAAAGCAAAGATCAAGTCAAGAATATTAGAGGTTCTTGAATAAACTAAAATGCTGTTAAAAAAACAGGGATATCCAGAGGAATCTGAGATTGTTTTATGCACTGTAACCAGTGTGAGGTATAATTCTGTATTTGTTAACCTAAATGAGTATACTCATAGTGGAATGATACACATATCAGAAATCTCCCCAGGAAGAATAAGGAATATAAATGATTATGTAAAAGAAGGCAAGGTTGTTATATGCAAGGTTCTGAGAATAAACAAAGAGAGAGGGTATATTGATTTATCATTGAGAAGGGTTAATGAAGGGCAAAGAAGAGCTAAAGTAAATGAAATCAAGAAAGAGCAGAAAGCAGAGAAAATTATTGAGTTTGTTGCAAAAAAGCTCAAAAAAGACGTAAATGATATCTATAAGGAGGTTAGTGATAATGTCTTCAAAAAATATGATTTATTATATCCATTTTTTGAGGATGTAGCTGAAAAGAGGATTAACTTAGAAGAACTGGATATTCCTAAGGAATTGGTTAAAGAACTAAAAGAAGTTATTAAACAAAAAATTAAACCTATTGAGGTTAATATTAAGGGCAATATTAAACTAGTAAGTTATGCTTCTGATGGTGTTGAAATCATAAAAGATGCTATTAAAAAAGGGATGGATAAAAACATTAAGATATTATATGTTGGTGGTGGAAAATACAATATAAAAGTAAAGGCATCTGATTACAAGGCAGCTGAAAAAATACTCAAAAATTCTACTGAAGCAATAATTCAATATGCTGAAAAGAATGATGTAAAGGCCTCTTTTGAGAGAGAGGAAAAATGAAACACATACTTAAATGCATATCCTGTGGCAATTACACATTAAAAGAAAAATGTAAATGTGGTTGTAAGGCTGTAACTCCAAAGCCAGCAAAATACACTCCTGAAGACAAGTATGGCAACTACAGAAGGGAAGCAAAAAAAGATAACCTTATCAAAAAAGGATTGCTGTGATTAAAATGGTCTGGGAAATAACAAAAACAGTTAAGAAAATACCAAAGCTTAGAAGACCAATCTTAATAGAAGGGCTTCCAGGAATAGGCAATGTTGGAAAGGTGGCTGTTGATTTTATAATTGATGAGCTAAAGGCAAAAAAGTTTTATGATATATTTTCTTATACATTCCCACATTCTGTTTTTGTAAATGAAAAAAATCTTGTAAGCCTTCCCCAGATAAGCCTTTATTACAAACAGTTTAAGAATAAAAGAAATGATTTGTTGCTGCTTGCAGGCGATATCCAGCCAACTGATGAGGTCGCATCTTATGAGTTTACAGAAAAAATATTAGATATTTTTGAAAAATTTAATGGAAAAGAGATAATAACCCTCGGCGGAATAGGATTATCAACTGCTCCAAAAAAACCAAAAATATACTGTACTGGAAATTCAAAAGAAATTATAAAGAAGTACAAGAATGGAATAAATCTAGATAACAAGCTTTATGGTGTTGTTGGGCCAATAATTGGCGTTTCTGGTCTCTTGTTAGGAATGGCAGAAAAAAGAAATATAAAGGCAATATCGCTCTTGGCTGAAACACTTGGGCATCCACTTTATTTGGGCATAAAGGGAGCAAGAGAAATAATTAAGATATTAAATAAAAAATTAGAGTTAAAGGTTGATATTAAAAAACTTGAAAAAGAGATAGATGAAGCAGAATCAGAAATGATGAAAATAACAAAAGGGCTTACAGATGTTTCAAAGCAGACTGCATTGAAAAAGATAAAGAATAAGTTTGACCTAAGCTATATAGGATAAATTATTTATACTACTAAACATAATTCTTTAGAAAAGAGGTTGATTATGGTAAAAAATACCCATATAAAGGCAAGAGAGGTTCTTGATTCAAGGGGTAACCCAACAGTCGAAGCCGAGATAGTTCTGAATAATCACATTATAAGGGCAATTGTTGCTTCTGGCGCTTCAACAGGGAAGTATGAGGCATTGGAATTAAGGGATAAAGATAAAAGGTATAACGGAAAAGGGGTTCTTAAAGCAGTTAAGAATGTAAGCAGGATTTCTGATGCATTGAAAGGAATTAGCCTTACAAAACAGAAAGAGATTGATGAAAAAATAATTAAATTAGATGGAACAAAAAATAAGACAATGCTTGGGGCTAATGCAATGCTTGCAGCAAGCATGGCTTGCTTAAGGGCAGGAGCACTTTTAAAGAAAAAACCTCTCTATCAATACATATCTGAAATTTCAGGAAGAAAGCCGTCAATACCTATTCCATTCTGCAATGTTATTAATGGGGGCAAGCATGCTGATAACAAGCTTAAGATGCAGGAGTTTATGATTGTTCCTGTTGGCTTGAAAAGCTTTTCAGAAGCCACAATGATTATCTCAGAAACATATCATGCTTTAAAGGAAATCATCTCAAAAAGATATGGCATGAGTGGTGTTGGTGATGAGGGCGGCTTTGCTCCTAAAATAGATAATGCATTTGAAGCGCTTGACTTGATAACAAAAGCTATTGAAAAATCAGGACATGAAAAATATGTAAAGATAGCGCTTGACCCTGCTGCAAGTGAGTTTTATGAGAATAGAAAATATGTAATTGAAAAAAATTTTACTGGTATGGTGATGGTTGATTATTATACCAACCTTGTAAAAAAATATCCAATAATCTCAATAGAAGATCCATTTGACCAGGATGATTTTGAATCATATGCTGAGTTAACAAGAAAGATGGGCTCAAAAATCCAGATAGTTGGAGATGATTTGCTGGTAACAAATTCTGAAAGAATAAGAAAAGCAGTTGACCTTAAATTATGCAATGCTCTTTTATTAAAGCCAAACCAGATTGGCACTGTAACAGAAGCAATAGATGCTGCAAATCTTGCATTTAAGAGTGGATGGAATGTGATGGTCTCGCATCGCTCTGGAGAAACAGAAGATGCATTTATTGCAGACCTTGCCACAGGGCTTGGATGCGGGCAGATAAAGCTCGGAGCTCCATGCAGGGGAGAGAGAACATGTAAATATAATCAGTTGATTAGAATTGAGGAACAGCTTGGAAAAAACGCTTATGCAAGATGGAAAAACCACTAGTTCTTATTATTATGGATGGATGGGGAATAAGAAGAGAGAAAAAAGGCAATGCCATATTAAATGCAAGAACACCAAATTATGATTTCTTAATGAAAAATTATCCTCACTCTACATTATTCCCTTATGGCAAGTATGTTGGCCTGCCAGATGGTTTCATTGGGAATAGTGAGGTTGGACATCTTAACATAGGAGCCGGTAGGATTGTCTATCAGGAACTTACAAGGATAAGCAAGGCAATAAAAAATAAATCATTTTTTAAAAATATGGTTTTGTTAAATGTTTTGGATAATGTTAAAAAAAATAAATCATGCCTTCATCTAATTGGGCTCTTGAGTGATGCAGGAGTCCATTCCCATATAAATCATTTGTTTGCCCTATTAAACATGGCAAAGAGCAATGGAATAAAGAATGTTTATGTTCATGTGATAACAGACGGAAGGGATACTCTGCCTGGCTCTGCAAAAAAGTATATTAAATCACTTGAAAAAGAGCTATCAAGGCTAAGAATAGGGAAGATTGCAACAGTTATTGGAAGATACTATGCAATGGACAGGAACAAATCATGGGCAAGGTTAAAAAAAGCATATGATACCATAGCTTATGGCAATGGATTAAAATCCTGCTCTGCTTTAGAAGCATTTGATAATGCTCTTAAAAAAGGAGAAACAGACGAGTTTATTAGCCCAACAGCTATTGCAGGATATAATGGAATAAACAAAAATGATTCTATGATTTTCTTTAACTTCAGGTCAGACAGGGCAAGAGAGATATGTCATGCATTTACAGACAAGAAATTTAAATTTTTCAAAATAAAATCAAAATTTAACCTTATGTGCATGTGCGAGTATGACAAGAAAATAAAAGCACCTGTTGCATTTCCACCGCCTAAAATAAAAAATAATCTTGGCCAGGTTTTATCCAAAAATGGCTTAAGGCAGTTAAGGATTGCAGAGACAGAGAAATATGCCCATGTAACTTTTTTCTTTAACAGCGGGATTGAAAAGCCAAACAGTAAAGAAGACAGGATAATAATTCCAAGCCCTAAAGTTGCAACCTATGACCTAAAGCCAGAGATGAGTGCTTACAAAGTTAGGAATGAATGTATTAAGAAAATTAAATCAAAAAAATATAATGTTATAATAATTAATTTTGCAAATCCTGATATGGTTGGCCACACAGGAATTATTGATGCTGCAGTAAAGGCTGTAGAAATAACTGATGATTGTGTTGGTGATGTTATAAGAGAGATTCAAAAGCTGAAAGGGACTGTATTAATAACAGCAGACCATGGAAACTGCGAAGAGATGATTGGCAAAAGGAAAACATCCCACACCACAAATAAAGTGCCATTTATTCTTGTTTCAGGGCAAAAGAAAAAAATCAGGTTAAGAAATGGAATCTTGGCAGATATAGCTCCAACAATGCTTGATATTTTAAAGATAAAAAAGCCAAAAGAGATGACTGGAAAGAGCTTGATTAGTTCTGGCCTGCGAGACACTTAAATATAACATTTTCTATGAATTTTTTGCCTTTTCCATGATCATAATCCCATCTATATTCCCATATGCCCATCTTCTTTGGTTTTGTATCTGATATCATATTTTCTACTTGTTTAGGCATTAATCTACCACAATCTCTTGAACTTGCTATTCCTAATTCTTTCTTAAAGCAATCAATATCAATATCAAAGTGATTTGCATCCTTATGCTTATTATCTCCTATTATTCCTTCTTCTCCAAATATGTCCATAGCCAAATATTTATTATTATCCTCTAAGTAGCTTCCTCCCCACCCATAATTTATGACATTTATTTTACCCATTTCTTTAACAATGTTCATATAACTAGCGTGGGTTGGTGTAAAAGGTTTATTTTCATAAAAAGGTTCATAATCTCCATGAAAATCAAATCTTGCAACAATATCTTTTTTTTCATAAAGAAAAAGAGCACCAAAATGGCTTGGACCTATAAAAACAACATGATCAAATTTATCTTTATTTTCTAAGACAGAATCTTTTTTATCTTTAATTATATCCAAAGGTATTATAGAAAATGAATTTCTTTCATAATTTTTTAAGACATCTATTAAAACTTCTTTTTTTGATGATTCAAGATTTAATTCTCCTTTATCAACAAGCTTGACAGAGTTATAGTTTTTATTACAATCAATTAGATATTCTCTTATCTTATCAGTAGAGCCAGGTAAATAAACCTGATAAGGTAAGTTAAATTCATCACAAAAATAATGAATTATTGTTTCAATAGGCACTCCAATAATAGTTATTTCTTTCATTTTATTTAACTTTTAAAACTAAAGAATTTAGCATATATAAACTTTCTGTTTTTAATTATTATATAGTAATTACAATAAGAGTATTGTGTTATTTCCGTTTTTATTAAACAAATATTTAAATAATTGTTAGTTGTTCTATTTTATATGCTAACATATTCATATTCAAAAGTAACTTGTTTTGAGCAGTGCCCACTTAAGTTTAAGTTTCAGTATATTGACAAGATAAAAACAGAGATAGAGCAGACTATTGAGGCATTTTTAGGGGGCATAGTTCACGAGGTTCTGGAAAAGCTTTACACTGACCTGAAATTCCAAAAAGTTATGAAACTTAATGAGATTCTTGATTTCTATAATGATTTATGGCAGAAGAACTGGAATGATGCTATTGTGATTGTTAAGAAAGGCTATGACAAGGAAAACTACAGGAAGATGGGTGAGAAATTCTTAACAAACTATTATAACCATTACAAGCCTTTTGACAAGGGAAAGGTGCTTGGCCTTGAAACAACAGAATTTATTGACCTTGATGATAAATATAAGTTTCATGTGAGAATAGACAGACTTAATGAAGCAGAGAATGGTGCTTATGAGATTCATGATTACAAAACAGGGGGTTACCTCCCAGAACAGGCAAAATTTGACGAGGACAGGCAGCTTGCTTTGTATTCTTTGTGGGTATTAAAAAAGTTTGGTGATGTAAAGAGAGTAAAGCTTATATGGCATTATCTTGCATTTGACAAGGAAATAGTCTCAGAAAGAACCCAGGACCAGCTTATGAAATTAAGAAGGGAAACAATAAAGGCAATTAATAAAATAGAATCTGCAAAGGATTTTCCTTCTGTTATAACAAAATTATGCGATTGGTGCGAGTTTAGGCCAATCTGCCCTCATTTTAAGCATCTTTACAGGATAGAAACCCTTGAGCCAAAAGAATACCTTGAAGATGATGGGGTAAAGCTTGTAAATGACTATGCCAAAATACAGGGAAAAATAAAGGAATTAAGTGAAGAGCTTGAGAAAATAAGGCAAATCCTGATTGACTTTGCAAAAAAAGAGGATGTTGATGTTATTTTCGGCTCTGATATAAAGGCTTCTGTAAGCTCTTATGAATCATTAAAATTTCCTTCAAAGAATGAAAGGGCTGATTTAAACGAGATGATAAAAAAGCTCGGTTTATGGGATGAGTTAGCAATCGTTGATACAAACGAGCTTGCAAAGAAAATAAAAAACAAAGAGCTGCACGAGGATTTCATAAAGCTGCTTGATAAATTCATAAAGAAGGAAAAAACCAATGTCATAAGGCTGTCAAAGAGCATTAATAACAATTATTAAATGTTTATTATTAATCTTTCCTGGGTTTCCAGATATAAACCTGATCATTTTTTCTTGCTGTTTTTTTAAGCTTGATTCCAATAGATGTTCCTTTGTTTGCGCTGTTTACTGAAGCCTTATTAATTTGCATTGAAGTTATCTTATGCTTTAATGTTCCTGTTGTCGGGCCTATGATAATTATTGTATCTCCTTTTTTGATTTTTCCGCTTTGAATAATAATCTCAGCTGCCATTGGTTTTGCATAAAAATTTTTTACAATCCCGACAAATTCTTTGATATGTGTTGATTTTGAGCCGTAGCATTCTGACCACTGGTTTGAGGGTTTGCCAAGAAAAAATCCTGAGTGAAAACCTCTGTTATAAACTGAACTCAGTTGTTTAAGCAATATCTTTTTATTTTTTTTATTAAGGTTGTTTTCATACCAAAGTTCTATTGCCTTCCTGTAAGCTGAAACAACCTCACTGACATATTCAGGGCTTCTTCCCCTCCCTTCTATCTTCAATGAGTCAACTCCCACATCAAGGATTTTTTCAATAAATGGCATTGTGCATAAATCCTTCGGGTTTAAAACATAATTGCTTCCTAGAACATAAGAATGCCCTTCTTCATTATCAGTTATTGTATATTCTCTTCTGCATGGCTGCAGACAGTCGCCACGGTTTGCACTCTTTCCAAAAACATCCTGGCTGAGGAAGCATCTTCCTGATATGCTAACACACATTGCCCCATGTATAAAGATTTCAATCTCTGCTTTTGTTTTCTTTTTTATCTGCTTTATCTGCTCAAGAGTGCATTCCCTTGCAAGGGTAATTCTTTTTGCCCCTGCCTTCCTGTAAAACTCGCATGCATAAGAATTGCTTGCGCTTGCCTGCGTGCTTAAGAATGCATCAATATTCTGCTTTTTGCATTCTGAAAGGACAGACATGTCCCAGCATATGATTGCATCTACGCCTGCTTTTTTTGCTGCTTTGATAACATTTTTAACTTTTGAAATCTCATTTTCAAAGACTATTGTGTTAACTGTAAGATAAATCTTTACATTTCTTTTATGGGCATATGACACAACATCATGCAACTCCTCAAGAGAAAAATTTTTTGCTGTGATCCTCATATTAAACTCATTGACTCCAAGATAAACTGCATCTGCTCCTGAGTTTATTGCAGACACAAGGCTTTCATGGTTTCCTGCCGGAGCCATAAGCTCTGGCTTTTTTCTTTTTTTTGATGCCATAACAAAATAAAATTATTTTAAGTATATAAATATTATTAGATTAATTGTGCATATATTAAAAAATCATAAAATCCGCAGAAACAATAACATATTTAAGCTAATTAATTTAAGAAAATAATATGCAGCTCAAAGATATAAAGAAGGATATACCTATCCAGGCCTATTGTGTTCTGGAAAAGGAAATTGAAGAATTAAGGCCATGCCAGGAAAAGTCAATAAAAAAAGGGTTATTAGAAGGAAAAAACATCCTTGTATGCACGCCAACTGCAAGCGGAAAAACACTGTGTGCAGAACTAGCTTTCACAAAAACTATTCTTGAAAAAAAAGGCAAGACTGTTTATGTTGTCCCATTAAAAGCACTTGCTTCTGAGAAATTCAGGGACTTCAAAAACAAGTATAGTTTTATAAAAACAGCACTGTCAATAGGAGATATTGACTCATCAGACCCTTATCTTGCAGATTATGATTTGATAATAACCACAAGCGAAAAGTTTGATTCATTGATAAGGCACAGGGCAAGCTGGCTAAACCAGATTTCATTGGTTGTGTTTGATGAAATTCACCTTTTAAATGATCCTGGAAGAGGCCCAACCCTGGAAATAGTAATAACAATATTAAGAAAACTTCTGAAAAATATACAGATATTAGGGCTTTCGGCAACAATAGGAAATCCAAAGCAATTGGCAGAATGGCTTGATGCTAAATTGGTTGAGGATGACTGGAGGCCTGTAAAGCTCCACAAGGGAATTTACCTTAACGGCAAAATAGAATTTGAATAAAAAAGAAAAAAATAAAAAATTAAATAAAAATTGTTTATTTAATCTCTGAATATACTTCTCCAAAGACTGTCATGGCTGTTATTGTTAATGTCATATTCCAGAATCCCATTAATATCAAAGGTATAATCACTGTGATTGTTGTTACAGCTGCTAATGATGATATTATCAATCCAATAACCATTGCATAAACAATTAAAATAATCCATGCAACAAAGTACTTTGATGTAAATGCTTTCTTAAAAATGTCCCCAATTTTAAATGCGTCACTAAAGTTCCATTTTTCAACAAAAAACATTATTGCCATTGGCAGTACATATACTATTAAAACTGCTAATAACCCCAAAAATGCGAGTGTGTTTCCTGCTGATCCAAGTCCCTCAATAAAGGTCTCTGGATTTGATGATAATATCCCTCCCATTATTTTTAAAATCAATGGTCCTACAAATAAAACTGATAATAAAGCCAATGGCAGGAAATATATTACTGAAATCAAAAACATCAAGAAACCCCTAATCCAAAGATTTCCCCAGTCTGACCATTCAGGCAGATTTGGTTTTTTCTTTATAGCTGTTTTTGCACATTCCAAGCCATAACCTGAAGAGAAAAATCCTGTTATTATGCTCACCCAAGGGATCATATACATAAGAGCCCCAATCCCTAGCTTCTTAAAGTCCTGGAAAGGCCTTTTTATTGCTTCTCCGAAATTAACCATTTTATCACCTCTTAAAGAGTTTTATATTAATCTAGAATTATATTTATTTAAATGTTTCTATAATCCGATTCCAGATATAATAAGCCCGGGATCAAATTCTTTTAGGTCATCATATTCCTGGCCTGTGCCCAAATACAAAATAGGCTTTTTTGTTACATAAGAAACAGAGATTGCAGCCCCACCTTTTTCATCAACATCTGATTTAGCTAAGATTATTCCATCTATTCCAACTATCTCATTGAACTTTTTGGCCTGCTCAACACAGTCATTTCCTGTAATGCTTTCTCCGACAAAAAGTGTTAAGTCTGGTTTTGCAATCCTAACCAGTTTTTTAACCTCATCCATCAGGTTAACATTTGAATGAAGCCTTCCAGCAGTGTCTATTAAGACAACATCCTGCTTTTTTGCTTGTGCATATTTTATAGCATCATATGCAACAGCTGCTGAGTCAGAGCCATAATCATGTTTTATCATTCTTACACCAAGCTTGTCAGCATGAATCTGAAGCTGCTCTATTGAAGCTGCCCTAAAAGTGTCTGCTGCTGCAATAACACATTTAAGTTTATTTTTTTGAAGCAGTTTGCATATCTTTGCTATTGTGGTTGTCTTGCCAGAGCCGTTAATTCCGACAAAGCATATGATAAATGGTTTTTTCTCATTTGCTTTCTCAACAATATTTATTTTATCAACAATAAACAGCTCATTCAATGATTTTTTTAATGTTTTAATTATTGTATCTTTTACTTTTTTCCTCAGAATAGGTTTTTCAACAAGCTCCTGCTTTAAGTCCTGCTTTATCTTTTCAATTACTTCAAGGGCAACATTATTCTCCATTAATACAACTTCCAATTCAAAGAATAAGTCATCAAACTGCTTTTCAGAAAGTTCTTTCTTAGATATAACTTCTGTTATCTTTTGAAAAAATCCTTTTTTCTTTTCAGGTTCTTCCTCAACTAATTGTTCTTTAATTTCTTCAACTTTTTCAGGTTTCTCTTCTTTTTCAAATACTTTCTCAATTTCTTTCTTTCCTTCTTCAGTTGGTTTTTCTTTAACTTTTCTTTTAATCTCTTCTTTTAATTCCTTAACTTCTCTTTTTTCTTCTTTAGGTTTCTCTTTTGCTTGTTCAACTTTTTTCTTTTCTTCTTTAAGTTTTTCCTTGATTTTTTTTTCTTCAACTGGTTTTTCTTTAACTTCTTCTTTTACTTCCTCCGGCTTTGGAACTTCCTCTATCTCCTCCTCAATTTTTTTTGAAAATTTTGACAATACTTTCTTGAATTTGTCCTTAAAGAAATTAAACATGTTTACTCCTTCTTTTCGATTATTTTATTAATTTCCTGCTCAATATTTGAAGCCTGCAAACCCATCTTTTGCATTTCAGCTAGTGTTAAATCTCTGTATTTCTTTATAGAATCAAATCTTTTTTTAAGCAAATCTTTTGTTTCAGCAACATTTTTCTTAACAACAATATTACCACCTACATTAACAAGCAGTTCCTTGTTATCCTTTAGCTCTGCAGTTGTAAATATTCCGGGACTTAGTGAAACAAGAATTTTTGTTCCAACAGCTGTTTTATTAAAATCATCCAATGCCTGGATAGTATTATTTAACTCAACTAATTGTTCGTCTAACATGGTTATCTGTTTTTGAATCTGTTTCATCTGCTCATCTAAAAACTGCAGCTCAAGGTACATTTTTTGTAATTCTTTTTGATTTTCTCCCATAACATACACCTAATTAATATACTCTAAAATTTTATTCCTTGTCTCTTCAATATTTTTTATTTCCCTTAACTCATCAGCTAATTTTCCTTCATTAAAAACATGTGTTATCCAATCACTAAAATCATTTTTTTTACTATTTACATGATGTTTAAATGTTTCATTATTAATCTTATCTAATTGTTCAGCCAATTCCCTTAAATTTTTTACCCTTACTCCACTGTTAAATACAAAATATTGTTCAGGTCTTATTTCTTTTTTATTATAATTTAGTTCTTCATTAACAAGTTTTTCTGCTCTTAATCTGTTTAGCATTATCTCAATTTCACCAAAATGCTCTTTCTGCAATAAATTAATTTTCCTTTGGTTTGTTAAATGCAATAAAGGGATAAATGTTAAGACCTTATCCTCTTTGCTGTCAGAAGGAATTAATTCTGTAAAAGTTAGTTTTTTGCTTTTGTTCTTAAAGAAAAATCCTGTTATTTTTCCATAAACTTCTTTTATAATGCTTGTTATTTCCACTGATTTCTTAGGAGCCTCTACTTTTGATGTTGGAATACTCCTCATAACTCTTCTTTTTTTGACTTCCAATGCTTTTTGCAAAGCGTCCATCAGGTCATAGACAGATACCTTTCTCTTTCTTGGCTGAGGAGTTCTTGGTGTTAATAAAGGCTTATCAAAAACTTTTGAACCTTGACTAGCCTCAAATTCACTTTGTAATTCTTCATAAAAGTCCTCCTGTAATTCGTCTAAATCCTTGTCTGCCAAAAGCCTATCTAATTCTGTTATGTCTTCTCCAACGAGCCTGTTTGATTTAATCCTTAATAAGATTGCTGCTGCAAGGACTATCTTGCCTGAAATTCTGAAATCAAGGTCCTTTAATTTCTTAAGCATGTCAAGATATTTCTGTGAAAGTAATGAAATATCAATGTCCCATGGGTCCATCTGCTCTGTTTTTATAAGATCAAGTATTATGGATTGCCATGTTATTTCATCCTTGTCAAATAAAAGCTCAAATATTTTCTCCTGCATTTTAAAATTGAATTAATAAAACTATATAAACATATCGGAAGTAGTTGTAAATTTAATTATAAAATAAAAAGATTTTTATAGAATTCTCTTTTCTCTTAAGAATAAGGGCCCATAGTCTAGTGGCTATGATGTCGCCTTTACACGGCGAAGGTCCCCGGTTCAAATCCGGGTGGGCCCATCACAGCTTTAGTTAAGTTGGCACACTGTCCGGCATAAAGCTGGACGTGCTCGCTTTGCTCGCAGTAAATACAAAAATTTATGTTTTTTTTTTGCGACAGTAGTTTAGTGGTATGATACGTCCCTGCCACGGACGTGACCCGGGTCCGAATCCCGGCTGTCGCATTCATAGAAACCTTTATATATTGCTTAAAAGTTCCTTTTTTTAGTTTTGGGCCCGTAGCTCAGTCTGGTTTAGAGCGCTGGTCTTATAAGACAACCTTTGGTACAACTTTAGGAAAGCCAGAGGTCTGGGGTTCAAACCAAATGGTTACGTTCATTTGATACGCAAAGTCCAGCATAAAGCTGGACGAGCTCACTTCGTTCGCAATCATTTGTGAAAGTCCCCGCGGGCCCATTTGCCCCGTTGGTGTAGCTCGGCCAATCATCCAGGATTTTCGAGGCGAAGAATCAAATTTGAGGTTTTTCCTCACGTCAAAAACATCCTGGGACCTGGGTTCGAACAGCTGGTTATATGCATTTGATACGCAAATCTGGTAATCAGGTCGAAAGTCCCGGACGGGGCATATAATAATAAAGAAATTAACTTAAAAATGAAAAGAAGCTCACGCAGATGGAAAAAGAAAGGCCAGATGAGATGGAAATGGCAGAGAAAAAGAATTAAGAAACTAAAAAGAAAGAACGCTGCAAGGAAATAATAGTTAGTATCTTTTCATTTTTTATTAAGTTTCTTCAAGTGACTTTATGCCATTTAAAGCAAAAGCTTTAAAAAGAATCATAATATGCTTATTTAATCAAGTAAATAGTAATCATCTCCAATATTCTTGGTTTTTTTTAACCATAAAGCATGTATACTTAATTATTTAAGTATTAAGTATGAATAAGAGTGCATTTAGTAATGCAAAAAGGCTTAAAAACCTTAGATTAAGCTAAATTCCAATATATAGCCTTGTATTAAAAGGATCTTTAAAATACCCGTTGATCCTGCGGGAGATTACTGCTATTAGGATTCGACTAAGCCATGCAAGTCATGGGGTCCTTCGGGACACCGGCAGACTGCTCAGTAACACGTCGATAATCTAACCTTAGGTTTGGGATAACCCTGGGAAACTGGGGCTAACACCAAATAGGGGAATTCTTCTGGAATGATTTTTCCCTTAAAAGCAATGCCTAAGGATGAGTTGGCGGCTGATTAGGTTGTTGGTGGGGTAATGGCCCACCAAGCCGAAGATCAGTAGGGGTCTTGAGAGAGATAGCCCCGAGAAGGGCACTGAGATACTGGCCCTAGCCCTAAGGGGTGCAGCAGGCGCGAAACCTTTACAATGCACGAAAGTGTGATAAGGGAATCCTAAGTGCTTTGCTTTTTGCAAAGCTTTTTTCAAGAGTAAATATCTTGGAGAATAAGTGGTGGGAAAGACTGGTGCCAGCAGCCGCGGTAATACCAGCGCCACAAGTGGTGATCATATTTATTGGGCCTAAAGCGTTCGTAGCCGGTTTAATAAATCTTCTGTGAAATTGTCAGGCTTAACCTGACAGCGTGCAGAAGACACTATTAAACTTGGAACCGGGAGGAGTCAGAGGTATTCTTTGGGGAGCGGTAAAATGCTATAATCCTAAGAGGACTAACTGTGGCGAAGGCGTCTGACCAGAACGGATTCGACGGTGATTGGACGAAAGTCAGGGGAGCAATCCGGATTAGATACGAGAAATCATGTCTTATTTCTGGAGTTAGCTCGTAAATTGTTCTATAAAATCTACTTTACGAATTAATGAAAGAAATTGCAAATGATGGTTCCTCGCTAACTACCCGAGTAGTCCTGACTGTAAACACTGCGAGCTAGGTGTTGCATATTCTTCGGGAATATGCAGCGTCGAAGTGAAGACGATAAGCTCGCCGCCTGGGAAGTACGGTCGCAAGGCTGAAACTTAAAGGAATTGGCGGGGGAGCACTACAAGGGGTGCGGCGTGCGGTTTAATTGAACTCAACGCCGGAAATCTTACCAAGGGCGACGGCAGAATGAAAGTCAGGCCAAAGACCTTGCTTAACAAGCCGAGAGGTGGTGCATGGCCGTCGTCAGCTCGTGCTGTGAAGTGTCCTGTTAAGTCAGGCAACGAGCGAGACCTGTACCTATAATTGCTAACAACTCTTTCAGAGGATTGAGCACATTATAGGGACTGCTGTGGAAACGCAGAGGAAGGTGCAGGCTACGATAGGTCTGTATGCCCCGAATCCCTTGGGCTACACGCGCGCAACAATGGTAGGAACAATGGGACACAACTCCGAAAGGAGAAGTTAATCCTCTAAATCCTATCTTAGTCCAGATTGAGGGCTGTAACTTGCCCTCATGACGATGGAATCCCTAGTAATCGGACGTCAACATCGTCCGGTGAATATGTCCCTGCTCCTTGCACACACCGCCCGTCAAACCACTCGAGCAGGGTTTAGGTGAGACTTAATATATTTGATTAAGCCGAACCTAAGCTCAGTGAGATGGGTTAAGTCGTCACAAGGTAGCCGTAGGGGAACCTGCGGCTGGATCACCTCCTTTTTATTTTACTAATGCACTCTTTTTTATTATCATATGGGCCTGTAGCTCAGCCCGGTAGAGCATCGCCCTTGCAAGGCGGGGGCCTCGGGTTCGAACAGCTTCTTGCCATAAACGCAAGGGCTTTGAAAGTCCCGACGGGTCCATTTCATGTTTATCAATAAAGTAAATTTATCCAATGTTGAACATTGGGTAAAGGGTTAAGTTAGGAAAACCCTAATTCCTGATTATGAGACCATGCATAGGCAAAGTACAATTAAACTATTAGGTGGATGACTTGGCTCAAGATGCTGATGAAGGATGTGACAAGCTACACTATGCTCTGGCGAGGCGCATGTAGCCTTTGAACCAGAGATTTCCTAATGTGACTTCACTTTAAATCCGTAAGGATGGGGAACGCAGGGGATTGAAACATCTTAGTACCTGCAGGAAAAAAAATCAATTGAGATGCTGTTAGTAAGAGCGACTGAAAACAGCACAAGGCAAACTGAATCCTTTTTTGAAAGAAAAAGGAGATGTGGTGTTATAAGACCGCTTTTTATCTTCTTTCGGGAACTCAAATTTTTCTGGAAAGTTAGGCCAAAGAGGGTGACAGCCCCGTAGAGGCAACTGAAAAAGATTTTAGCGTGTTCTTGAGTACTGTTTACTGGAAACTAAGCAGGAAATTAGGAGGCATCAACTTCTAACCTTAAATACATTTTGAGTCCGATAGAGCACAGTACCGTGAGGGAAAGTTGAAAAGAACCCTTAACAGGGAGTTAAAAGATCCTGAAACCTAATAGTGATGGAAGGGCAGGGCTCTTAGGAGTTCTGCCGTCCGTTTCGAATAACGTGCCAGGGAGTTTATCTAAGTGGCAAGGATAATTCTTTAAAAGAAGCATCCTAAGGGAAACCAACAAGCTCGCAGCTTGCAAGGAGCAGGGTATTAACGTGCCTGTAGTCACTTGGATATGACCCGAAGCCGGGCGATCTAACCATGGGTAAGGTGAAGCGAGGATAAAACCTCGTGGAGGCCTGAAGAGGTTCTACGTGCAAGTGTTCTTCTAACCTGTGGCTAGGGGTGAAAAGCCAATCGAGCCCGGTGATAGCTGGTTCCTACCGAAGTTGGCCGTAGTCAAGTTTCAGATAAGATAACTAAAATTGTAGAGCTACGGATTGGGAATTTAGGCCTCGAAAGGGGTCGGTTCGCTGTCCAACTCCAAATATATTAGTATCATAGATTCTGGAAAACGGCGGCTCGTCGTAAGGGTGAGTCGCGAAAGGGGAACAACCCAGACTATAGTTAAGGTCCTAAAGTATTAACTAAGTGTTAAAGGGTGAAGAGTGTCCATAGCCTAAGACAGCGAGGAGGTTGGCTTAGAAGCAGCCATCCTTTAAAAAGTGTGTAACAACTTACTTGTCAAGGTTATGGGTCTCGAAGATGGACAGGGCTAAGTTAATCACCGATACTATAGACAACCGAAAGGTTTGTGGTAGGTAGGCATTCTGATAGGGAAGAAGCATTTTTGCAAAAAGATGTTGACCTGTTAGGAAAGAGAATCCTGGTAATAGTAAGATCATAGCAGAGTGAGAATCTCTGCCATCGAAAGGGCAAGGGTTCCTTGACAATATAGTTTAGTCAAGGGTTAGTTGATCCTAACCAATCTCATAAATTGAGAAAAGGGAAAGGGAAAACGGTTAATATTCCGTTACTATTCAAATATTCGGCAACGAAAGTTTGATTACTGACACTTTGGGTTAGGCTAATACAAATTGTCGTTTGTATCAACTGGAATAAATCAATGGAGTATCACAATGATGAGAAATTGATTAAATCCAGGATGAGTGGTTCTTATGAATCATTTAGCTGATACCTTGAGTCCATGAAAAAGGAATCAAAACAGATTTTGGATAATTATACCCAGAACCAGCACAGGTGCCCCTAGGTGAGAAACCTAAGATGTGAAGGAGTAATCTAATTGAGGGAATTCGGCAAATTAGCCCCGTACCCTAGGTATAAGGGGTCCCTGCTCTTGTGTTTGTATAAATGCGATAGCAGGGCTCAGTAACAAAGATGGTTCGACTGTTTAACAAAAACTTAACTGACTGCTAGCCTGTAAAGGTGTGTATAGTCGGTGACGTCTGCCCAGTGTCAGTACCTAAAACCTCTTTTCAAGGAGGCTAAGGGCTGGTAAACGGCGGGGGTAACTATAACTCTCTTAAGGTAGCTTAATGCCTTGCCGATTGAATGTCGGCTTGCATGAATGGCGTAACGAAATCGTCGCTGTCCCCAAATAGAATCCTCCGAACATTCTTTCCTGGTGCAAAAGCCAGGGATCTCCAGAGGGAAGTAAAGACCCCGTGAAACTTTACTGTAGCCTGTAGTTGTGATGTGAATTTTGATGTGCAGTGTAGGTGGAAGTTGCTAAAGCTTGAACGCTAGTTTAAGTGTAGACGACAATGAGACACCACCCTTTAGAGTTTACGTCACTAACTGAGAAATCAGAACACCTATAGGTGGACAGTTTGGCTGGGGTGGCACTCTACTGAAATGATATCAGTAGAGCCCAAAGGTTGACTCAAACGGGTCAGAAATCCGTTGTAGAGTGCAAGAGCAAAAGTCAGCCTGACTGGATTCCGACCAATAAGGGATCCAGAGAAGAAATTCTGGTCTAGCGAACCTCTATGCCTCCTTGATGGGGGCTAGGGATGACAGAAAAGTTACTCCGGGGATAACAGAGTTGTAGCGCCCGAGAGTTCATATCGACGGCGCTGCTTGCTACATCGATGTCGGCTCTTCCTATCCCGGCCGTGCAGAAGCGGCCAAGGGTGGGGGTGTTCACCCATTAAAAGGGATCGTGAGCTGGGTTCAGAACGCTGTGAGGCAGTTTGTTTAATATCTGCTGGAGATGTAGGATATCTGAAGGGAAGGACCCCCTAGTACGAGAGGAACGGGGGCTCGGGGCCTCTGGTCTACCGGTTATCTGACAAGGTAAGCCGGGCAGCTACGCCCCAAGGGATAAGTGCTGAAAGCATCTAAGCACGAAACCCGCCTTGAAAAGAGATATCTTAGGGCTCGGGTAGAAGACCCGTTTAATGGGACCGGTGTGTAAGTGCCAAGCTTCGGCGAGGCATTCAGCACGCGGTTTCCAACAGCCCATAGTTACTTTGCTTATGCATGGTTTTCATTTATTTTATTTCTATGAAATATTAATTCAAAAAATAATGAGAACTGTCTTAGCGTGAGCTCTAAATTAATGCAAAAAAATTGATTAAGGTTTAAACCGCAATATTGCAAAACATTTAAATAGTTACAAATAAAAAATTAAACAATAATGAAAAAAATCATTAATATCACGCTTTTTTTGATTTGCCTTTGTCTGTTAATTATTTCTTGTGTTCCATATGTCTATGCTGATGGTGGCATGGTTATGTATAAAACGGATAGATGGGAGATGCTTGATGAAGAACAGCAGTTATGTGCAATAAACTATAATCAAGGAATCCAGAATATGATTCTAAGTGTTAATACTGGCGAAGAAATTACAGGTGAAAAAGCTGTATGGATTTTTCCAGTTCCTGCAAAACCTGAAAAAACAGTAATAAACATAGTAAAAGAATTCCCTGAACTTAGCGGATATGATGTAGAATCCAAGGCTGAAAACTCTGTTTCTGATATATTTGGTTTTATACGTGCATCCCAGATATATACAATGCCATTATTGATTTTTACAGGTAGTATGGGAGGGTTTGCTTCACAAGGAATGAAATCTCTGGATGGTATTGGTGGTATTGAAGGTGTTACTGTCCATGAAAGTATTGAAAAAAGTGGCTTAACAACTGAACTTATTTCTACAGTTAATAGTGATTCATTCTCAAATTATTTAATCAGCAAGGATTTAGATGTTCCGCCTAATTTTAAATCAATTTTGGATGAATACATTGGAGAAGAATATTCTTTTGTGGTATCCTGGATTTCAGATGTTGAAAAATTCAAGTCAGAACAGCCTGAAGGTTATATTATTGGATTGCTTGAAGAAGGAAAAATAGATGAAGCAAAAGAATTATTTGATAGTTTAGATTATGATCCTGAAAAAGATGAAAGATATGGTTTCTATTATTATGTAAACAGAATTTTTGAGAGGATTAATGAAGGAAGAGAAATTGGTGAATGGGATATACAATATTTAAGAGAAATTAGAGGTGCTGGAAATATTCTCAGTGTGTTTATATCATTCCCTACTGAAAAGATGTATTACCCACTAAAGCCAACATCTGTTTATGGAAGCAAGAGAGTTCCAGCTGTTATTTATGTAATGGATTATGTCAAGCCGGAATTATACTCTGAAATAAAGCCATATACAGAAACTAATTATTTCTTTCGTAAAAATTTTGATGTTCCAGAAGAATTAGTTGATTTCTTTGGTGATTCTAATAAAAAAGATTTAAAATATACAAAAATAGAAATAGATCCTCCCTCAAAATATTTGACTGAAGATTTGTGGATTGAAAGAGAAGTTCCATTAAAAGTATTTCTTGCTGACTCTGTGAATAGGTTTGCATTCTGGTTAGGCTTGTTTTTCTTTGTAATCTGCTCTTGCCTTGCAAGTTTATTATCAGGAATAATTATATTTGGGTTTAGGACTTCAAAAGTAAAGTTTGCATTATTTGGATTATGGAACTTTCTTACTCTGATTGGATTTTCAGTTGCAGCCTATATAAATAAAATTGATGTTAAATTTGTTGGGTTACAAGAAATTCAACAAAAAAGAACAAGTTTTGGAAAAGAAGTTATAACTATTTTGATTATAGCTCTTGTAATACCTTTATTATCTTTATTATTTATTGGATTCTCATTTAGGTATTTGTCACTTAGATACTTTTATTCTAATGTTTTTATTCCTTTTGTAATAATCTATGCTTTTACAATTGTGTTAATTGCTCCTTTTGTAAGTGGATATTATAAGAATAGAAGAATAATGAAATTTATTATTTTATTTACTGTATTGTTCACACTTTTAACAATTTTATTTCAATACTTGTTAAAGCTGATGTTTGTATAGATGTTAGTTCTTTGCAGAGTTTTCATTTTATTTTTGTTTCTTTCTAGAGAATAAAAGCAATATTTTAAGTACTTTTAAATAGTAATAAAATCAAAAGATTTATATATGTTATACGTGCCAAAGAAATATAAATAGTTTGGAGAATAAAATGATAAATGAAAATATGATTTACCCATTTGCTTATTCAAAGGAAAACCTTATTCTGCCTGATGTCACAGTTATGTCTAAAGATGTTGCAAGTAATTTTAAGGTTATCAAATCAGATAATGTTCTATTTCCGGAAGCTGCTAACAACTTGGAAGCTGCAAAAGAACTTAAAGAAGTTTTGTCTAAAATTCAAATATATTCAGAAAAACCAGGATATGTTTGTTCTCTTGATTCAGTAAACAGATTTGGAGTACAGAAAGGAGCTGAAGAAACTATTGAATTAATATTAACCAAATATGTTGATGTATGCAGGGAAAAAAGAAAGGCAAAATTAGGATTTGGACCAGGAATACAATACAATTTTTTTGGTTTAAGACCTGAAGGAATAGAAGTTACTCTTGGAAATTATGGAACATTTGCTGCAACTCTTTTAAAAGGTGCAGAAGATAAAAATTATAAAAAATTTCTTATAGAACAAGGTGAGAAATTATTAGGTAACAGGCAAGGGTTTTTTGTTAACCCTCCTGCAACAAATGCAATATGCGAAAGCAGTGATGGATATATTTTGGTTGTAAATAGAGGTCCAACTGCAGAATATAACAAGATGTACCATAATCTTGCCGCAGGTCACCATGACCCTGAAAAATTGAGTGATAAAGGTAAAGAAATTCCACTTGAGGATTTAATTTATCATCAACTTGATGTAGAGGTTGGTCTTAAAAGAACAGACATGCTCAACTTTAACTTTAATGGAATTGCATTTTCTGCTGGGAATGATAAGGATATTTTTGGAACAGAAAAAGTAGAAGTATTGACATATGTAAAGATTGATAAAACTGTAAAAGAAGTTGTTGAAAGCATAAATCAAAATCCTGAACACAGGTGGGAAACAAGGCAATTGTTAGCTGTGCCAAGAGAAAAGATTAATGAGTTTGTCAAGAAAACATCTGATGCAAAGAAAGAAGTTGGTTATGTTGTGGGAATAGAAAAATATTTTAGTGATGTGCAACCGGGCATTGACTCAAATTCAAAGTCATACTGGGTTCCTGTTGGTCTTGCTAACCTGATTGCATGGACAAGAGTTAATCCATATATTCTTGATTAGATTTTTTATTTTTTTGTTTATTCTGCAAATAGTCAAAACAAAAAGGTTTTAAAAGTAAGAGATTCTATGTTTTATTAAGATGATATGCCTAGGAATAGAAAGCACGGCCCACACATTCGGAGTGGGGATTGTAAAAGACAAGAAAGTATTGGCCAATGTAAAGGATTCTTACACCACAAAGTCAGGGGGCATAATTCCTTTTAATGCAGCAGAGCACCATATTGATGTCTGCGATAAGGTAATTGAAGAGGCATTGGAAAAGGCCAATATAAAACTAAGTGATGTTGACTTGATTTCTTTTTCACAGGGGCCGGGCATAGGCCATTGTTTAAGGATTGGTGCAATGATTGCAAGGTCTTTAAGCTTAATGCTAAACAAGCCGATTATTGGCGTTAACCACTGCACTGCCCACTTGGAGATTGGAAAATTATTGACAAAAGCAAAAGATCCTGTTTTACTTTATGCATCAGGAGCAAACACGCAGGTCATTGCATTTGAGGGCGGAAAATATCGTATTTTCGGAGAAACGCTTGATATGGGAGTTGGAAATTTTCTTGATGCATTTGCAAGGCATATTGGCCTCGGGTTTCCAGGCGGCCCAAAGCTTGACAAACTTGCTAAAAAGGGAAAAAGTTTCATTGAAATGCCTTATATTGTTAAGGGAATGGATGTCAGCTTTGGAGGCATATTGACTAATTTAAAGCAGAAATTCAGCTCTAAAAAATACACAAATGCAGACCTTGCTTACTCAATGCAGGAGACTGTTTTTGCAATGCTTTTGGAAGTGAGCGAGAGGGCGATGTTTCACTGCGATAAAAAAGAATTATTGCTTGGCGGGGGAGTTGCCTGCAACACAAGGCTGCAGGAAATGGCAAAAATAATGTGCAGGGAAAATGGCTCTAAATGCTTTATACTTGAAAATCAGTTTAATGTTGACAATGGCGCGATGATTGCCTGGCTGGGCCTAAAGGAATACACAGATGGAAAAAGGCAGAGCATTGAAAATACAGAGATAAGGCCATACTGGAGGACAGATGAATCCTGAAGCCAATGAATTAAATGAAGAGTTGGAAGAAGAAAAAGGAAGAAGCCCTTTTGTTTATATTATCGCTCTGTTCATGGTTTTACTCCTGATTTTGTGGATTGTTCCTTATTATTCAGTAAGGCTTGACCCAGAGCCAAAAAATATTCCATCAAAGGAAAGTATTCTTCCGGCAAACATAACAGTTGGGGAAAGAAATACGACTTTAATAACCAGAAATGAGTTTTTGAGTTTGCTTAATCCAAATGACCAGCTGATAAAGCAGACAGCATCAAAGGTTGCATCGCAGTCATGCAGCAGCGAAAAAATTTGCCAGGCAAAGGCAATATTTTATTTTGTGAGAGATAATTTTGATTATGTGAGCGACCCAAGAACAGAGTATGTTGAGTCTGCAAGGGAAGTTCTGGCCACAGGAGGCTCTGACTGTGATGGAATGGCAGTTCTTTTGGCAAACCTTGAAATGGCCATCGGCATTGAAACAAGGTTTGTTTTTATTCCTGACCATGTGTATGTGCAGATAAAGCTTGATGAGGCCATGAAGAAATACAAGACAGACGATGGATGGATTAACCTTGATGCAACATGCAGCTACTGTGAATTTGGCGAGATTCCTTACCAAAATATAGAGAGCAAAAAAAGTTATGTTTCTTAGAATACCTTAAATTAAGAAATGAGAACTATTGTGTAATGATTTATAAAAATTATTTATAATTTATCTATAGTTTCTTCAACATTTTTATACCATTTATAAGTTAGTTCTTTCATCTTACTTTTAATCTCATCTTTATTATTTGACTTGTATAAGAAAATATATCCCCCCCTGAATAAATTTTTTTGTGTCCTCTTAGCTAGTCCTTTTTCAACAAGGTTTTTTATTGCTTTCTGAATTGTTGTTCTTTCTAGTTCCATTGCCTTGGAAATCTGGAATATAGTACACATCTTGTCATTTCTTAACAGAAAAATTAAGACGTTGTATTCGGTTTTATTCAGATTAAATGAACATCTTGTTAGTTCTTCTTCAGTTATCTTCTTGCATGAAAATGTTATCATTTCCTATTCTCTTTCTTTTTTTATCATTTGTCTAGTGTTTCTATCGTAAACCTTACTTTTCTTCTCATGCCTACTTGTGGTACAAACTGGGCTAGAAAATCGCCGAAGGACTTGTTTTCGCCTTCGCACCCAATGTGATTGTATTTCTTGTCTCCAAATGTTTCTATTCTATTAAACAACCAGCCTTCTATTATTTTTTTCATTTTCCCTCTTATTGTTTTTAATAAAACTTTTATTTTATATTTATTTTTAAATTTATCTTTCTCTTGTCATTAGATTGCCCATTCTCCAGTTAATTCATTTCAACTACCTTTCTTTTTTGATCTGTAATTACCATTTAACATTTATTGGAATCTTTTTTAATAAACTCCTAAAAAATCCTTTTGGCTCTTCCCATTTTGCTAAACCTAAACTAATATCAATTGCTTTCAATAAGCCCTTTTTTGATGGCAATCCCCTAAATCCTATATCCTGAGGATAAGCAGGACCTCTAACAAAAATTATTGGAACAGCCATTACCCCCAGTTGTTCTGCTTTTCTATGGCCATGTGGAGTTGCTGTGCTTAATTCAGTAACCTTTACATCATCTCTTTCTTTCTCAATTTGCTTTGCCAAATCTAACGCAGGATGACAATGGGGGCATGTGGGAGAGGTAAAAACCTGTATCTTGACCTTTCCAATAGAGTTTATTGCTTCTTTCTCTTCTTCTTTGTCTTCTTCCCAACCACATTCTTCATGATAATGCCAGTTAACTGGAATTTCTTTTCCGCATTTTGGGCAAGGTCTTAGTTTTTTTGCAAAACCCTGTTTTTCTGATTCCAGTTCTATTTTAATCTGATCAATTTCTGATATTATAGAATCTTGCCTGCAATCTATTTTATCTATCTTTTCCTCTGTATTATTATCCCTAATTTTGCCCTCAATCCTTTCTTTATTCTCCATTATTGAGTTATATTCTTTAAGAAAATCTTCAAAATACTGTTGGTTCATCATGCTTATCTGTTTCATAACTTTCTGAGTATTTTTATCTTTTAAGTGTAATTCTCCTCCCCCTATGCTCTTAGACATTTCCCTTAAAATTTCAACTATTCTTAGTTCAGAGTCTGTAAGCAATGCATTTAGAGCATCTGTTGCATAATTCTCAATAATCTTTTCATACTGCTTTGCATTTCTCTTGTACTTTTTGAATGACCTTCTAAACATTGAAAAATCAAAATATATTCTATCTCTTAGTTTTTGGGTTTCCAGCTCTATTTCTTTTCTCTTATCCCTTAGTTTGAGTAGCTGGTTATATTCCTCTGAAGCAATTATCTCTTCCTCTTCTTTTATTAAAACTCTCGATTCATCTTCTAATTTTGAAATCTCATCTCTTATCTTGCTCATATAACTATTTAAATCTTCATTTGACTTCTCATCTTCTTCTAAAAGTTCTTTTTCATCCATCTTTATCTAATTTGATTCATTGAATAGTTACTTTTTGATTTTGTATTTTGTCTGGTATTTTTCAATAACCCCTATTTTATCTTTCAATTGCAATTCTCTATCCTGAATATAATTAAGCTTATTTTTTAATGTAATCATTGCCTTTTCTATCTCTTTTCCAAGATAGGCAGCATGGTCTAACCTTGAGATTAATTTTCTTTTAATAATAGATTGTATTATTTGTGATGTATTTATGCCAGCAAAAGTGTATTTCAAAGTATTCTTTGAATCATAATATCTTACAAAGACTTTTTTCTGAGAGAAAAAAGGTTTTACTGTAAAATATCCTTTTGGGTCTGGGTTCCATTTTAACATAATATCAGATGTGTCTATTGCATTACTTAACTCTGAGTTATTAACCATTCAACTGCCCCCTCCAAAATTGTTATCATCAGCTTCAATTTTGATTTTATTGACATCCATCTTTTTCATCAGTTTTTAGCTTTCTCCTTTAGTAAAAAATATCACAACTCATTCAACTCTTGATTTAATTTTAATAACATCTCTTTTGCATCGCCAAACAGCATTAAAGTATTATTTTTTTCAAATAATTCATTTTTAATGCCTGCAAATCCAGGACTCAGGCTTCTTTTTATTACTATTACAGTTTTAGCCTCATAAACATTTAAGATTGGCATTCCATAAATAGGGCTTGATTTATCATCTTTAGCAGCAGGGTTTACAACATCATTTGCACCAATCACAATAGCAACATCTGTTTGTTTAAACTGGCTATTAATTAATTCTAATTCCTTCAATTTTTCATAAGGAACATCTGCTTCTGCTAAAAGAATATTCATATGACCAGGCATTCTTCCAGCTACAGGATGAATAGCAAACTCTACTTTTATTCCTCTTTGCTCAAGTGTTGTCATAATATCATGAACTGCATTCTGTGCTTGAGCAACAGCCATGCCATATCCTGGGACAATAATAATAGACCTTGCAGCATCTAAAATACTAGCAACCTCTTCTGGTGAAGCTTGTTTTATATTAATGTATTCTGATTTTTCTTTTTTGTCTTCTTTGGTTTGGCCAAAACCCCCAAACAGAACATTAACTAGAGATCTATTCATTGCTTTGCACATTATTTTGGTTAATATAATACCAGACGCACCAACTAATGCGCCGCTTATAATCAATAATAAATTTCCTAACATAAATCCTGCCATAGAAGCAGCTAATCCAGAATAAGAGTTTAATAATGCAATAACAATAGGCATATCTGCTCCACCAATTGGTGTAACAAGCAAAATACCAAGTATAAACGCAACACCCATCATAATAAGCAGTATTATGATTGCTGTACTAATATTCTGGCAGATAATGATAGCTCTAACACCTAAAGAAATGACTACTATAAATAATAATACATTTAATATATTTCTTCCTTTAAACAAAATTGGTTGGCTTTTTATTAATCCTTGAAGTTTTGCAAATGCAACCATACTTCCTGTAAATGTTACTGTGCCAATAATAATGCTTAATACAACAGTAATCATATCAAGTGAAATTGTAACTCCATTAAATAAAAGGTATGATAATGCAACTAAAACAGATGCACCCCCTCCAAGACCATTAAAGATAGCTACTAATTGGGGTATAGCAGTCATTTTAATTTTCTTTGAAAGTACTACTCCTATTAATCCTCCAGTAACAATGCCTGTTATAATATATACCCAATTAATTGAACTAGTGTTATCTAATTGTATTTTTACAATTGTTGCAATAACAGCCAGCAACATAGCAACAGCTGATAAACGGTTTCCCCTCGGTGCTGTCTTAACTTTAGATAATTGATTTATACCTATTATAAACAAAATTGCTGCAATTAGGTATATAAATTCAATAATTATATTCATTTTTCTTTTTTCCTCACAAACATCTGCAGCATCCTGTCAGTTACCATAAACCCCCCAATAACATTGATAGTAGCAAAGATTAAAGCAAATAATCCAATAATATTTACTAATGTGTTGGCTGTATAAGCTAATGATGTCAATGCTCCAATAATTATTATACCAGATATTGCATTAGTTCCAGACATTAAGGGCGTATGTAATGTAGGTGGAACCTTTATAATTATTTCATAACCTACAAAAATAGACAGTATAAATACAACCAATAAATAAAATAATTCTATCATTTATACCCCCTAATTTTCTCATTAACAATCTTTCCATCCTTTGTTATTAATGTTGATGAAGTTATATAATCTTCATTATCAATATTTAGTTTACCTTCTTTAGTAATATTTAATAAAAATGCAAGTATATTTGAAGAAAACATCTGTGTTGAATGGATAGGTACTGTTCCAGGTATGTTAGTATAGCCTATTATCTTCACACCATTCTTAACAACTATTTTATTTGGTTCTGTCAAAGCACAATTTCCACCCTGCACTGCAGCTAAATCAACTATCACAGATCCATGAGACATTGATTTAACCATATCTTCTGTTATTAATACAGGTGCTTTTTTTCCTGCAACTAAAGCTGTAGTAATAACAACATCAGCATTTGCTATTCTTTTCTTTACTTCTTCAGTCTGTTTTTTAAGATACTCTTTAGAAGCCTGTTTTGCATAACCTTGTTTATCTGAAGCATTTTTATCAAAGCCAACATCAATAAACTGTGCTCCTAAACTTTCAACCTGTTCTTTTACTTCTGGCCTTACATCAGAAACCTCTACTTTGGATCCTAAACGCTGCGCAGTTGCGATAGCTTGGAGACCAGCAACACCTGCTCCTAAAATAACAACTTTAGCAGGATGAATAGTGCCAGCAGCAGTCATCATTAATGGAAATAATTTTCCAAGCTCATTTGCACCCATAATAACTGCTTTATAACCAGCAATATTACTTTGTGAGCTTAATACATCCATGCTCTGGGCTCTTGAAATCCTAGGAATCAAATTCAATGAAAATAAGGTTATTTTTTTCTTGACACATTTTTTTATAGTTTCTAATTCTAAATCAGGCACTAACATTGATATCCAACAAGCACCATCCTTTAACATGTCTATTTGATGTTTTGATGTTTTAGGATGTATTTGTGGAGTATTTATTCCTAAAACAATATCTGCAGAATTGTAAACTTCTCCTATCTTAGCTCCTGCTTGTTCATATTCTTTATCAGAGGTATATGAACCAGAGCCAGCTCCTGCCTCTACTATTACTTTAAATCCATTTTTAGTCATGGATTTAACTGTCTTAGGAGTAGCTGCTACTCTTGTTTCAGTGCTTATAACCTCTTTTATTATTCCAATAACAAGACTTGATTTTTCCATTTTATTACCCTATTTACTCTTCTTTGTTCAAGTTCTTATCTATCCAATTTTTAACCAGTAGTTCTGGAAGAGCACCGATAAACTCATCAGCTACTTCTCCATTTTTAAACATTTTAACAGAGGGAATACTCATAATACTATATTTTTGAGCTACTGTTCTTGCTTCATCAACATTGACTTTTGCCAAAATGAATTTTCCTTTATATTCCTCAGCAAATTTTTCCAATGCTGGACTAAGCATTAAACAAGGTCTACACCAAGTCGCCCAAAAGTCAACAACTATTGGAACTTTTTTTGATTGTTCAATTACCATTTCGTTAAAACTATTGTCATTCACTTCAATTTCAGTTTCCATTTTATCCTCCTCAGACTTTCTTATTAATTCTTTCATCTTCTTTTTTCTGATTTTTTCAAGTTTATCCATATTATTACCATGACCAAATCAGTCGATAGTGAATAAATTAATCACACCTGCTTTAAATAGTTTGTGGAGTTGTGGATTTAAGATAGTCTAAAAATCACAATTAAGTTTAAAAGCATAAATATACATTTCATCCTTTTTCTAAAATATCACATCAGGATTTCTATAAAGATTTGTTTATACCTTTTAAATAGCAATATTTATAAATAAGCAAAAAGACCTTATTTAAACATAATAATAATGCTTATAACAGTATTCCCGAAAACTAATGGCCTTTCTGGCCAGTAGGAGGGTGGAGGTTGCTTAATGGATAAAAAGAAGTTTTTAGAGGCCTTAAATAAGGCAAAACAAGATTCTAAGAAAAGGAATTTCAAGCAGAAGGTTGATTTAATAGTTAATCTTAAGGATTTAGACCTTAAGAAGCCAGACCAGCAGGTAGAATTCTTCTTAAAGTTGCGTTACAATAAGGGCAAGGAATCAAAAATATGCGCTCTTGTAGGCCCAGAGCTTTCAGCTAAAGCAAAATCATCATGTGATAATTGTATTGTATCAGACGACTTTCAGAAGTATGCAGGGGATAAAAAACTATCAAAAAAACTCTGCAATGAATATGACTTCTTTATAGCACAGGCAAATATGATGGCAAAGGTTGCTGCAGCTTTTGGGCGTATTTTGGGGCCAAAGGGAAAAATGCCTAACCCAAAATCAGGCTGTGTTGTCACAGACAAAACAGACTTTAATGCACTTTGCGAAAGCCTTAAAAAAACAGTCAAGGTATCTGCAAAAACAAGCCTTATAATACAATTAATAATAGGCAATGAAGAAATGAAAGATGAAGAGATAGCTGACAATGCATACAGCATTTACGAGCAGCTTACGCATCATCTTCCAAATGAAAAACATAATATAAAATCAGTATTTTTAAAGCTTACAATGGGTAAGCCTGTAAAGGTGTTATAAATGGCTCACGTTGCCGAATCCAAGAAAAAAGTTGTAAAGGAATTTTGTGATTTGATTAATTCTTACCCTGTTATCGGTGTTGTGGATATGGAAAACCTTCCAACTGCCCAGCTGCAAAAGATGAGGGGGCAGCTAAGGGGCAAGGTTGTTATAAGGATGACCAAAAGAAGGTTTATGAATATTGTCCTGGACAAAGTAAAAGATAACAAGAAAGGCATTGAAGAAATGAAAAAATACCTAATAGGTATGCCTGCGTTATTGTTTACAAAAGATGACCCATTCAAGCTTGCAAAGACCTTAAAGAGAAGCATGTCAACAGCTCCTGCAAAGCAAGGCCAGGTTGCACCAAAAGATATCATAGTTAGCGCAGGGCCAACACCATTCAGCCCAGGGCCTGTTATAAGTGAGCTTGCATCAGCAGGCATAAAAACAGCTATTGAAAATGGCAAAATTGTTGTTAAAAGCGATGCTGTTGTTGTAAAAAAAGGAAACAAAGTAAGTGCTGCTATTGCTGGAATACTTGTAAGATTAGGTGTTGAGCCAATGAATGTTGGTCTCAATTTAACAGCTGTTTATGATAATGGAACAATATTTACAAGAGATGTGCTCAACATTGATGAAGAGGAGTTTATCAAAAAGATAAAAATAGCATATAACTCTGCTATTGGGCTTGCAATTGAGTTATCATTCTTAACTAAAGAGACAACAGAAATGATGATAGCAAAGGCTTTCAGGGAAGCAAAGAGCCTTGCCCTTTCACAAAATATAATGGCTGATGGTGTTAAGGAAGAGATTATGGCAAAAGCAAATAAAGAGATGCTTGCACTAAAATCAAAATTAAACTTTCCTGATGCACCAAAAGAAGAAGTTAAAACAGAGGAAACTCAGGATAAACAAAATTAAATATAAAATTTGGAGGAAAATAAAATGGAATATGTATACACTGCAATGTTGATCCACAAGGCTGGAGGAAAAATAGATGAGGCAACAGTAACAAAAGTATTAGAAGCTGCTGGGGTAAAACCAGATGCAGCAAGAGTTAAGGCATTAGTAGCAGCATTTGATGGGGTTGATGTTGAAAAAGTAATTAAAGAAGCATCTGTTATGCAGGTAGCAGCACCAGCTGCTGAAGCAAAAGCAGAAAAGAAGGAAGCAAAGCCAGAGGCTAATAAGGAAGAAGAGAAGAAAAGCCAGGAACAGGCAGCTGCTGGTCTAGGTTCGTTGTTTGGTTAGTTATTTTTTATTTTTAATTGTTAAGTGAGAGGCTATGCCAGAAAAAAAGGATAATAAGGAATTATTAAAAAATCTTAGCAAATGCAGAAAGGAAATAATTGAGTTAAGATTGAGTTTAAATCAGTTGGACAACCAAAAGGAAGAGTGGTTTAAGAAAAAAGAAAAAGCAAGCAATGATCTTTCTAACCTTTTTAAAAAGATTAAGGAACTAAAAAATAGCAGAAATAATCTGACAAAAAAAGTTAAGGAATTAAAGTCTAAAAGAGAAAACTACAACAATTTGATTAAGGACAAAATTTCTGATATAAAAAAAGTTAACAAAGAAAAAGATGATATTATAAATAAATTTAACCTAAAGGAAGATCCTTCCCAGCTTAAACATGAGATTGAAAGACTTGAGATGAAGATAGAAACTGAGGTAATGCCCTTTGATAAAGAGCAGAAACTTATGAAGGAAATAAATCGCAAGAAAAAGCAATACAAAGAAGCAGAAAAAGTCAGCCGAGTCTGGAAAGACTCTAACTCACTCTCCAATGAAATTGACAAACTGAAAAAAGAGGCTGATGATGCTCACAAAAATATTAAAATCAATGCTGATGAAAGCCAGAAAAAGCATGAGGAGATGCTAATCCTTCTTAAAAGTATTGATGGACTAAAAAAAGAGGAAGAGTCTGCTTATAAAAAATTCTTTGAATTTAAAAAGAAATTGGCAGAGGTTAATGATTTATTGAAAAAAAAGCTGTTTGAAATAAATGAGATAAACAAAAAACTAGGATTATCCAAAGAACAGGCAAAAAAAGAAAAAAAGCAAAAGCAGGAAAAGATAATAAAAGAAAAAGAGGAAAAGGTTGAAGATAAGATTAAAAAAGGAAAGAAACTTACAACAGAAGATCTTCTTGTATTCCAGAGATTGGATAGTAATGAAAAGTAATTCTTTTTAATTTTAAGTTGTGTGATAAATCTTGAATATATCCTTACAAATAGAATTATTTCTGCTCAGGTTTCTTTGTGAATTCAGTATATCCGCATTTTCCGCAGCTAACCCTGTCTTTGTGCTTTGCAAGGAAGACTCCTGGCCCGCATTTTGGGCAGAATTTTGCATTTCTCTTGAGTGCTCCCCCTTCTACTGAATAAAGTGATTTTATATCAACTGCTTTTTTTGGTTTCTTTTTTGCCATTTTTATCTCTTAGTTTTTGGTTTGTTTTTTTTTCTGCTTTGGTTTTGCTTCTTCTTTTATTTCCTGCTTTTGCTCTGGTTTCTTTTCTTCGGGTTTACTCTCATCTTGTTTCTTCTGTTCAGCAGGTTTTTCTTTCACTTGTTCTGGTTTCACTTCTTCTTTCTTTTCCTCAGTTTTTGGCTTATTCTGTTTCTTTTCTTCTGTTTTTTTCTCCTCTTCTTTCTTAGAAACTCCTTTCTTAAATGCATATTCTGGCTCAATTTTTTCCATATCTTTCTTATTTGAATATAAGTAAGCTATTACCTTTGCATTGCCAAATCCAAATTCAGGATAAATGTGCTTTATAACAAGAAGTTCCTTATTTGCTTTCAATGTATTGGCTAGCCTGTCTTTAATAGAATCCCTTGATGGTGTTGCCCCGGTATAGCTGTCTTTTGCTATAATTTCTGTTCTTGATAATAATGGGTGTTCTTTTTTTTCAATTATTTCCATAGAATTTACCTTACCTTAATAGCATACTCTCCTTTTACCTTTATTCCAAGCTTATCAGCAATCATTGATTTATCAGCATCTAGTATGTTTATCCTACCCTGCCAGCTGCTTGCAAGCTGGTTGCCCTTGCATATTGGACAGTTGTCTCCCTTGAAAAAGATTTTGCATTTCTTACAAATTTTTTTAGTCATTTTTATTTCCTTGATTTCTTTTTAGATTTTTTTTTCAGATTTTTTGTCTGTCTTTTTCTCATATTTTTCTTCTATCCATTCAAGCTTGCCAAGGCCAATCTGCCTCATTGTCAAACCAAGCTTGGGGTTTGTGGGGTCTTTATAGCTTGTGGCAATTATCCTTGCCCTGCATTTGTCACCTATTTTCAAAATTTTCCTTGATTCCTTGCCAGCAAGAGTCTTTTCCTTATTGAATGAAACAAAATCATTCATGGTCTGTGAGATATGAATCATGCCTTCTATAGGGCCAATGCTGATAAAAGCCCCAAAGTCTGCAATGTCCTTTATCCTGCCAATAACAACCTCCTGCATCTCTGGCCTAAAGGTTATTATCTCAAACTCTGTTTCATAATATGATGCTCCATCTCCTGGAATAATAATTCCTTCTCCTATGGTGTCTAATCTTGATACATCTATTGCAATACCAAATTCCTTTGAAATATAGCCGTCATACTTTTTTTTGATTCTCTCAAGCATTGCATCCTCTAGCTTAAGCCCAAAAAGATGGGGTGGAATTCTTATATGGTCTTTTAATTGCATTTTGTAGAACATTTTGACCTTATTTTAATTAAATAATCAGTTTAAGATACTTTTTTTGTCTCAAAACAATAATAGGGACTCCTTTTTTCCTTATCTCCCTTTTAAGCTCCTTATCTTGTGTTGCAACTATGAAATTTCCTTTTTTAATCAGGTTTAAAATTAAAAGGTCAATGTTTTTAACTCTTTTGTTTTTAGATGATGTTTTTGTTATTTTAATCTTTTTTTTATTAATCAGTTCTAGTGATATCCTTGCTGCAATTTTGTCTTTTGGCTTCCCTGTTCCAGCTAGTTTTTCCAGCTCATCTATTATGCCATCCACTATGCAGACAGTATATTTAAAATTACATATTCTTTGAAGCTCTGAAAATATATCTATCTTAAACCTAATTGCGCTTACAAAAAAATTTGTATCAATGATTATGTTTTTCATTTTTTAAGGTTTCTATGATATTTTTCATCTTTAGTGAATCTTCCCATGTTACCGGGCTCTCGCTTATTATTGTAATATCTGTTTTTCTTTTTAATATTTCCTTTGCCAAAGGCAAAAAATCATTTCTTTCCATGACAAGATGTCTTCTCTCTCCCTTGTCTGTGAATTCTATTCCAGAAAAATGGGAATGGATATGCTTTAAACCAGATAGCTGGTCAAAAACAGAGGGATAATTTATAGCGTTATCTCTTGCATGCAGATGTGCAAAATCAACACAAATACTACATTTGATTTCATCTCTGAGCTTTAAAATTTCGTTTAAAGAGCCAAACTGTGATTTTTTTCCTGTTGTTTCTGGCGCAAGCTCTGTCTTCCATTTATTCTCTTTTATTATATCCTGCATCTCAATAACCTCTTTTTTTATCATCTCGTAACATTCATTTTCTTTTAGTTTTCCATAGAACCCTGCATGAAAAACAACATGGCTTGCCTTAAGATAATGGGCTCTTTCACAGCTGTCAAGAATCCTTTTCTTTGATGCTCCAATTTTTTGCTTTTCAGCAGATGCTAAATTTATATAGTACGGTGCATGAACACTAAGTTTGATATCAAGTTTTTCTGCAAGCTTTCCAATTTCTTCTGCAAGCTCATTCTGCATCCTGACTCCATAGGTAAACTCAACCTCCATTGCACTTAATCCTATCTTTTTTATGTAACCAAGACCTTCTAATGTGCTTTTCATTGGAGAGCCAGCAGGACCAAGCCTTATCATATTGCTTCTTCCCCTAGGAATTTCTTTGAGAGCTTTACAACTATTGTAGAAAGTATTATGCTGTATATTATAAATGCAAGTATTAAATTTAATATAGGCTCGATTCCAGGTATGTCATAAGTGGCAAGTATAAATACAACAACTGCAACAGCAATGCCTTTTGAGACATTTAATGCCATAAAAAGTTTCTCCTTAACTGAATAATTAAGTTTTGAAAAGCAAAGCTGGACTGAAATATACCTTATCACAAGATATATTATAAACAAAAGCATGGATTTTACAAAAAACCATATATCAAGAGGGAATTTTATTATTATTCCAACAAGTATAAAAACAATTATCTCAAGCGAGTTTGCAAATAGGGAAGAAAATTCGTGCAATGTTTCTTTTTCCCTGACATAAACATTTCCAAAAAACAGTCCAACAGTTGTTACTGCAAGAACTCCATTTCCCTTAAGGTTTTCTGCAAGTATATAGGTTATAAGCGCAGTAGTGATTAAAGCAAGAGGGGACAAACTCTCTGAATATTTGGTTCTCATTATCTTAAAGACAACTATGCCAACTACAATACCAGCACCAATGCCTGTAACAAACTGCTGCAAAAATGGGCCCATGGTTTCCATAAATCTTGAGAAAAAGAATCCTTCGCCATAATCCTTAAATAAATCAAGGATTATAAATGGTATGAGGACAATTAACGGGGTATTTAATATCGACTCTATTTTAAGCAGCTCTACTACCCTGTTCTTTGTGTTTTTAAGCATGGTAAGAACAATATCCGGCGCTGTTCCGGACATCAGGGCAGCAAACATCATTGCCAGAAACATGTTATTAATGTTGAAGATAAAGATTACAGATGCTGTTAAGAATATTAAGTTTAGTAATAGGAATATTCCTGCCAGCTTTAATGCCTTCATTGAAAAAGTATCAAACTCCTTTAGCTTTAGCCTTGAGCTTGAGTCAAAGATTATCATTACCAGAGCAAGGGTTCCTACACTAGTCAGGAAAAGGGGTGAGAAATTAATTAATGGATTGCCATTATAATCAACATGCCCTATGATTATGCCTGCTATAACCAGAAGAAGCACATTGGGCATTTTAATTTTTTCTGAAAAAATTGTGCATAATATGCCTATGACCATGATAATAGCCAAAGATGTAAGATAAAAAAGTGCATCCATCATATCACCGCTTTTTTAAGTAGTTAAAAAGAGATATTTATTAAACTTTTGCTTTAGGGTTTTTTATTTTTGAAAAAATACTGCAGTGGTTTCTGTTTTTTTGGCTTTAGCAAAGTTTTGCTTACTTTTGCTATTTTTTCCTGTAATAATAATGATTTCAGAAACCTGCTCCTTGTCCTGTTTGTAAGTATGTCATGCTCAAGTGCTTTTGCAAGCCTTTCCGGCCTCTTTAATGACGATTCCTTTACAATATCAATTATAATTTTCTCATTTGATTCTTTTTCCAGTATTCTTTTAACATCATCCTGCTTTAACAGTTCTGTTATGAACATTTCTCTTGTTCCCTGATTTAAGATTTTGTTGCCTGTTTCTTTTTTTAACAGCTCTGCAAGATTAGCCGGATTGGCTATCAAAAGGTATTTAATAAGCTGTATTGTTCTTAATGTTGTGTTCCTGTAGTTCTGCTTGTCAATATTGTCTGTTACCTCATAGATTATATCATCAAATTTCAAAACATTGATTCCCTTTAGGTTAATGCTTCTATTGGATGTCAAGACAAGTGTTTTTTCATAGCTGAAGTCTGTTCCGACAAAATCCTTTATGACCTGCTTTACTTTTTTTATGACTGTCTTGTCTTCAAACTTTTTTACATATTCATCTATATCCTTGTCAACAATGGTTGAGCTTATAGAGCAGTTAACCTCTACATGCTCAACTCTTTCAAGCTTTCCATTGGCAAGCTTTATTGCTATAATGTCTATTACCTTGTTTTTGCCGGCATTGATATCATTAATAGTAAAGAAACCTTTTTTGTTAAGCCAAAGATTGACTATTTCTTTTTCCGGATTCATAAAGCAAGCACCTCTTTAGGATGGCCACTAAGGCCTGTAACCCCCCAATCCTGAATTGAAGCAAAATACTATATAAATTTCAGGAATTCAACTATTTAAATGTTTCTAATTCAAATTTTATATGTGTTATCCCAAAATTGCTTCGCATCACGAAACTAATTCACCCCATTCATCGAATTTAGGTCTTTCTTTCGATTTTGTCTAACATCGGAATTCCTGTTAGCCGACCCGAAGATCAAAGGGAGGAGAGCGCAGCGGGGTGCGGAACAAAGTGGAGCAAGTTTCCAATTCTTCTGAATACAGGGATTAATGTAGTTTTCTGAAATGAATTAGTGATAATTAAGAAGCCGAAAATAACAAAACATTTATTAAGTAACTATTCTCTCATAGTATTAGAATGGCAAGGAATAAACAATCTACAATTAAACAAGAAATGACGGCTCTTGGAATTGAACCACAGTATTTTAAAACATTGTATAACCAACTTAAAGAAAGTCAGCAATTACCTTCAGGAGATATAGTTCCGTGGAAACAATATACAACCATTGTTGATTATTTAAGAGATAAACAGGTTTTGGGAGAAGACAATAGAATTCAACCAGATGGATTAAAAATTTTTGATTCAAAAAGAAGACTGGAAACTATGTTTGACCTTAAGAATTTTCCTGTTTTAGATGATATGAGATCATCAGGCGGGGTAGCCCCATGCACCTACGAGTCTGAAAAATCTGGTGGAGTTGCTCCCTGTCGGTATTGAAAATGACTTCTTTAACTGGACGTGAACTAAGAACTATTTATGAAACTATTCGTAGATTAGAACAAGTTAGAACAGAAGAAGTAAAAGAATTGAGTGACATTTTCACAAAAAATCCAAGACTATTAATTTCCCCAAATAATAGATGTGCTGGTTCTTGTCTTCATTGCGTTGCAGATTCTACTCCTTCTGGAATAACTATGTCTTATGATAATTTTTTAGGTATTGATCCCCAATTTTTAGAAATTTTTTCAGTTGCAGATTTTGGAAGAAGGGGAAATCCATTGTTATACCATTCAAGTGGTCATGATTTAGTTGACTTAATGAAATTGCTTAACGAACAAGAGATTAATGAATTTACTCTTGCTTTAGCTCTCCAAAATCATTCTATCCCAATATTAAAGAGATTGGAAGAATTTGCAACAAGCAGAGATGCTGATATTGAAACAATGGTTACTTATCATCACTACCACCCTGATTTAAACAGAACCAAACTTGCCAAAGATGTTAATTCTACATTATTGAATTATCTTGGATTTTCCAGAAGAATTATTATTTCCTTACTTGGAGATCAATATTCTCAACAAGAACCAACCAAAGCAGAGGAAGTTCAGAGAACATTTCAAGATAATTGGGAAATTATTTTTGCAGGTATAGAAATGACTCCTATAGACCATAAACAAACCTATCATGCTCAACATGGAATTAATGAAGCAGAAGTCAAAATTCCACGGATAGATACTCGTGTTTATCCACTTGGAAGATTTAGACAATACTTAGACCAATTTGGGTTACTGCAACAATATGAATCTCAGTTTGAGCAAGCAATGAGTGATTATGTTTGTCCAGATTTGGTTAAGTGGCCAGGTATAATTATTGAACCTGATGGAAGTTTAAACCTTTGTGCTTCATTTGAAGCAATTACTTGTAAGGGAGCAGTTGTTACCAATATCTTCAATAAACCTTACGCTCAAGTTCAAGAAGAACTTATGCAATTCCACCAAAGAGAAGTTAGTTGGTTTATAGACAATCTTCCAGACATAATCGCTGGAAAAGTTTCAACGTGCAAATTAAAGAACAATTGTTATCAACAATAAAAATAAAAATTTGTCTTTTTCTTTTTAAGAAAAATTTTTGTGAAACAAAAATGGAATGAAGTATAGGCGTATAACGCAGTTATGCGAAAGCACTAATTAAAAGGATCTACGGTAGCGAAGCGTGCCTATATTATAGATGACAAAAAATTGTATTTAATAAAGAAAAATTCCTGTTAGGCGACCGACCCCTACGAGTGATTATTTTTTGTATTACAGGACAGAAGTAAGGAAGGCAAGTTTTTTGCCTTTTTAAGCGAACTGAAAGAAAAATTAAGATTATAAATTTATTTTAAGAGTTCTTATCTTTTCGGTACATTAGAATGTATGTTAAGATTGAAACAAGAATTAATATTTCGCCAATATAAACAGTATGGTTAGCTATATCAAGGCTTGCAGAATATTTTTGATGCTGTTCTGTAAAATCACACATGTTTTCTGGCTCACAGTCAGGAGGATAACAGCAGCTTTGGGATATAACATAACCGGTAATATTACTCCCAATAAAATATAAGCCTATCAAAGCAAGAATTATCAGTGGAATTACTAATTTATTGTTCATAATCAAATCAAAATTTTATAAGTATAAAAAGATTGCTGAAAATTGACTTTGACTATAAACTCCTATTCTGGCTGTAAAGCATATAAAATTTAAAATAGGCCTGGGCCTTGCATATAATATTAGAAAACTTCGTTTAATAGGTGTT
>Ga0210057_1000787_pt1 | contig 51493 bp, 53 predicted proteins | sample CryGeyCG2114_010_2_FD_183968 | JGI IMG/M metagenome (GOLD analysis project Ga0210057, IMG submission 183968) | Groundwater microbial communities from aquifer - Crystal Geyser CG10_big_fil_rev_8/21/14_0.10 (SPAdes) (version 2) | ecosystem: Environmental > Aquatic > Deep subsurface > Groundwater ...
AAAGCATTGAGGGTGTGGAATAATCAATACAACAATTTAGAACATTGCGGCTTAGATGGCAAAACACCCAATGAATTCCTTTCAGATTATCAATTAATAAAACCGCCAAATGTGTGTGCCTAAAACAGGCGAATTAGGATCAATATGTTATGAATTATTCTAATTCACTTAATTCACCTCCGCCGAGGACGCCTGCCTGTCGGCAGGCAGGGATGCCTCCTTCGGCGCATAATTATTCTAAAGAATGACTAGCGTTAAATTTCTAATAACTAACTAAAAACTCCAATTGGTAATTGGAGCTTGTGATTTTTTTTAGGTCACTTAGTATAATTAGAACAATTAGAATAATTTAAATGGTCATTCCTTGTTTCTCACCATATTGTTTTTTGTAATAGTCTTGATATTCACCGCTGCGGACTCGCTTCCACCACTCTGGATTGTCTCGATACCAATTGATGGTCTGTTCGATGCCCTGATCAAAAGTGATTTGCGGTTTCCAACCAAGCTCGACCATCGCTTTGTAAGGTCGAATAGCATAACGTCGATCGTGGCCTTTGCGGTCTTCCACATATTCAATCATTTCCTCACCAAAGCCCATCTTTTGTAAGATCAAATCTGTAATTTCGCGATTGGTTTTTTCTTCCATCGCGCCGAGGCAGTAGGTCTGGCCTACTTTGCCAGCGTGAATTATCATATCAACCGCCCGATTATGATCTTCAACGTGAATCCAATCACGAATGTTTAATCCATCACCATAAAGTGGGACTTTTTTGCCTTCAATCAGATTGGTAACAAATAAAGGAATCAATTTTTCCGGGAACATATTGGGGCCGTAATTGTTGGCGCAATTGGATATGGTTATAGGCAAACCGTGAGTATGATAATAGGCACGAACCAAATGGTCTGACGCGGCCTTGGAGGCTGAATATGGGCTCCTCGGGTCATATGGCGTCTCTTCATGAAAATGACCCTCAGCACCAAGCGAACCAAAAACTTCATCGGTTGAAATATGGTGAAAACGTTTGACATTATTTTGACGGGCCGCTTCCATGACGGAAAAGGTACCAATAACATTGGTTTGGACAAAAGCGTCAGCGCCCATGATCGAACGATCAACATGAGTTTCCGCCGCAAAGTGAACCACCACATCAACGCCTTTCATCACATGATTCAAAAGTTCAGTATTTAAAATATCACCCTTGACGAATGAATAATTCGGGTGATTTTCGATATCACGTAAGTTTTCCAAATTACCGGCATAGGTCAATTTATCATAATTGATTACCGCATAACTTGGGTATTTGGTCAAAATATAACGAATAAAATTTGATCCGATAAAACCGGCCCCTCCAGTGACTAGCATTTTCATAATTTGTTCGTTTAAGATTAACCCTCCGTGCTATTTAACTTATTATATTTGAGATTAAAAGTCAATTATCTCCTACCATGTCGCCCTGAGCTTTGTCGAGGGGTAAATGTATGCTTCGACCCTTCGACACTGCTCAGGACAAGCTTGCTCAGCATGACACAAAAATTGTGTTCATTAAGCTAGTTTAAATTATTAGTATGACGATTTTTGGCGAATAGTTGATAGCGATAGAAAGCAGCTAGAGTCGGCGCATTGGAAATCTCACCGCGAGAAATCATTTGCTCTACTTCGACCAATGGAACTTTTTTCATGGTGAGAAATTCGGTATAGGCTGGATTGTTGACTTCTTCAACATTGAGGTTTTCGGCAACAAAAATGTAGGCTTCTTGGTTACAAAGTCCATTACAAAAATCAAAATGACCAAACTCTGTCCACTTGCCGGCAGAGACGCCTACTTCCTCCAATAATTCCCGTTTGGCCGCGGCCAGAATATCTTCGTCACCGCTTTCCAGAGCTCCCATCGGCAGCTCCCAAGAAAACTTTCTAACCGGATAGCGATATTGACCCACAATGTACAATTCTTTTCCCGGAGTCAAAGCGATAATAATCACACCGGCACTGCGATCAATATAAGTATACTTCCCCACCTGACCACTGGGCATGACGACATCATCCTGAACCAAACGATACCAAGGATTTTTGTGGATCTCATTGCTTTTCATGGTTTGCCATTCTTGGTGCATATATTTTAGTTTAAAGTTGAAAGATTAAAGTTGTCAGTAAGGAGGGAGCACTTATTAGTTGCCACCACACGGAAGACATAAACATAGTTCAAAAGTATACAACCATAAAAATATTGAAAGATGTAATTTGTAATTCGGGGTTTGTTATGTGTAATTAGGGAGATTCTCAAGTGTATTGAGAACTCCATATAGGTGGAAATTAAATCAACCTAAGCACACATTCATTTTGATCCAGTAAAAGTTTTCTATTTAAAGTAAATACTCCCCCCGAATAAAGCCTCTGCTATTCATGTCTTGGACTTGATCAGCAAGAGGTGATCCCGCATCTACAAATACGTCACCGTTAACTGTAAGCCCATCTGGTAACTTTTCTACCGGCTGATTTCGAAGGTCTAAAGAGCCTCTATTTTTTTTTCATCAAAGCTTGAAGCTCCTCTAAGGTTGGTTCAGCACCAAGGGGTTTTTCTTGCCCCATTTTTTCAAAATCTGTCATAAATTTTCCTTATAAATTATTTATAAATTGTTTTTAATTGAATCCGCAAACTCCTGCATTTGATCGGGTGTAAATTCTTTGAAATTTTTGAGACCTATAAACTAGCGATTTGCACCCACTTTAGAAATTCTGCTCGAACTTCATCAATATTTTGGTATCCTGAAGCTTCTAATAAAGCTTGTTGAAATTGTTTGCCCTCCCATTCCTTAGATTTATTAATGGCCTCATTGCCGGGGATTCTCCCAAGCTTAACGTCTGCAATTAACTTTAAGTATTCCGGTGCCGTTGAGTGAAGTTCGTTATCTATTACTGCCGGTTCAAAATCACCAGGTGTAAGATCATCATTTCTCCTTTCTGGTGACGGAGATGCTTTTATTAATTTGATCATCTCCCCAGTTCCAAAAACTTCCTTTATCCAAAGCAATAATGCTTGTCCAACTTTATATTCAGCCGCATTCAAATCTTCCTCGAAAGTCACCGGTTTACTAAAATCCAAACATCTATTGTATAAATCTGCTTCCTCTAACAAACCTTCTTTAACTGCCCCTGCTGATTCTTTGGTTGGTAATCCATCATCAGTATTTTCAAGTAAGCTGGCCCACCCCTCATCAAGTAATCTTGTCGCTGGCTGTCGTTGCAAACCGGTAACAGACCACATAGCAACGTGTGCTAATTCATGTTTTAAAGTTTGTTGCATTCCAGGATAATCCATTCCCTCTAAATGCAATTCATCAACTAAGTTTTTTTCATCTTCCATCGATGAGAACCTTTGATCAAATATAATTTCCACACCATCGCTATGAACTTCAACATTACCAAGTATTGGAGCTCCTGTCGCTTCAACAAATTTAACTTTTATTTCAGGTAAAGCCCAATCTTCTATCCCAAGTGTTTGAAAGGATTTTTTTAATTCAAATACTGCCCGATCCATAACCTCTTGTCGTTCAGGGCATTCTATTTTTATCATCACCTCCTTTGGCTGTAATGTCTCAGCTCCTTTCTGCCTGTCAGTCTTTATGGTTTCGTGTGGTTTGGTTTTACTAATATCTTCTAAATTCATATTCACCATATTGGGATAAATTAACCATTCTACATATTACTTTTAATTGATTGCGCGAACTCAGACATTTGTTCTGATGAAAATTCTTTGAAATTTTTGAGATCAATAGACCCTCCGTGGCCGTCGTTGGCAAAACGAGGAACCAACCAGACATGAGCGTGTGGTACTTCCTCACCAAAAACCATAGAGACAACCCATTTGGTGTCAAAGGCTTTTCTTTGAGCGTTGGCAATTTTTTTGACTGCGGCGAAATAACCTTCAATATTCTCCACGTCCCAAACCCAGCGGACATGCTTTTTGGGAATGACTAAAACGTGACCTTTGTTCCGAGGTTGGATATCGAGAAAACCTAAGAATTCATCGTCTTCGTAAACCTTGTAGCTGGGAATTTCACCAGCAATGATTTTGCAAAATATACAGTCAGTCATATATAAGTAATTAGTAAAGAGTAAAACGTAATTCGTTATTCGGGATTTGTTATTCGTAATAAAAGGCAGGAACAATTCAATGTTCTAGTGTTTTTATGCGCTCGCGCTTTTATGTTTTACCTGTCCGCTGGCTTGTCTTCCGCCGCTTTATGCGTAGGCGGAATACTCTCATGCTCTCTGTCAAGGTTAAACATGATATGCTACACGCTACATGATTTCTGTTTTCCGCCAAAGGCGGATCATCTTTCAGTGATAATGCTTTCATGTTTTTATGCTTTCATGTTCTTGTGTTTTAATGCTTTTATGCTTTCATGTTCTTGTGTTTTAATGCTTTTATGACTCTACGCTCCATTTTTTATAATACTGACAATGGCGAACGCTACAGCTGCCCACAAAACATAAATAGCTACATCGTGCAGCCACATTAAATTTAAAATAAATCCAAGAAAAATCAACCCAATACCAATGACTTGCAAAGTTAGTTTTGTTTTCCCCCAAATATTAGCTTTGAGGTTTAATTTGTGACCAATAAGCTTGCCAACTCCGCTCAAGATAAGAACAATCAAATCCAGACCGACAATTAAGATCGCTAAGGTTAAATCCACCTTGATCAACAGAATCAAGCTGGCTGATGCAATCAAAATTTTGTCAGAAATCGGATCAAGCAAGGTCCCGAATTCGGTAATCATGTTGCGGCCACGTGCTAACGCACCATCAAACATATCAGTCAAAGCCAAAGTGATGAATAACACCAATGAGCTGATATACCAGCCCTGCCATAAGATGTAAATTAAAAATGGCACACCAATCAATCTGGCAATGGTCAAACGATTGGGGGTCACCCAGATAGGAATAATTGGAAAAAAAATGCGACAAAATGGATCAAAGAAGTTTTCCATTGATCGTCTAATTTTTTCAAACATATAAAATATGTTATTTTTTTATCTATTTTTGGTTTCCCAATCAAAACCAATCTGGGGATCGTCAAAAGGAATGCGTTCTTCATCCGGGTTGGCCGGATCGTAGGCTTCGCTGGTGTGATAGAAAAGGCAAACTTTTTCCTGACCGATCACGCGGTAGCCATGAGCCACGAATGGCGGAATAGCAATCAAAGCCGGATTGTCCTCTCCGGCGTAGATAACTTGGGTTTCGCCTTTAGTTGATGAATCTTCGCGCATGTCATGAAGTACGACTTGGGCCATACCTCGAACCACAAACCAGACATCCCACTGCTTTTTGTGCCAGTGAAAGGCTTTGATCACGCCAGGATGAGTTTCGGTGTAACTGGTCTGTTTGACTTCATGAAAAGTATCTTCGCCGTCTTTGATAATCTCAGCAAAATAACCACGATCATCTGAATAGCGTTTGATTGGTTTGATTTTTACTCCGTCGATCATACATTAAGATTAATAAGAGATTAAGAAAACTCAGAGATTAAGTTTAGGCACTCTTACCCGTGGCTTTAGCCCGGGGAGCCGAATTTTACCTCCCGCACTAAAGTGAAGGGAAGGATACTATATCATCTATATCTTACACAAAAAAGGGGCAGTTCGTCAATTGGTGGTAGCAACTTGGATGCCGCCAGTGTAACTGGCGGGGAGAGCAAAAAACTCGCCGAGCATGGCTCCTTTGGGAGTGAAAATTCGGATATGGGGTCCACCAGTCTTGCCGGGAGCGGTAATAATATCTATGTATCCATCAGCATCAAAGTCTCCGGTAGTAACGCGCACGCCGCCTCGAAATTTTTCATTGTAAGCAAAGAAACTGGCTCGGAGTGAACCGTCATAAGAAAAAGCTCGGACATGTGGCCCGCCACCAAAATCAGCGCCGACCACAATGTCGTCATAGCCATTGCCGGTAATATCGCCCAAAGCAACGTTGATTCCAGCGGTAAAATTCGGAGCGTAAGCTAATATGGTTTTAATCAATTTCCCTTCAAAGTCAAAAATTCTTATTTCTGGGGCACTGCCTTTGGGAGCACCGACAATAATTTCATCTTTGGGATCGCCGGTCACGTTGCCGACAGCTACGCTGAGACCAGACCAACTATCATTATCAAAAGCTTTGAACTCTGTTTGTAATTTGCCATCTTGATTGAAGACGCGAACAACCGGTGAGTGGTCTTTTTCCGGGACAACAACATATTCCAATAAACCGTCACCATCAACGTCACCGGCACTAGCGATAACTCCGCCGCGAAATGAGTCTTCAAACGCAAGAAAACTGCTAACTAATTCTTTGCCAGAAGTAATACCTCGGACAAACGACTTATTCCCCGGTTTTGCGCCTGTAACCAAATCATCAACACCATCCTGATTAATATCAGCGTTGGTAATATTTAGACCGGTAAAACCTGAACCAAAGACTTCAACATCATTCACGTGTCGGAAGGTAACATCATATTCATAGGCAGTCGCCGGATAGGTTTCGTCAGCGCTAACATAAAATTTTAGCCGATTTTCCAAATTAAATTCGTCGTATGTTTTGGTAATCGCCGCTGAAACATCCAGAAGACCGGCACCCAATTGTCCAGCGACAGTTGTATTTAAACGATCAATGTTAAAAGCCGTACTGGTCAAAATTTCAGCCACTTGTTCGTTGGTAAGTGTGGGATTGATGGACTTCATAAGAGCAACGGTACCGGAAACCAAGGCGGTCGAGAATGAGGTTCCTTGATAGCCTCCCTCAACCAACTGATTGAACTCCGAAGAATTATTATCAAAATAAACTAAACTGGTAATATTATCTCCCGGAGCGACAATATCAATACAGTTGCCGCCGTAGTTGGAATAAGCTGATAGCTTGTTGTTGGAATCGGTCGCCGCTACGCCAATAATGGCATTCAACTCCCAATCATTATCATAACAGATTGGATAAACTTTGTTTGTGGCCAAATTCAAGCCACCGTCAGCCGTGTTACCGGCCGCGGCCACAATCGTGACATTATTTTCATAGGCTCGAACAATAGCATTTTTCAAAGCACTGTAATGTTCATCCCCACCAAAACTGAGATTGATAATATCAGCACCATTATCAACGGCATAATGAATTGCATCTGAGACTGAAGTTGAAGTACCATAACCACCGGCGTTCAAAACTACCAGTGACATTATTTTTACTTTGGAGGTAACACCTTTGATACCAATATTATTGTCATGAATCGCTGAGATCAAGCCGGCAATAAACGTACCGTGCTTAACCGCTTCCACCGTGTAACCTTGACCAATATATGGCTCTGGTTTGGCTTCATCAGTAATAAAATTCCAACCATTGATATCGTCAATATAACCATTATTATCATTATCGAGACCATCGCCAGCAATTTCACCTGGATTGACCCAAATATTGTCTTTGATGTCTGGATGTCCAATATCAACACCAGTATCAATCACGGCCACCACAATCTCGTCGCTACCAGTGGTAATCTCCCAAGCTGGTCTGACATTGATTTGATCCAAATACCACTGATCTTTTTCAAACGGATCGACTGCGAGAGCTTGATTAGCACTCAAAAATACAATCAAGGAAATAATTAAATATTTAAATATAACTTTTGACATAAATGTAACAAATTTAGCGAATAATACTAATATAATAGCATATTGGGCGGCTTATTGACAAACATCAAAATTTGTGTCAAACTAGAAGGTGACCTAAACTTGAAGCAATATTTGCTTATTGCAAACAAAACGATACAGTACGGAGGATCCAATGGCAGCAACTACCGTTATCAACATGGAGGATCGACGTCGAACAACTCGGCGGCTGACAAAGTTTCATTTGAAGGTGCCCGAAAATGATTCGGCGGATGTAATTTCGCTGAAAGAAAGAGTGCCAACAAATCTGGCCACCAATAACTCATTTCTCAAAAGTCGCCTTGAAACACGACTGAGTCACTTTATTCTGAGTTTATTTGAAAACGGGATAATTGAGCAGTATCGCCTCCAACGGTTACTGATTTCATTGGCCCATAAAGCTAGACAAGAACAAGAGGTGGCGGAAAACGTCATTGACTGGGTTCGGCGAGAAGTAGATCGTGACGGTCTACTGTCCGTGGTAAAGAGAGAAGAAGCGCTGTGGCACCAAGGTATGGTTGAGAATCAATCATTCTTTGGCAAAGCCACGCTCCCCTACCACAAGCGCATTTTTCACAAGAACTTCCCGGCTGATACCAGCAATGTGCTGGTGCTACTCAAGAATCAGGCGGGGGCAACCAATGAAAGACTGAAAAGAAAGATCCATCATGATTTTCTGCCGGTGTGGAACTGGCTGGTAATCTGCTTCCGAATCATTCGGTTGTCAGACCTGCAGAGACAAGTCAACCGTCCAAGGAGTCAAGAAACTGAGCGCAATACCCAGCCCAAGCCCATCGGGCGCTGGAGCCAATTCTGGCGTAGAGTGTTCAAACTTGATAAGTAAAAGACGCCCAACGAGCGCCTTTTTTGTTTTTAAAATAATCGGTGTTACAAATGATGCCAATAGAGGATTAAATTAACTCAGAAATATTTGAAGCTAAACTATCAATCCCAGAAAATTCTGGTAGAATAATCGATTTTATCTTCTCTCGAGCTGAAGCTTTTATATTATTTGCAATGACTTCAGATGCACCCCCAATACTGGCACAATTATCTTCAATTAAAATGTCTGGGGAATATTGTTCTACTACATCAACATATGTTTCATTATCTTGGCAATATATTAATCTGCCTGGAGGGAAATTATGAGTTTTGATAACCTTGGAAATATCATTAACTTCTTTGTCGCTGCTTCTTGACGTTAAATAAATAATGGCTGCCCCCTGTTTTTGCCATGAAGATATTTTATCAACGGCTGAACCGATTGGAATATAAGAACTAAAGTCATGGACTGATGGCTCTTTTTTCTTCACCTGTTCAATAATTTTATCCCGAGATAATCCTTGGCCGGCTTTATGCATAAGAATGGTACCCTCGGTAAAAATCATGATCTTCATAAGATTATTTTTTATTCTCAACCTTATCTTTGATTTCATCAATTAATTCTTCCAGAGTTAATTCTCGTTGTTCTTCTTCACCACGAAGACGGACAGTGTATTTGGTGGTTTCCATTTCTTTGTCGCCAATCACCAGCATGTAAGGATTTTTTTCTTTTTCTGACTTTCTAATTTTGTTGCCAACGGTTTCATCACTGAGATCAATTTCAACTCGAATTTTTTCTTGTTTTAACTTGGCCGCCAAGTCTTTGACATAGTCATGATGTTTTTCACCCACTGAAATTAATTTGACCTGAACTGGAGTCAGCCAAAGCGGGAAATCACCGGCATAATGCTCAATCATCACCGCCATAAAGCGTTCCAATGAACCGACCAGGGCGCTATGAATCATAACTGGGCGATGTTTTTTGCCATCTTCGCCAATATACTCCAGTTCAAAGCGTTCCGGCAGATTGAAATCAATCTGAATAGTAGATAGCTGCCAATCACGGCCGAGAGAATCTTTGGCGACAATGTCCATCTTGGGACCATAGAAGGCCGCGTCGCCTTCGGCAATCATATATTCGACTTTCTTCTCTTTGACTAATTTTTCAAGCAATTCCTCAGCTTTAGACCAAACCTTCTCATCTCCAAGATAAGCTTTCATATTATTCTTATCGGAAAAACCTAAGCGGACATAATAAGTCATACCATAAGTTTCCATGGTTTCTTTTTCAGCGTCGAGCAACTGACTGAATTCATCAGCAATTTGATCTTCACGACAGAAACAATGGCCGTCATCCTGGGCAAAATAACGTAAACGAGTCAGGCCGCTAAGTTCGCCCGGTTTTTCATCACGATAAAGATTGGCAAAATCAGCAATACGAACCGGCAAGTCCTTGTAGCTGCGAATGTCAGAAGCAAAAATCTGAGTATGTTGCGGGCAGTTCATTGGTTTGAGAAAATATTCCTCATCGGTATAGTTGGAAACTACGCGGAACATGTCCTCTTTGTACTTGTCATAATGGCCAGATTTTTTAAATAGTTCGGCTTTGTTCATTTGCGGGGTGTGAACTTCAACATAGCCCATACGTTCACGCAATTCACGAGAATATTCACCAATCATACGGCGCAAAAATGCGCCTTTGCCGGTATAAAGAGGTAAACCGGGGCCAACCAATTCTGAATTGACAATTAGACCAAGTTCTTTGGCTAATTTTCGGTGATCTCGCTTTTCTGCCTCCTCCCGCATCTTCAAATAATTGTCGAGATCTTCTGGGGTAGCAAAAGCCAAAGCATAAAGCCGTTGAAGCATCTTATTATTTTCATCACCACGCCAATAAGCGCCGGCAATTTTATCGACTTTGAAAGCCCCCACTCCTTTGGTTGAACTGACATGAGGACCGCGGCACATGTCGTCAAACATGGTCTGGCCATTGCCGTCAATATTTTTGTAAAATCCAATTTCAGTCTCACCTGCCTTTTCCAAAGCCTCAATCAAATCCACCTTGTAGGGATTGGCCGCCAATTTTTCTTTAGCTTCGGAAATTGGAAGGGAATACTGTTCGAACTTTTGATTGCCAGCGACAATTTTTTTCATTTGCTTTTCGATCTTTTTCAACGCTTCAGGAGAAAATGATTCTTGACCGAGATCAAAATCATAATAAAATCCATTATCGATATCCGGGCCAATAGCTAACTTGGCTTCAGGATATAATTTTAATACAGCCTGAGCCATGATGTGAGCCAGAGAATGGCGCATTTTTTTTAAATTGTCATTTTCCATATTTTTAAAAATGTTTCTTTGAATTATTATTTTTCTGTACTCATTAAATCTATAACTTTGAATCTCAAACCGTGCTCTCGAGGAATCAAAGCGGTACTGCCTTGATCGAAACGAACTGCTTCTAATCTCTCAAGTAATTTGGCCGCTGGCATTTTCTTTCCATTTGACAATGTCACCGTCTCCATCAAAGCGATCGCGATTTCCAAATCATGAAAACTTTTTGATACTTCGACATTAAATTTATTCATGGTTGTAGCAAAAATCTTTTGTTGCTCCGGGCTCATTGATTCCATATCACCAAAGCCAACAATCAACTCGGCCGGAATCTTTTGTTGCTGAGTGAAATACTGCATGTCCACCCCAGTACGGAATATTACATGACGCCAATTATCACCTTTTATTTCATTAGGATAATTGGTAAACTGCCTCAACGTTCCGAATTTGTCATAATAGGCATTCAGGCCCTTGCAGGTTAAAGTGACATTCAAACCCGGTACATCCATAATGCCGGCATTGCCGCCCATTGACTCATCACCAGACAGGGCTCGGCCCTCGGTTTTGAGCATTCGAATGTTTTCAGCCACAATGCGATCAATATTTTCGTTGGAGAACTCTTGTTCATTTTTGGGCGGCTGATTCATAATTAATGTTGGATCTTCATGAGTCATAAATTTTTATTATTTTTCAATTATAAATGTGGCTGGGCCATCGTTTTCCAAATCAACCTTCATCATGGCTTGGAACTTACCGGTGGCAACTTTCAAACCGGATTTTTTTAACTGGTCAACGAATTTTAAATACAAATCCTTGGCCAGAAACGGAGCGGCGGCGCCAAAAAAGTCTGGGCGTCTCCCCTTTTCGCATTTGCCGGACAGGGTAAATTGAGATACGACCAAAATTTCACCATGAGTGTCAATTGAAGACCGATCAAACTCGCCGCCTTCGCCGGCAAAAATCCTGAGGTTCAAAACTTTGTCCGCCAAAGGTTTTATTTTTGATTCATTGTCTTCTTTGTCTATCCCCAAAAGAATTAAAATCCCCTGACCGATTTCTCCGACGACTTTTTCCTCAACGGTCACTTTGGCATGATTAACTCTTTGGATTAATGCTTTCATGAGTTTAGTGAACTAGTTAATTAGTGAATCAGCTTGATCGTAATTTAGGTTTTGTATCATCGTAAGACAATAATTCGTAGATTCGTAGCCCATTCGTAATTCGTAATATAAATAAATAAAAACCAAGGCTATCAACCTTGGGACCATCTTTTGACGGCGTTTCCACCCAATTTCCCCTTTTTCTCCACACTTCGAGTGCCTCAGTGTGACAAGATTTAAGGGCTCTTAATTTCTTCAAATTGTCCTCAAAAGTTTAGTTAAACTATTGTTCAGTTTAAGTCCAAAATACCGAACAGTCAGGTGGTAGCTGACTCAATCACCTTTGATCAATTTAATTATATGTAATAGCGGCCCAGCTGTCAAATAACCACTTGACATTTTCAGTCTATAATGCTAATATAATAAGCGGTGTAAACACAACTGGAGGCACAAATGATCTTTTTTCGGGAAAAATGTCCCGCTTGTCAGGGACACCTGCGGTTGGGAATCCGGTATTCATCAGAAAGTTCTTCCGGATTCAGAAATGTTCCGTGTGCTTTATGTTCCGGAACGGGGAAATCTTCTGAACTAACCTTTGTGGAACATCTTGAACGATTGATTCTAAAGCTGCCGAAATTGTTTCGGTGGCTAATAAAATTTCCCACAAAACTCTGGAATAAATGATGGCCTGGAAAGCTCCAGAACCAATCATCATTCATGACACGTGTCTATCAGCGCTTCATGCTCGAGCAGCAATCTGTTTGGCCGCAGAGTTGCATAAAAAGAAAGTTGAGCCTGGACATGTCATGATCACCAGTACTTTTATTCATGAAAAAGATCACGGTCCAGAACCTCAAGTCAATCAACCCAAAGAATTCACTCTCGAATGGATTATGTTTATTGGGTCGATGAAACATAACAATTTTAAAATTGAACCCAACGCGGTTCTTTTTTCTTTTAAACAAAAACCCTGAAGTAGATATACTTTCCGCCTACGCAAAAGCTACGGCGGACAAGTTATATACCACCTCAGGGCATATTAACATTTTATGCTAATTGTAATAGTCTTGTCATTTAATTCTCTACATATCCAGCGGGAAATCTGATCCTGAATACAATTCGTGAAATGAAATAGCATCTAAATACGAAATATACGAGTATGAATCAAACTTGAAGACATAATCAATACCCTTAACTGAACAATCTCTTCGTTCAGTTTGAAAAGTACTAATAACACCGGAAAAGACTCGGTACATTCTCACATCATCAAAAGTTGCATACGCTTCCACTCGAAAACAATCGTCTTCTGTGCTAACAACAACATCCAAAGCCCGCCAATCATAGCCATAGTTTTCCATCATCACAAAACCAGAATGTGTGGCTAGAACATAATGCCATTCTGGATTATGCTCTGATCTCAAACCTTCAATTTCGAAACATGGCATGTCAACATCACACATAACCAAGGCATTGGCTGATGGAACAGTCATAAAACTAATACCAACAAAAGCAATGGCGATAAACAACGGAACAAAATGCTTCATGCGTGTCTCCTTTCTTCTTCTGCCTCGCCCCAGAGGCAGTACATTTCTCGCTGAACTGGATATGATGGTATATAGGTTTCAATCAGGCGGTAATGATCTCGAATAAAGGTCTCATCAACTGACTTGTCGTCTTTTTGAATCAACACAATATCCTCCCATTCACCCTGAGAAATTGAAACCACAATTGTCCAACAACCGTCTACCAAATATTTGTTCTCACCGGACTTACAATCACCACAGACATGCTCGATCTTAACATCGGCGATTTCAATTTTTTGCAGAAGCTCAAACAGATCGGCCTCAGAAAACGGCAACTGACTGGAGTCCATCTTTTGCCTCCTCGTGGTGCCTGCCTGCCGATAGGCAGGGTAATTTAGCTATATTAGTACAAACAGATAGTCTTGTCAACTAAAAAGAGCCGCTAATGGCTCTATTTTATCTGTGTTATTCGCTAACAACTTCAATGACTATATTGTCCGGTAATGACGGCACTCGTTTGACCCAGAATGGCGATAATCGAACTTCAACAGACTCAATCTCATCAAAGCTAGCCAAATATAATTCGACCCCTTTGTCACTAAGTCCGGCAATTTTACTTTTATCCAAAACATCACTATCTTCTTTGAGAACGGTCTCACCTTCAGAATGAACTTTGATATTGGCGGTTTTTTCTTCTTGATTATAATTTTGGACTACATAAGTCAAATTTTCCAATTGAATACGGCTTAATTCACGTTCACCGGTGACTAACTGTTTGAGCCGCTCGGCTGAAAGGTCAATAATGGCTTGCTGCTCAAGACCAATCAATGTTACGTTCATTTTTTGCATCAAGGTAAAAGTTTCTGTTACGTCATCAATGCCGGCACTGACGCCTTCTTCGACAATACGCTTATCAACTAAGACAGCCACATAACCGTCACTCACCTCTGCTTCAAATGCTGTGATTGCTTTTTGATACAACTCTTCAGTCAGATCTTCCTTCGCTCGAGCAATATCAACTGATTTAACCACTTTTAATGCTCCGGGTGAACTTTTTAAAGTGGCATTGCTTTCAGCGAAAACTTCACTTTGGAGTGATTCAGATAAACCGGGAATGGTAAATTTGCTTGGAGCCAAGGATTCAAACAATGATGGATCATCAGCATAAACATCCGCATTCACAGTGCCACCGGCGGGGACGGTCACTCGGTCCTTGAGACGAAGCAAAACACCATCAGAAGTAATTAATCGAGTCGTGGCCACCAGTGGCTGACTAACCGGTCTCCGGTTGGTGATCGTAACCTGTCCGATGACATTGCCCTCAACGTCTTTGCTTCCGGTCGCATGATATTCTTTGGTCATTTCCACTTCGGTGTCGAATAAAAAGCCTTTCAACTCTCCGGGACTTAAATTGTCATCCTGGGTTTCAATATCAGCAATAAAGTCAGTCGACACTGTTGCCAAACGCGGAGTGATACGAATCAAGGCGCGACTAAATGAAAAGTAAAAAATTATAAATATCAAAGCAATCGTCAAAATAACAAAAACTGCAATAAATTTAACGTAAAGCTTCGATACCCCCACCTTGTTGGTTTGTCTTGAGCTCATAGAGGAAAGTTTTATTATAGATTATAAAATTATTCGCTTAAATCTGAATATTTTCCCCGCCATTGATTTAATTCATCAAAAATTTTGTCATTAAAATTGGCTGGCTTGTATTTGAAAATGGCATCAGCATTGCGTTGACAATATTTGAGCTGATCAATGCTTTCTTGACTTGAATACCACCTGTAGCTATCTAATATGTCTGCTGCCTTTATAATTAAAGCCTCCAGCCCTACGCCAATACAACGAGTAATCAGCTCTGTTGTCTTTTCAGCTTTATCGGAAATTGAATCATCTTTGGTGTTGGCTAAAATTAATTTGAGAACCAAAGAACCAAATTCTTTTTCAATCATTTCTTTTGTGGCACTGGACCACTCAATCGTATCATGCAATAAACCGGCCAAAACAATATTTTCTGAATAACCCTGGTTGTATAAATAAACTCCAACTCTAATGTCGTGGAAAATAATTGGTTTGCGCGAGCTCTCATCAGAAACTGGCATGTGCTGAATAAGCAAGCTAACGGCTTGTTCAAATTTTACGTTCAATGACTTGGTCATATCAGATACTATTATTACACCCTTGATTATACCACACAAAAGCCTGGGCTCCCAATAAATACCCTAATTTTACTTAATCCTGATCGCATTCTTGCCCAATAATTCTTGTACTTTTTGTTCAAAATTAGGACAGTATTTGACTTTGAAGTTGGTTTTGATGATTTGAGCATCAACATGAAGAAAAATGGTATTGGTGCCGGGGAATGAACGAAATAAGTGTTTTACCTGATCGGCCAGTTGATGACTGCTGCCTTTGGGATACGTAATTATGATGTTTTTCTTGGTAAATCTTGGTGGTTCATAGGATTTGACTGTGGTCATAATACCTGTCAAATTCTCGTGATTGATCTCCCATAAATTGTTAACTAAAATTTTGGCATCGGCATCCTTGTAGCTGAGCTGTCCGGTAACGATCATGATTTTTTCTTCAGCAATCTTATCGCCGATTTCTTCATATAATTTGGGGAAAATAAGTAATTCAATACCAGCAAAAGCGTTTTCCAGCCTTACAAACAGCATTGGATCACCTTTGGCGGTGATAATCTTGGTCACACTACCAACAACGCCGGCGGTTACAACTGCGGCCCGCTCGGTCTGTTCATCTTCACCGGCATCTTTGATTTCATGAATCGGCTTAATAAAACCTTTCAATTCATCTTCAAATTCACTGAACGGATGCTCAGTAACATATAAACCCAGGAATTCTTTTTCCCAGGATAATAGTTGTTTTTTATCAGAATTGGGATATCCGATCAGTTTAAGCGTTGGCAAACCGTCACCACCATTCAAAGCAAACAGATTGGTTTGATTGGTGTTTTGTTCTTCATCAACCGCTTTTACGTAAAGCAAAATACGCTCCATATTTTCGAGCACAATGGTACGATTGATCATATTATCAAAGGCCCCACTCTTGGCCAAGCCCTCCATTGATTTTTTGTTCAAATCTTTGGTTTTGACTCGCTGAAGAAAATCCTCAAAATTGGCAAAACGACCATGATCCTTGCGTTCTCGAATTATTTCTTTGACAATCCCCTGTCCGACATTACGAATCGCCTGCAAACCAAAGCGGATTGTTGGTTGCTTGCCTTTTTGTAGTGAGTCAGCCACCACGGTGAAGGTGGTAAAACTCTCATTGACATCTGGTGGCAAAACTTCAATCTTCATTTGTTTGCACTCATCAATTTCAATCGCGACACGCTCCATATTTTCCTGATCGCTAGTAAGAAGTGACGCCATGAATTCTGCCGGGTAATTGGCTTTGAGGTAAGCGGTTTGATAAGCAATCAAGGCATAACACGCGGCATGTGATTTGTTGAAGCCATACTCAGCAAACTTTTCCATACTGGTAAAAGTTTCTTCAGCCAATCTTTTAGGTAATTTGTTTTTTTCACAACCGGCCACGAATTCAACCTTCATTTTGGCCATAAGGTCAGCGATTTTCTTACCCATGGCTTTACGTAACGTATCAGCCTGACCACCGGTAAAGCCGGCCATGTCTTTGGATAGTTGCATCACCTGTTCCTGATAAACAATCACGCCATAGGTATTTTTTAGAGGTTCTCTCATTATTTCATGAGGAAAAGAAATCTCTTTACGACCGTGCTTGCGATCAATAAATTCATCAACCATTCCGGAATTAAGCGGACCGGGACGATACAGAGCGACCATCGCGATTAAATCTTCAAATTCCGTTGGCTTTAGCATTTTCAAATACTTTTTCATTCCCTGAGATTCAAACTGAAAAACACCGGTGGTCTTTCCTTGCTGGAATAACTTGAAAGCCTTTTTGTCGCCTAACGGGAGTGTATCTAAATTAATTTTTATTCCATGTATTTTTTCAATAATCTCAGTCGCGTGCTGCATAATGGTCAAGTTTTTTAACCCGAGAAAGTCCATTTTCAACAGCCCCAAATCTTCCACTGGATGAAGTGAATATTGAGAGACTATATCCTCATCACTGGTAGACGAATATTGAACCGGGGTGTATTCGGTCAATGGTTTGGGGGTAATCAAAATACCACAGGCATGAGTGGAGGTGTGGCGACAAACGCCTTCTAATTTGCGGGCAAAATCAAGCAACCGCTTGGCATCGCTATTACTCTCATACAAACTCTTCATTTCATTGTTTTGATTGATAGAGTTTTCAATTGTCATTCCAGTTGGAACTAACTTGGCAATCTTGTCACAAAAAGAATATGGCATATCGAGAACTCGGCCAACATCCCGGACAGCCACTCTAGCGGCCATGGTACCAAAAGTAATAATTTGAGAAACATGTTCTTTACCATAAACATCTTCCACATAACGGATCACGTCAGAGCGGCGAACGTCAGCAAAATCCGTATCAATATCAGGCATAGACACACGATCCGGGTTGAGAAAGCGCTCAAAGAGCAAGTCATACTGTAGCGGATCAAGGTTCGTAATCTTGGTCAGGTATGCAACTAAACTACCGGCGGCTGAACCACGACCGGGACCAACCACGATGCCTTTTTCTTTGGCCCAAACAATGAAGTCCTGCACAATCAAAAAATATGAAGCGTATCCGGTTTTTTCAATCACCCCCAATTCATATTGCAAGCGATCTAATATTTTTTTGTGTTCCTCGTCATCTGTATTTTGAGCGTCAAAATCATAACGTTCGCGAATCCCAACATGGCAACGTTCAGTCAAAGCTTCAAAAGCGGTTTGATCGCCAGGTAATTCATATGGAGGTAGTTGAATTTCACCCAAAGTGATCTCAACATTACATTTTTCAGCCAACTTGACCGTATTTTCTAACACTTCCGGGTTGGCGCGAAAAAAATCCTGCATTTGAGCGGTGGTATACATGGAAAAGTCCTCTCCAAGATAACTCATACGATTTTCATCCGTAACCTTCTTTTTTGTTTGCAAACAAATGAGAATATCGTGAGCTTCAGCATCCTCGGTATTTGGATAGTGAATATCATTGGTGGCCACAATTGGAATATTCAATTTTTTGCCAATTTTAAAAACACCATCGTTGACTATTTTTTGCCGCGGTAAGTTGGGGTGATGTTGAACTTCAAGATAATAATTGCCTTCACCAAACAAGTCTTGATACCGCTGGGCTACTTTTTCAGCAGCCTCAATGTCTTCATTTAAAAGTGCTTGTCCGATTTCACCTTGCTGACAAGCGGACGTACAAATAATGCCTTCATGATATTTTTTTAACAAATCCCAATCAATTCTTGGTTTATAATAAAACCCCTGCAAATGAGCAATGGTGGTAAGTTTGATCAAATTTTTGTAGCCAATATTATTTTTGGCTAATAAAACCACGTGGTATCTTTTTTCGGTTGAAGATTCCTTGATTGTGTGGCTGCTTTTGGATAAATAAGCCTCAACGCCGATGATTGGTTTAATCCCCGCTTTTAGACACTTTTGATAAAACTCAATAATGCCATACATGACCCCATGATCAGTCAAAGCCAAAGCGGGCATTCCGTCTTCAGCGGCTTTGCCTACCAGGTCATCAATTTTGGCCAAGCCATCTAATAAAGAATAATGGCTGTGGACATGAAGGTGAACGAATTTGGACATAAATGAAACAAAAATATGACTAATCTGTGTTCCTTAGTTTAGCAAATTTTAGCCAACTGAACAAATGTGAGTTTTCAACAAAATAAACGAGCGTTGTTCACGTTCGTTTACTCAGTTTTTTAGCCACCGTTATGAAAGATTATATTATTTTAGTTTTACGGTCAAAAGTTCGTCTTTTTTAATGGTTGTAAGATAATCGAGTGAATTCAAAATTTCACCGGTTGATTGTTTGATAATGGGCTCACCCAGATTGAGGCTGAGAGATAATTCAAGTTCAGGAATACCAGCTTGTTTTTGAATCAAAAGGCTATAATTATTGTCAGCTAAACTTTGCTCCACTGAATCCGGTAAGAGGTATTGTAATATAATGGTTTTGCGCGTGCCCGGTTCAACTTCAAAGAAAAAGCCAAAAGCGGTCTTGCCAAATTCATTGTAAGTATCAATAGCATCTGGATTCAAGACTGTATTGCCAACCGTGATGCTTTGGAGCTGACTACCGGCCGGGGTGTAAACACGAGTGTAGCTGCGATACCGGGTAGTACGCCAGTCAAACCAACCATTATTGATATAAGTAAGTTTGGTTTCGGCTAATAATCGGTCATTTGCCGGCCGGACAGAGTAGTTGATCTGCCGCTGCATGACCCGATCGGTCTTGAGAGCGGCCAGATTGGCATCAACAACCATGAGGAAGTCGTCAGGAGTTGGTCGAACGACCCCGCCCCAGTTTTCTTTTTCCATATATGACTGCAAATCTTTGTTATCAAAATAACCGATGATGAATTTCTCTTCCAAATTTTTATTCAATGTTTCAAATACGGCTGGGAATTGTACTACTTTCAAATTAAATATGCGCGTTTTGATTTCATCAGCCAAATGACTAATAATTTCTTTACGCTCAGCAAAATCCTTGGGGTCTTCATAAAAACCGAGTTCAACTTGGTACTGAAGCTCTTCAACAAAGTTGTCCTTGGTAAATGTAATCCCGGCCACAGTAATGTCGCCCACGATGCCGAGAAAATCCGAGATAACGTTTGGGTTGATCGCGATCACGCCATCAAGATGGGGCTCAGGCCCGCCTTCTAAGTGATAAAATTCTTCAACCTTAACGGCAGAGGTTGGAAAATCAGGCCACCAATTGGAATCTCTCATATACCAATGATCCTGGCCCATATATTTGGTAATCGGATATGGCGGTTCGAGCTCAATCTCACCTTCGATGGTTTGGTCCAAATTGTAAATATTGTCAGTAAAAATTGATGCCAGTTCTCCATTTTTTACCTTGATAATGCCGTAGGTGCCGATAAATCCACCACTGGGTCTCATTTCTGAATTATTTTGCAATAAGAATAAATACACTTTTTCTCGTTCAAGACCGGCCAGCTCAGGCAAAATATCAGAGGCGGTAATGATGTAGCGCATGCCTTGCATCAGTGGCGGAATGTTGGAATTCAACTCCACGACAACATCCTGCCACAAACCTGACGATTGGAGTGGTTGGAGCCGAACCAAAGCGGATTCAACTTCAACTATTTTGGGTTCTGACTTCTTGAGTGATTGACCGGTGGCAACCAGTTTATTTAGGACTTGAACCTTTTGCTCCTCGGTAATGTCTTTGAAATTCAAAGTGCTGGTATTGGAGATTTGAAGGACTTCATCGCCAAGCTCGGATATTTCCTCCAATAATCCAGCCGTATTTTCACCGATCAATGTAATATCGCGCACGGTGTTAATCTGTTTTTTGATATATGGCAGTTGAAAAACTTTCTTGGTTCCAAGTTCGTCCAATTCTTGATTAACAGTAGAAAAACTGTCTTTTGCGGCGGTGATTTGTGTTTTGGCTGTGACAAAATCTTGTTCTATCAGATAATCCTGAGCAGCTTCAAGATGCTTTTTGGCATTCATGGCCTCGCTTGAAATGGTTTGGACCGAGCTCAGTGACGGCCAGACCAAAAATAAACCCACCACAACCACGACGATTAATACAATGGCAATAGTTAACAGAATTGTCGGGAAAACTGAAAATGGGATAGCTAATATTTGCCACCACTGTCTTGTTTTTTTAGGTTGTGGATTTTCATCAAACTTATGAAGAAAATTTTGTGGGCCCTCCATGAGTTAGTAACTAGTAAATAGTAAATAGTAAATAGGGATGAAGGAAGTTTTATAATTCGCCGGCTTTTATTCGTTCAATAGATGATTTACCGGTCTGAACCTTCATTATTGGCTGATCATTGATATTAAAAAAATCTTTTATGCGCTCAACTTGTTTTGGTGATGTGTTTTTTGGAATGTCATCCAGGGCAAACCATTGAATGTCTTTGGCTTCTTCATTCAAAGTAATTTTACCACCAATTACATTGCATTCAAAGGAAAAAACAATTTCATTCTTATCTGGCTTGCTATAAATACCAGCTAGACTTGAAATTTTGACACTTAAGCCAGTTTCCTCTTTCACTTCACGAATTACGCCTTGCCAGGGAGTCTCGCCAGTATCCAATCCCCCGCCCGGAAGATTCCATAAGTCATAATCATTTCTCAAAACCAGAAGAACCTGATCTTGGTCGTCTTTTATTATGGCAAAAACACCAATATAAAATGGCTGTTTCATATTTAACTTAATATTGTTTGCGGCTCACCCCCTGCAACCCGAGTGTTCTTTTTTCGATGTTTCCATGAATACTTCATCCAGCTTGAGATGTGCATGCGGGTTAATTTGTTGGTAAAAAGCTGAAGCAACCCACCGCGACTCATCTTCATGTGCATGTGAATCACTTCAATGGTACCGACGTAGGTGACACGAAAATTGTTGTTCCACATCCGGCGACATAAATCCGTGTCTTCAAAATACATAAAAAATCGATCGTCGAACAAACCGACTTGATCAAAAACCTTTTTGGAGACAATAAAACATGATCCCTGACACCAGCTTACATCCCGAATACTCTGATGATCAAAATCTTTCATAATAAAACGATCCAAGTCCTTCTGAGCAAATTTCATCCGGCCCAGAAACGTCCGCCGATAAAGCGGGGTCAAAGATCCATACCACTCATAACAAGTATGTTGCAAAGAACGGTCTGGATTTAATAAACGAGGAGCAGCCAATCCGATATCAGGATTTTGATGGATAAAATTATATAGAAGTTGCAAAGAATCCTTGAAAACAAAAATATCCGGATTCATAACGATTATATATTTACCAGAAGCAACCTTGATACCAATATTGTTGCCACCACCCATACCAATATTTTTGGCGGACGAAACAAATTTTACGTCCGGGGCGTACTGACTCAAATCATTGACAATGTTGTCACGAGAATCGTTGTCAACAACAATAATTTCAAAATCTACTTGAAGATTTGATTCTTTGATCGCTCTGATACAGTTGCGAACTAGGCGTTTTGACTTGTAGTTGAGAATTACAATTGATAAATCCATATCTATGCAAACCATGAATCAATTTCTTCTGTTTTTATTTTTTGTTTTTCTTTGATTATTTTTCGTTTGGCTTGAAAGTGCTTACGCTTGTTCCAAACCTCTTTTATTGTTTTTAAATTTGATGTTTCCAGAAATAAAATGTAGAAAAATTTTAACAATTCAAAACGTAAAACTGGAAATAAGTATTTCAACTTAGTACTAGGTAACTCTTTTATCAGAAAAAACCAATGATTACGATAAGAATAATAGTTGGCAAACTTGGAGCGGCCCCGACGAGCCTTGGCCAACTGGATCTTGGACATATCTTTTTGAGGTACAGCAATGGTCCGATCATGATAAGCGATCGAGATTGGCACTTTAAAAGCCTTCCAGCCGGCATAACGTAAACGATAGGCCAAATCAACGTCTTCTTTATAGCTGAAAAAGTCTTCATCAAAAAACTGCTTATCCATTTGAACTGCCTGTAAAGCTGACCGCCGATACAAAGGAATTGCACCAGAAACTCCGAAAACCTCTTCGACCGCATCATACTGACTTTCATCGAGCTCGCCAGCACCCAGATCAATGGTCCGATGATTTTTGAATATCTTTAAACCTAACGAATCAATATATTTGGTTTTTTGACTATCTTGTAAACGCAATATTTTGCCGGTAAAAGCACCGCCTTTTTCTTGAGTATCAGCAAATTGAACTAACTTTTCAATAAAATTCGGCTCCAGAATAATGTCTTGATTGAGCAATAAAACATATTCCCCATCGGTCCAATGAATAGCTTGATTATGGGCCTTGGCAAAACCTAAATTGTCACGATGTTTTACAATTCTCAGATGAGGATATTTTTCATTTATCAGCTCAACGGTTTCATCGGTTGAACCATTGTCAATAATCATCAAAGAAAAATCTGGATATGTTTGAGCAAACAAAGACTCCAGACAGCCAATGATGTAGTTGGCTCCATTCCAGGTAACTAGGTTGACGGAAACTTTGGACATAGTTAGGTAGTAATTGATAAATAGTAATAAGAAGCGGGATTCTAGAATTTAATTAAGCGTTTCTTTGGTGTAACCCAGAAACCAAGGTGATACTTTTTGCCAAGAGCTAAACGCGTTTGGGCGTCAATGGCTGGAATAGAACCAAATATAATCATCGTGACTGGAAGCATAATCCATTGGAGAATCATGATTAGCCATTTTGACTTGGGATGAGCCTGAGGTCGTTTGGGTAATACCAATAAACTGAAAATAGCTAAAATCAAGATACCAAACATGGCGGCTCCCATTAACCATTCTAGAACAAAAGGGGTGTTTTGAACAATCACTGATGAAGACTGAGCCCCTCGACCGGCAACCCATAATGGCAACCGACCAAGAATAAAAATTAAAATCGGAGCGGAAGCCCAAGAGAACATGCCTTCGGTTTGATTGAAAGCGTGACGGAATTTTTCCCATTTGGAAATTTTGGGATGAGAGCGATACTGCTGCATCAAATATGGGAAATGCTCAACCCCCCAAGCCCAACGACGTTGTTGTTTGTAGAGATTTTTGGCACTTTGCCACCAAGTGTCAGCTTCAACGTTGTCCATCGATACGGGGACATACATTGGGACCACCTTGAAGTCTCCATCGTAGCGAAAAAAGCCTTGAAGAAAAATTCTGGAGTCATCGGTGACAATATCTTTTTGCCAGAAACCAATATCAACCAAAGCTTTGTATGGCATTGAATGGGAAGAAAATGTCAGCATACGTTCTGGTCGAACCAACTCTGCCATAAGCCAAAAAACCGTACCAAAAGCGGTAATACGGGTGATAGCCGGAGCCTCCCAGATATTATTATTGTAAACAACGGCCGGCTGATAAGCTTTGCGTAGCGGATTTTCCGTTGTTAAGAATTTGTAAGTTAAATTGGCAAAGTATGCTGGATGAGCCTGGGTGTCAGAATCAAAATATGAACAAAGAATATCTTCATAGGGAATATTCATTTTGTCGATAACTTTTTTCCCTGCCCAACCAGCAAAATGAGCGTTGGCGCCCTTGCCTTTCATTTCACCAGGCAGACCATCGGGATGAAGGGTATAAATAAGTTTGAAAAATTTGTTTTTGTATTTTTTCTCAATCTGCTCCCAAATTTCCACAAACTGTTCCTGGAACCTTTCTTCACCGGCCAAGTGAACAATGAAGTGATCTAGAGGAAAGTTGTTTTTGGTTAAACTGTTCAAGGTTGTATCCAAAACTTCAAACGGTTCTCCCGCTGTGGGTAGAAGGACATAATGGTAAATCCGCTCCCAATCCTTATTTTCATCTTTTAGACGCTTGAACCAATCTATATCAGCCTCTCGACGGTAATTTTTCCAAGAAAAAAATAACAGGATTGAAAAGTATATAATCCTGATTAACCACAATAAATCAAATGCAATAATGAAATAAATCACCCAAAGTGGTTTGATAAACGAAAGAACTAAGGATCCAATCAATACGGCCCAAACCAGGGTGGCGGGGAACATTTCATGTAGTCTTTTTTTTGTTTGAGGTTTCATGACACAAAAATAAGTGAGTAATTAACTTTTGGCTATTTTAACTAAAAAATGTCAGTTTGTCAACTAAATAATTTTATAATTGTCAAGGCAAAACCAACCGTAAACATGGCCACAAGAGACAAACCGACCCACTTGAATTTGGGTAAGGAAAAAGCCGGCTGTTGATCACCCTCTTTTTTGGCTCGCCAAAAGGATAAAACCACCAAAACACCGGTCAACCCAAAGGTCAAACTACCGGCGGTACCAATCACTTGAATAAAATTATGACTAACAAACAAGAATATCATCAGAGGGAAAATTATCACTAGAAGCCAGGATAACCAGACTGGCAGCCGATAATCAAAGTGGAAAAGTTGGAGCAAACCAATCCCAAGGGTAAAAAAGCTGGTAGCCATTGCCAAAACGGCAAATATATTGCTAACTAATAATATTTTGTATCCAATGGTGGCGCCCAAACCAATCGTAGCAATGTCCGTCGTCGCTAAACCGGTAACACCAACAACAATAAAGGCAAATAGAGCGTATAGAATAAGCGGGATTAGACTACCGACAATAATGGCTGGACGAATCAAATGTTTTTTCTTATTCAGAACCTCTTTGATCGAAAAAATTGAGCCCATGCCGCCATAGGCAAATAACAAAACTCCATATGGGACAAACATTTTATCAAAATGATTATAGACTAAATTACTCAAATCAAGACTGGGTAAACTCCAGCCGGTAATAACAAGTAAAGCCAGAATGAGAAGTAAAACTAAAAACGTCTCTAATACTTTGATAATACGTAAACCAATAAGCAGGATAATGGTTCCAATTAATAAAAAAAGCAAACTATACTGCAAGTTTTTTTCTGGCGTACCAAACAAAACAGATAATACTTGACCCTCTCCGATAATATAGGCGGTCAACCCACCATAAGTACCAATAATAACGCTGAGGGCTTGAATATGTTCAAATGGCTTACCGAGATACTTGCCGGCCAAGCCACTAAGCTGATGACGAAACCTGGTTCGCATCATAACTTCAGCAATCATTAGATTGATGATCATGGCCGCAAGGCCAAGAAGAACAATAATACCTAGACCTGATAAAAATCCAGACTGAGCAATAACATATGGGATACCAAGAATGCCGGCGCCAATAATTGTGCCGACAAGAATAGCCACTGCTTGCCAAAATTGTTTATTAAAAACAATATTTTTCATTTTCCCTCCCATGCTATTTCTTTAGCGCTTTTATGGTTTTTATAATTGAATCTGGAGTCAATGACATACTATCAATCCTGTGTTTCAATAAATATCGGGCAAAGTCAGGGAAATCAGATGGGGCTTGACCGCAAATACCGATTTTTTTATTCATTTTTTTTGCGACGTTGATAACCTCGGCAATACTGGCCAGTACCGCTGGGTTTCTTTCGTCATACAGAGCACTAATCGTATCCGAATCCCGATCAACCCCCAATATGAGTTGGGTCAAATCATTACTACCGATACTAAACCCATCAACCAAATTTAAAAAATCTTTGGCCAAAATTATATTGGCTGGCAATTCACACATTAAATAAACTTTTTGCCGTCGAGTTCGTTTTAAATTATTGGCACGCATTATAGCCAAAACCTTCTTAGCCTCATCAACGGTTCTGACAAATGGGATCATGACCGATACATTGTCCAAGCCGAATTGGTTGATAACTTTTCTAACAGCCCGACATTCCAAAACAAAAGCTTGCTTTACTTTGGGGTCATAATAACGAGAGGCGCCTCGCCAACCCAACATAGGATTTTCTTCCTGAGGCTCAAATAATGAACCACCAATCAATTTTTTATACTCATTGGTTTTAAAATCTGAGAAACGAACGATAATTTCCTTGGGATAGACTGAGGCGGCCAACTGGCCGATGCCCTCAGCCAACTTGTCAACAAAAAAATCTTTCTTATTGGAATAATTTGAAGTCAAAGCTTCAATTTTCTTTTTGAGTTCAAGCGGCAAGCCATAATAATTGATCAAAGCCAGCGGATGAATCCGGATATAGTCTGTAATGATAAATTCTTCACGAGCGAGACCAATACCATCATTGGGTAACGATGAATAAGCGAACGCGGTATGTGGGTTGCCAACATTCATCATAATCTTGACCCCTGTTGGCTTCTTAATTTTTTTCAAATTGACTTTTTGCTTAGTAAACTCTGCCAATCCAGAATAAACAAAGCCCTGAATACCAGAACTGCAATCGACAGTAACCTGGCTTCGGTTTGAAATTTTTTTTGTCCCATTTTTTGTACCAACAATACATGGGACGCCCAATTCTCGGCTGACAATTGCTGCATGGCAAGTTCGCCCACCAGAATCGGTAATAATAGCGCTGGCTTTTTTCATCATTGGCTCCCAAGCTGGATCGGTCATGCGAGCAACCAAAACTTCACCGGGTTTGAAGGCGGCAAGACCGGTCGGATTTTTGATGATACGAACAGGACCAGCACCAATTTTGTTGCCAACACTGGTGCCAGAAACCAGTTCTTTGCCGTGTTTGATCAACTGATAATCCTCAAAAATGCTTTTATCTTTGGTCGAATAAACCGTTTCAGGACGAGCTTGGACGATAAACAACTTACGACTTTTGCCATCTTTGGCCCACTCTATATCCATCGGACGCTTAAAATATTTTTCAATTGTCATCCCCCACTCAGCCAACTGTAATATTTCTTTGTCAGACAAGACAAGCTTTTTACGTTCTTCGCTTGAGGTAATTAGATTTTTGACCGATTGACTGGTTTTTTTGGAATAAACCAACCTCAGTTGTTTTCGACCGACTTGCTTTTTCAATAATGGTTTGAATTTCCCATTAAAGGTCGGCTTATAGACATAATATTCATCAGGATCAACTCGACCTTTGACAATATTTTCACCCAGCCCCCATGAAGCATTGATCAAAATTAAGTCTCGAAAACCAGATTCCGTATCGAGAGTGAACATAACTCCCGCTCCAGCCATATCACTGCGAACCATTTGCTGAACCCCAACCGACAAGGAAACTTTTGAATGGGAAAATTTTTGATCTTGCCGATACGAGATTGCTCGATCTGTGTACAACGAAGCGATACACATCTTAACGGTCATCAATAACTTTTCCGAGCCAGAAATATTCAAATATGATTCCAGCTGTCCGGCAAATGAAGCCATCGGTAAATCCTCAGCAGTGGCCGAGCTCCTAACGGCAACATCGACATCAGTAACACCACACAAAACGGAAAGTTTTTTATAATTTTTTACAATATCAGCTTTCAACTGGTCTGAAAATTCTGCTTCGAGAATCAAAGATCGAATATCTTTACCTCGCTGGGCTAGTTCCTGGGAATTATTTGTATCCAGATCTTTAAGTAAACTAGCGATTTTAGTCTTTAGCCCCGCATATTTCAGAAATTCTTGATATGCCTTGGCGGTCACACAAAAACCATTTGGCACATTGATGCCAGTTTTTGTTAGTTTTGAATACATTTCACCCAAAGCTGAATTTTTGCCACCAACCAAACCCAAATCGTTCTTCCCGACCTGTTTGAACCATAAAATATTTTCGTTTTTTTGGGCTGGCATATAAATCTAATTGATTTCTTTTATTTCGACCAAATTTACATTACCACTACTACCGACCGGCTCACCGGCGATTATGATAATTTTATCACTCTTAAATATAAGCTTCTCTTTTTTTAGATGACTGATTGACCGATCAATAAGCTCCTCAACTGTCCGACAAGTCGGAATAATAAATGGGACAACCCCCCATGATAAAATTAATTGCTGCTTTACTCTATTATTGTCACATGCGACTAAAATTGGTAATTCTGGCCGATAACGACTGATGATACGCCCAGCATAACCGGAAATTGATGCGACCAATATCAATTTGGCATCAACAGAAGTGGCTAAGATGTTGGCAATTCTCCCAATCGCTTCATTAGTTGGCTCGATTTTTTTTGAATATAATTGTGGCGCCAAATCATCGTAGGCTGAGGCTTCTGTTTTTTCAATAATCCGCTTCATGTAAGAAACGGTCTGGATGGGATAAGAACCGGTTGCAGTTTCGCCAGAAAGCATCAAAGCATCGGTATGATCAATAACCGCATTAGCCACATCACTCACTTCGGCACGAGTTGGTCGTGGATTGTGAATCATTGAGTCGAGCATTTGAGTCGCAACTATTACCGGTTTGGCTTTTTCTAAACAATGATCAATGATCATTTTTTGCATCAATGGCACATCTTCAGCCGGCAGCTCAATGCCCAAGTCACCGCGAGCGACCATAACGGCATCGGTGGCTTCAATTATTTCCTCCAAATTATCAATCGCCTCCTTGCGCTCAACCTTCACAACTATTTTTATTGGATTGGTTATTTTTTTCTTCAGTTTTTTCTCATAACTTTTAATCAGATACTTCAAATCATAAACATCTTTGGCACTACGGACAAATGACAAAGCCATATAATCAACATCATTTTCCACGCCAAATTCAACATCTTTTTTATCCTTATCGGTCAAGGATGGAATACTAACGGCAGTGTCCGGCAAATTCACTCCTTTGTGACTCGCGATGATTCCGCCAATCACTACACTAGCATGAATATCTCTGCCGGTCACCTGGTCAACGACCAGCTGGATCAAACCATCAACAATCAAGATGCGATGGCCTTTTTCAACTTCCGAATGTAGACGATCATATGTTATGGGAATCTTTTTACTATCCTTTGTCACCTTGCTGGTGGTGATAATAACTTTTTCATTGTCTTTTAATTCCCTCTCCTTACTACCAATATCCCCGATTCGAATACGAGGCCCCTGAAGATCTTGAAGGATGGCCACGGTACGATTCATCTTATCAGCCATACTTCTAATATTGGTTAACAACGACTTGTGATCGGCATGAGTCCCATGAGAAAAATTCAGCCGTGCAACATTAAGCCCGCTTTTGATCAAATCTTGTATTGTTTTTTTTGATTTGGACGCTGGTCCAATAGTGCAAACTATTTTTGTACGAGCCATATAAACTGGATAATTATTTCATTAGTTAATCGGGACATTAACCACTGGTAATTTAGATGTTAATTTTGTCAGTATACTGTCCGAGAATCGGCAATTCCCATTTTTCCCCATTTAGAGCTTTAACAATACCGGTTATGGTCATGACTATGAAATAAATAAAAGCGATAAGCCAGATAACTTGTCCGATAAGCGGAAGAACATTAACAAAAGTGACTATGACCTCGGCGATAAATAAAATTAACCCCTGTTTGCCGTGGAATTTGGCGTACTTGCTATCTTTGGCTAAAAGTAACGGCACAAAACACAAAATTCCAAGATAACCAACGGCGGCTAAAACTTTATTTTTTTCAATGTCTTTTGGATCAAACATACGCTCATTAAAACAAAAAAACATGAAATCAAGAAAGCAAAATTTGTTTTCTTGGCTTATGATTTTATTGATTTATTTATTTTCTATATTATAACACAAAATTTGCTATTCTGCACTCTAGATTTCAACAGATCGGTAATGATTTATTTTCTGTTTGACACCATTCAACTCTATAACAATAACATCAAATTGTGGGAAACCTTTAGTCTCATGTTTTTGCAAATAATCTTCTATCGTTAACCTTATCTTTTGTCGTTTTTTGTAATCAACAGACTCTTCACCACTACCCAAACCGCCCTGTCGTCTGGTTTTGACTTCAACAAAGATCAATTCATCATCCTTGGTGCAGATAATATCAATTTCACCATAACGTGAATGATAATTTTTCTGTACAATGGCATAACCTCGGTTAATTAAAAAACGGGCCGCATTTTCTTCGCCCCAGTTACCAATTTTTTTCTTTATATTACTCATGACTAAAACAGCAGACTACCTAATGTTGCATCTAGAAATTTTTGTTGCAAATTGGCAACGATTAGAGCACCCAAGAAGACTAAAAACAAACCAACCGCCTTGTAAAATACCCGACTGCCACCCATGAGCCAGCGTTCAGCAAAATCAATGTATCCAATCAAACCAAAAGGAATGTCTGTCTTCCAAACACAGACAAAACCAACTCCGATAAAAATTAAACCTAGCATTACTCGACCAATCATATGGAAGTATTATATCATAAAAATATGAAAACATTAAAGTAGACAATGGCGAACAATTAATGTATTACAATGTTTTACCCATCGTTTGTTCATGAGAAATATGACCATCAATACTCTTAATTTCCTAATCTTCATAAACAAAAAAACACCCAAACAGATGTTTAATGACTGCACTATCCGAAGCTCTACAAAGTAAAAGCCAATAATGGTGCCCAGGGCGGGACTTCTCTCCGTCTCCTCGTCTTCCGACTCGTCGCTCCGAGCCGGGGCTCGCGATCTCGTTCTCCCAAATACTCACTCGATATCGCTCCGCCCTTCAAGTCCCGACGCAACACACATTTGTGTGTTGCTCCCTGAATAAAAAAACACTCCTACGGAGTACTTTTCATTAACATTCATGGTGCCCAGGGCGGGACTTGAACCCGCACGCCCCGAAGAGCCTAGGCCCTCAACCTAGTGTGTATACCATTCCACCACCTGGGCTTGTAAATATTCCGAATATAAAACCGGTGTTTATTATACCACCGATTTTAAATTTATACAATTGTAATAGCTTGTACCGGACAAGCACTCTCTGATTCCTTGACACAAGGCAATTCAGATTTTTCTTGACCCTCTTTGACTACAGCTTTGAAACCTTGATCAGTTTCAGCCATATCAAAGACTTCTGAACAAATGGCGGCACAGGTACCACAGCCAATGCAGCCCTCTTTATCTACTTTGATGGTCATATGTTAAATCGTTAGTGAATTAAGTACGATGAACAAGAAACAAAATACAATTATTTAACACTACTTAATTATCAAGTTTTTATTTTTACCCACAATAATAAGCAGTTTTTTGTCAGCAATTTTAACTGCGACCGGAGTTTTTATCACTTTGTATTCGTCGATCATTAGCGGTAAGTATTCAAAACTTTTTATTTCAAAATTAACACCCTGAATAATAGTATCAACTTGCGTATTTTTTATTTTGGAAAAATATTTCTTAAACCCCTTGTATTCTTCGGCACTTTGAATCAACAAATCCAATTTGCCATCCTGTGGTTGAACTTTTTTTAATAATTTCCCTTCTAACCCAGGTCTGGGGATATGGAAATTGACGATCGCTACCTCATGACATTTGGCTTTGGGAATGACCCGATAACCTTCGTGGCTAATGCTGATTCGATCCAAATTTTTTGACATTTTGAGGCTCGAAAAAAAGTAAAAATCCCCGACTTGCCCAAGATCAAATTGAGCCAACTTGCGAGCTGATAAAATTTCGCATGACTTTTCCGCATCAGGTATTCCGAGGGTTTTGGCGATCTGGTTGTTTTCACCAATAGGAATAATACTCAGCGTAACGCCGAGACGGGCAGCCACATTTACGGCTTTCAAAAATGTATTATCATTACCAACAACAACGACAGCCTTGACGCCACGTTTGACCTGGTCTTCGATCAAGGCATCGATGGTTTTGAGCAAGGTCAATCGTTCGTGGCGGCCTTGGATTTCAAAATCCAAAAGTCTGGTTTTGATTCTATCCAAAACTTTTTCATATTTTTTGTCATTCAAAAAACTATCGTAGAGGTAATAATACATAATGCTGTAAATAACTAAGCCTGATCTTCCTTTTCTTTGGATTCAACTACTTCATCCTCACTAACTTCGATTGGAGCTGATGCTGAATGATCAGCCATCATGACGGACTCATCCATAGTACAGCTACCATTAAAAGTCGCTCCTGATTCAATTGATAACACCTTGGCCTTGATATCACCGGTCACTCTAGCAGACGCAGTCAACTCGAGCCGACCATCGATATCCACATTCCCGGTCACTTCGCCGGAAATCAATGCTTCAGCAGCCTTGATATCAGCTTTGACTTTAGCGGCGCCACCAACACGCAAGGTGCGTTCAGTCTTCAAAGTACCAACGACTTCACCATCAACAATGATATTTCCATTACTAACTAGATCGCCCTCAATTCTAATAGTGTTACCAATAATGGTATCTTCGGCTTGTGGACCTTGGTCCATATTCGCGTTGTTCATCCCCTCGTCTTCTCTTCCACCAAACATAGTTGTTTTTGTAATTTATTAGACCCCCTATTTATATAATCTATTAATCTATATTGTAAGTAATTTTCCCCTATTCCGTCAATTACATTTCCTCCACACTATCAATATTTAGCAAGTTTAAGCCCTTTTCCAAAGTTGTCTTGGCGGCTTGAAGCAGTTTGATTCGGACTGCCTGCAAAGTTCCGTCAGAAGAAATGACGTGATGCTGGTGATAGAAAGAATTGACCGCTTGAGCCAACTCGAGCAAATAAGTGGCCAAAAATGATGGCTGATATTTGTCAGCTGACAATTTTACGACATTATCAAACCGGCTGATAATTTTTATCACGTCTTTTTCTTCAAGTTCTTTTAATAATGAATAATCTACTTTAGAACTAATTTGGCCTGCTTTTTTCAAAACTGAATTGATACGAGCCACAGTGTAAAGTAAATACGGACCGGTCGCGCCTTCGACGGACATGGCTTTGTCCATGTCAAAAATAATAACGGAATTATTTTCGTATTTGAGCATCCAGAATTTGAGAGCTGCTAAAGTAACTTGACTGGCAGTCTTCTCAATTTGCTCGTTTGTCCAATCTGAATGACGTTCTTTGGTTTCAGTTGTCAATTTTTCATGCATGGCATTGTACAAGTCCCAAAAAATAACGACATTCCCTTTTCTTGAGCCCATGGCACCATCCGGCAAGGTCACAAAATCATGAGCAACATGAAGCTTTTCTTTGTTTTCATATCCAAGTAGATCTAGTAACTTGAAAATCTGTTTCAGATACAGACTCTGACGGTTGTCGACAATATAAACTGACTTATCTATGTTAAATTTATCAAACTTTTTTTTGCCCAATGGTAGATCTTTGGTGCCGTATAAAACATTGCCGTCAGATTTGATCAAAACCATTACATCCAAGTCAAATTCTTTGAGATCAGCGATAACGGCACCTTCACTCTCTTTGATTTGAGGTACTGTCCCCTTTTTTAGAATGTCAAAGATCAATTCTTTACCCTCAATTTCCTCTTCGCTTTCCCAAAACCACTCATCAAACCTGACATTCAACTTATCGTAAACCAAATTAAAACCAGCCATGCTCCACTCTTTTGTTTTTTGCCAAAGATTTGTTATTTCAGGATTTTGACTTTCCAATTGTTTATGAATCGCAGAGACTTCAGATTCTAAGTCTTTGTTATCTGCCAATTTACGAACTGCTTCAGCGTAAATGTCGCCAAGGAACTCTCCCTTTGACTTATGGCCGAAATCATAATTGCCATCTGGATATTTTTTTTGCAGCCACCACAAACATTTGGCGACGTGAACGCCGGTATCACCAATATAGTTGGCGGCGATAACTTCTTGACCTTGATAACGTAAAATATTGACTATTGAAGCGCCAAGGCAAGCATTGCGCAAATGGCCGACATGAAATTCTTTATGTGTATTGGGTTGAGAATATTCAATCATGATCTTTTCGGGTTTGCCGCCAGAGTCGGTCGGTAGTGTTTCAGTGTGGGTAATAACTGCGGCATTCCAAACCTCCGGTTTGAAATATAAATTCAAATATGGCCCAGCAGCTTCGGCATTTAAAATTAACTTTGACGTACCGGCATTAATTTTCTCAGCAAACTCTGTAGCTAATTCATTAGGATTTTTTTTCATTTCCTTGGCGAAGACAAATAAGGGCAAAGCAAACTCACCTAGGTCAGCTTTTGGCGGATCGGTGAATAAAGTAATATCTACTACGATCTTTAATATTTTTTTCAACTCGTCAGCGAGTTGGTGTTTTATTGTACTCATATAAATTTTTACGTGTAATAAATGAGATGCCGGTATTACAGCCGACTACGAGGGCGCAAACCACTGCCTGTCATCTCTGGCTTGATCCGGGATCAAAGTATTTGCCTGTCACAATTCTCTCATGGTAGTGTTTCTGGTATAAAGTGAGCCGTGTCTATAATTCCCGCCTTCAATGAATTTACGGCGGACAAGCGATAACCTCAGCATGAAACGAGGAAATTTATTTTTTTTCATCACGAAGACGGTCCAACTTGGCAATAATATCTTCTTCATAGTTAATAATTTGTTGCTGTTTGTCCAAAATTTCCTGTTCCATGACCTGACTTTCTTCAAACTCAGACAACAATTCTTTTTCATCTTGATCAATATCTTTTTCCAGCCGCCGGAATAACGGCCGAGAGTGGAAAATTTGCAACAGAGCAAAAACTTGAGCGGCGAAAACAATCAGGATTATAACGGAGACAGCAATCAATGATAAAGACAAAATGCGACCGGCACTGGTTATCGGATAAACCGCAACCTCTTCACTAACCAGATTGTAAGTGCTTTCAATCATTCGGAATGAATCATTGAGTGAATGCACAGCTGGATTGGTGTTGAGCTCAGCAATATACAGTAACATGTCGAAAATTACAATTGAAAAAACAAAGGCAAAGACCAATATAGCCAGGAAAAGAATGTGTTTGCGTCTTTGATACTTGGGTTCCATGGGAGTTAGGGAATAGTAAATAGTAATAAGTAACTGGCAATAAGGGGATACAAAATTTCTTGTCATGCTGAACTTGTTTCAGTATCTAGAAATTTTGTTGTGTCAGCTATGCTTCGAGGAAAGAATACTCGAATTATTTGACCTTCCACCTCATCATGACAAGGTTAGATTACTTTTCAAAAGCAATGCGAGCAAAATGACGCTTGCCTTTTTGAATGACATCGCCGTCGCTAACTTCGAGTGAAACTCGATCGACTGGAATGTCATTGACCTTGACGGCGTTTTGTTCGATCTGGCGTCGGGCGTCTGATTTTGAACCAACTAAACCAGACTCAACCAAAGCGTCAACAATATTGCGATTGGTAATGATTTTGACTTCAATTTCGTCCGGTTGTTGTTTGTTTTTAAAAGTGTTAACAAAATTTTCTTCAGCCGCATTGGCCGTTTCCTCATCAAAATAAAATTTCACAATCTCTTTGGCTAGTTTCACTTTTAAGTCGCGTGGATTAACATCACTCTCTATTTGCGTTTCAACCTCTTTAACTTTTTCAATCGGAACGGTGGTGCAAAGTTCAAATCCAGCTACAATCATGCCGTCAGTCCAGCTCATAACCTTGCCAAACATATCATTGGGCTCGTCACTCAAAGTAATCATGTTACCTTCAGTTTTGCCCATCTTGGTACCAATGCTGTCAACCAAAAGTTTGTTGGTGACAACGAATTTTTCTTTTTTATCCATGGATTTCATTAAATCTCGACCAGCTAACATGTTGAAAGTCTGATCATTACCGCCAACTTCGCCATCCACATCCATAGCCACGGAATCATAGCCTTGCATTAGGGGATACAAAAACTCATGAAGACCAATTGGTTTGCCATCCTTAATTCTTTTATCAAACATATCACGTTCAAGCATTTGCTGGACTGTAAAGTTTGAAGCTAATTCGACCACTTCTTTGAAATTCATTTTATCGAACCACTTGCTGTTGTATTTGACCTCAACTTTGTTCTGGCCTTTAAAATCAAGAATTTTTGCGGCCTGATCTTTGTATTTTTTGGCGTTTTCAAGAACTTGCTTGCGCGTTAATGGTTGGCGGGTCGCTGATTTGTCAGTCGGATCTCCAATCATGGCGGTAAAACTGCCGATCAGTAAGATTACTTTATGACCCAACTCTTGAAAATGACACAACTTCATCATGCTAATGGCATGACCTAGATGCAAATCCGGGCCAGTGGGATCAATACCAAGATACAGAGTCAAACGCTCACCGCTTTTCAAGCGTTTTTCCAAAAATTCACGGTTGGGATACACATTCTCAACGCCGCGAGTTAATAAATCGTGGATTTTTTGATTGTCAGTATTGATAATCATATTTTGTTTATAAGTATATGCCGTCCTCCTTCGACAAGCCTGCCTACCGGCAGGCAGGCTCAGGATGACACGGCTGCTTTATTTTAGTTCTTCTAATTGTTTGTGAAGCAGAATCATCTTTTGTTCAGCTTCTTCATACTTAACCTGTTCGCCAGCGACAACACTCTTTGGAGCATTATCAACAAAGCTCTTATTGTCCAGTTTTTTCTTGACTGAGTTTACGTATTTTTTAATATCTTCCAATTCTTTTGATAATCTTTCTTTTTCTTGATCAATGTCAATCACTTCGGCCAGAGGAATATACAGTTCAATCGGACCGATAACCACTGAAGCTGACCGGTCTGGTTTGGCGGAGACAAATTCAATGGAATCCAACCGAGCCAGAGCTTTTACAATCTCTAAATTATCTGCCAGCATGGTTTCCTTGGCATTTGAATTGATCCGCAGTGGAATTTTTTTGCCGGGATCTATACGATATTCAGCTCGAACGTTTCTAATCTTGGTAATAGCTTCTGGAATAACGGCAAAAGCCGCTTCGAATTCCTGATCAACAATAGCTGACTTTACTTTGGGCCAAGAACTGACCATGACAGAGCTCTTCTCTCCCATTGAACGCCAGATTGCTTCCGTGACAAAGGGAATAAACGGATGCCACAATCGAAGTAAATTATTCAAAATATAAATTAAAATATCATCTTTTTTCTTTTCTACTTTGGCGATTTCCAAATACCAATCAGCAAAATCATCTCGGGTAAATTCTCGAAGCAACTCGGCCGCCTGAGAAAAGTTGTAATCAGCAAACAGTTGATTGACCGCATCGATCACCCGATTGAGTCGGGATAAAATCCAATCATCCGCGGCTGAGTGTGAAGGAACTGAATCAGAGTATTTGGCCTTGGATGACATGAAAATATAACGCGAAATGTTCCACAATTTATTGATAAAATTTCGATTTGATTCAACTTTTTCCAAATAAAAACGAGAATCATTGCCGGGAGTCACTCCGCTGATCAAACTCAAACGCAGGGCGTCGGTACCATATTTTTCTGCGATCTCAACGGGATCAATTCCATTGCCGGCTGACTTGGAAAACTTTTGACCTTTTTCATCGCGGAGCATGCCGTGAATATAGACATCTTTAAATGGAATTTCGTTTAAAGTATATGAACTCATCAAAATCATTCGAGCCATCCAGAAAAAAATAATCTCATATCCCATCTGCATCCAGCTGGTTGGGAAAAAATCTTTTAAGTCATGTGAATTATTTGGCCAGCCAAGTGTGGAAAACGGCCAAAGACCAGAACTGAACCAAGTATCGAGAGTATATTCATCTTGATAAACATCGTGAGAACCACACTCACAAGTTACTGGAGTGATTTTGATTTCAAAACTTTCGCCAGTGTCAGGATAACTCAAGTGGAAAATATCTTCATCACTAATGTTTTCATGTAAACCTTGAGCAGTTCGAGCAATATCACCGTGTGTCACAACCAAAACAGTCTCACCTGGATGCTCAAAAGCAATGTCGGTCAATGAAGCAAAGACGCGAGTTTTGAGCTCGTCAAAAGACTCAATGCCATGAGGATTGTCATGATGCCAGGCAGAAAATTTGGCCCGTGTCTGGTTGAAACCATCACCAACGTCAGGACTGCCTTCAAAGTCACCAACGCCGACTTCTCGTAAACGATCATCGTATTCTATTTCTAATTTTAATTTTTCAGCAAAAATCTCAGCCGTTTCCTTGGCTCGTTCCATATCTGACGAGTAAATGGCATTGATCTGGGGCATTTTTTTGACAGCAGCGAGAACTTGTTTACGGCCCTTTTCTGTCAACCGGTTGTTAACTTTGCTAACATCGGAATTTAAATAATCATTGGCATTGCTGTCAGCTTCGCCGTGTCGCTGTAAAATAATGGTGCATTGTTTGGCGTCAGAAACTACTGATTCCTGACAATCGCGACAATACCAAACCGGGATTCGATGTCCCCACCAAATCTGGCGTGAGATACACCAGTCACGCAAATTATCAATCCAATTGAAATAGAGTTTTTCAAATCTTTTGGGCGTTACCCTTACGACTTTCTTCTTGTCACCATCAAGCCCAGTGGTAACGGCCTCTTTCATCAGCAGCTTCAATGATTTGCCTCGGTTGGGAATTACAGCATTAACATCCACGAACCACTGAGTCATTGGCAAAGCTTCAACAACATCACCAAAACGATCTGAAGTACCGACATTCTGACTAATCTCTTCTTCGGAAATAAATAAGTCGTTATCTTTGAGCCAAGTAATAAACTTTTGCCGAGCGGCAAGCACATCCAGCCCATGATAATCCGGACCGGCTTCGGCGGTCATTTGGCCGTCGGGACCGATAACAGAAATCAAATCGATTGGATTACCATCAGCTTTTTGTTTCTCATACATTTCAAAATCAATCGGACTGTGCGCCGGAGTAACACCGACCGCACCGGTACCAAACTCAGGATCTATATTTTCATCGGCAATAACTTTGAGTTTCAAAGGTTTAATAGCGCCAACATCTACAATAAAATTTTCACCAATATATTTTTTGTAGCGCTCATCGTTGGGGTTAACTGCAATCGCGGTATCGCCCAACTTTGTTTCTGGTCTGGTGGTTGAAATGGCAAATGGCAAGTCATCACTGTATTTAAAAGTGTATAATTTGGCTTCTCGTTCAATATGAACCAATTCGTCATCAGAACAGGTTGATTGCCCTTTGACCGACCAGTTGACCACTCGATAACCTTTGTAAATCAAACCGTCATGATACATGCGATAAAAAACTTCGTTCACCGCCTCACTGCGTTCAGCATCAAAAGTATAAGCCAAACGTGACCAGTCACAACTGGTGCCCATTTTTCTAATCTGACTTAAAATTGTAGACTTTGATTCTTCAGCGTAAGTTCGGATTTCTTGAAGCAATTTTTGGCGACCAAACTCTTCGCGAGGGTTTTTAATCCCCTTCTCAACCAACAGTCTTTCTACTTTGGCCTGAGTAGCCACGGCAGCATGATCGGTACCGGGCAACAATAATGTTCTTTTGCCTTGTAGGCGTTGATAACGAGTCATTATATCCATCAAAGCATTTTCCAAGGCATGGCCCAAATGCAAAACGCCCGTCACGTTTGGTGGCGGCATCAAGATAGAATACGGTTCTCCATCAGGATGAGTTGTATCGGGATTAAATAAATCTTGTTCTTCCCACAAACGATAAATATCGGCCTCAAATTCTTGAGGATTATAGGCTTTTGATAATTCTTTCATAATTTTACAGTCTGTTTGAAACAATAATTTTCGCTAATAATTCTCTTAAATTTTAGCATGAGCTTCACAAAAATACAAGATAATTCTGTATTTTTATCAACTTTCTCCAGCAAATTGACGAGGAAACCACTTTATTGGTTTATAAACAACAATACGCTTGACAGTTTATGAGAATTTAACTAAGATCATAGATTCACAACAGATCTCACACTACACTTTTTTGATTTTATATCAAAGTAGGATAAAATATACATATAATTAACTCTTGGTCCCTGAGTCTGCAAGAAAATATGGCCCTGAATGAAACCCAACAACTGTACGAAGCCCTCAAACAATCAGAAAACACTCTGATCACTTTTCGTCATGATCACAACGGTGATGCGATAGCTGCTAGCTTGGCATTGTCGTTGTTTTTTAATAAACTGAATAAAAACCATGAGATTGTTTGTCATAATTTTGATTGGCCAAAAACCTATGAGTTTTTGAAACAAAATAATACTATTGAGACCTACTTGAAAAAATTACGCAAATTTGTTATCAGTGTTGACATCACAAATACACCGGTTGATAATGTTTACCACGAAGTCAAAGATAATAAACTAAACATTCATATTGAGCCAGAAACCGGCCTCATCAACCAAGAAACAATTCAGACCATGAATACTGACTATCGACATGATTTGATCATTACTCTAAATACGCCGGACTTGGAATCACTGCACAATGTTTATGAAAATCATACTGATTTCTTTTATCACACGCCAATATTAAATATTGATCACTCAACTGACAATGAACATTATGGGCATTACAATTTGGTCCATGTGACGGCGACATCTGTGTCTGAAATTGTGTATAATATTATTGAAAAGATTGACAGCTCACTCATTGATGAGCAAATCGCAACCTGTTTGTTGACTGGAATGGTGGAAAAAACTCGAAGTTTCAAAACTCCAAATGTAACACCACGAAGTCTGCAAATTGCCAGTGAATTAGTGGCTATCGGTGCTGATCGCGACACCATAGTCAAGCAACTTTATCATACAAAATCAGTTGAGATGTTGAAATTGTGGGGGCGAATATTACAAAAACTAAAGTCAAATGACGCGCAAGATATTGTCTGGTCTTCAGTAAAAATTGATGACTTCAACGTGACAAAAACTACACCGGAGCACTTGGCTGATGTGATTGATGAGCTGATACTGAATATTCCAACTATCAATCTGACTGTTTTATTTTATGAAACATCTGAAGGAAATAATGCCTTGATCAAAAGTGAGAACTCGATAAATTTACTTGAAGCTTTGACTGATTACAAACCAACCGGAAATAAAAATGTAGTCAAAATAAAATTAAAGGAAAGTAAACCCGAAGATATTATTTTTCATCTTCAAGGATTGATCAAAAGCCCGACCCCTTCACAAAAATAAACATTTGTGCTAAAATAGCTACGTGTTTACATGAAAATTTAGGGTCCGTAGCTCCCTCCTTCGCTCTCTCGAGCTTCGGCGGGCAAGCAGTTGGTATGGCTGCTCAACTTCGCTACGGGAAATCGTTTGACAATTAAGGGCCCGTAGCTCAGTTGGTCAGAGCACCACGCTTATAACGTGGGGGTCATGGGTTCAAGTCCCATCGGGCCTACCAGGTACCAGACGGTACCTGGCATCGCCGCCCTAATTCAAATCGAAAACAATGACTGGGGGCAATTAGCTCAGTTGGTTAGAGCGCATCATTGACGTTGATGAGGTCAGAAGTTCGACTCTTCTATTGCCCACCATAAAAGCACTTACAGAAATGTAAGTGCTTTTATATTTTTGAGATACTTTTTATCGTTTATTGAGCCGGTTGTATTCAGCAATCACTTCTGGATAATCTCCAATAAAAGCTTCGGTGAATGGACAGTCTCCCATACAGCTAGGGCTCCAATAATTCAAACTACCACGAGACTCTAATTGAAACTGACCTGTTCCATTTTGTTGTTCTCCGGAATAAACACTAGTGATGTGATATGCTTCGCCATTCTTACTTGGGACCTCGATAATCAAAGAAGTCAGATCAGAACTTTCATATGCAATGAATGGATTGATAAATTTTTCGTTCAACTCTGCTTTCTCAGCATCTGTCAGTAGTCCTGGCCGGATAAAGGCGACTGCTGGAAGATCCAAATGATCATATTTGCAAACGGTGGCTTCTGATTCAGTCGAATCGTTTTTATCTTCAACCACGCCCTCTTCTTCTACATCAACTTCATCAGGTTCAGTTATGGCGTTGCCGGTTTCTTCACAATAAAAAATCGGCTCATCCACATCTAAAAATTGCCAAACAACTACACCTGAGAGCAAGACACTCAAAACAATAAAAATAATCCCAACAATCATCCAAGTCTTTGATGTCTGGGCGACTGTTGGCTCAGGTGTTGGTAAATTTTCTTCCATAGTTTTTTTATTTTAGTATTAATTGTTCAAATTATAACATATTCAAACATTATAATTAAATCTATACATTGGCTGACAAAATGACTATTTTAAGATAACATATAATATTCCTCACCAAAGGAAGGGAGAAAAATTATGCCTCAGAATTATCAAGCAAAAAAGCGAAAACGGCAACCGCTTGAAAAAATTGTATTAAATCGGACTATCAATTGCGGAAATTGCATCGTTCTTGCAGGTTAGCCATTCTACAGTTTTTCATGATATCAAAGAGATGAGAAAGGATCACAATTACTCTGGGCGAGTTCGAACCAAAAAAGCAAAATACGCTTCTATTCTTCAAGCTTATGCTTGAGTCGCAACCGGCTGGAGACACCTACAATCTTCTGAAGATAAAGAAATCAAACCGATTTTGGCTGAATGGTTGAATGAGAATTCTATTTTGGCCACGATCAAAGGATTGATTCTGGCGACTGATCTGCTTCAAATCCCGCTATATTCTCCTCGATATCAGAATCAGGCTGAACTACTGGCAAATCTCACAGGAATTCAATTGAGATCAAATACTTCTGACTTGATTGATCGGGTAAATAATTGGTGGCAAGATATAATGATTGAATTTTCTGTTGATATGCCGCCACTACCAACATCTCATGAAGAGCTATGCCAAATTTTGGCTACTCGATGGCTGGCTGACAACTGGCAAGGGATTATGCCCATCTGGGATCTTCTCACATTTCTCAAGCTAAAGAATCTGTTATCGGAGCTGGAAAACCGTGAAGCCAGAGTCATAAAATTAAGAATTGGACTTGTTGGTGAGGAAAAGAAAACGCTTAAACAAGTTGGAGCTAAACTGCTGCTGACAGAAGAACGAATTCGTCAGATTGAAGCCAAAGCTCTGAGAAAATTAAGATGGAGACTACAGAAACAGAAATTGACTATCATATATCAGCCAATTGGAAACGCTTTGGAGCGAGAACTGGCAAAACGTCAAAATGAAAAAGATCAAGCTGAAGTGATCAAGACAACTCTTGTTTTTAAACCATCACAATTCAATGCCCTGTTTGGCAGTATCGACAGATTGGAGCTGAGTGTCAGAAGCGCAAACTGTCTATACAATACTGATATCAAGCTGGTTGGTGAATTGGTGCAGATGACTGAAGCACAACTACTTTCCTCTAAAATCCTTGGACGAAAATCACTAAAAGAAATCAAGGAAGTTTTGGCTGAAATGGAATTGTCATTGGGTATATATCTGGATGAGGAAACAAAAGAGCTGCTAAAAAAGCAGCGTAAAAATTTACAATGATTAAACTGATATAATATCAGTTTTTTTGTATCAAAAAACCCTGAAGTAGAAATATTTCATATTTCTCTTCAGGGCGAACTAAGCCGTTTTATTAGCAGCTTCAATCTTTATAGTCTTCGGGGAAAGGATAAGGATCAAGTCGAACTTCTTGTAATTGATGCAACATCAATGCTTTGAATTGTTTCAAAAATGCCACATACGGGCGAGCCAATTCCCTGGCCTTGGGCAGGCGAATCCAGTCTTCCCATTCGAGTGAACTCAAGACGTCGCGAAGTACGGATTTGGGATTACGGTAAGTGGCTGTGGGATCAAACTCTGAAATGAAAAGCGGGTTAAATGCCGGGAGCTCGTTGAAGTGTTGTCCGGAACGAATGATTACATTAGGTCCAAGATTCGCCAATCTGTCGGCATCTTTTAAGGTCACAGTAACGGAATCATCATTTGGGTCATTCAACTTACTATGTTGCATCACGGCATTGATAACTAGCTGCGCGTTCACCTTGTCAAGAGCAGTCCAACCGGCAATGTAGGCGGAAACCTTGTGATGAACAATCTCAGCCGGAAATAGATGATCTGTATTGTGACAGATACCGGCGATCCAAGCCAGCACTCCGACTTCATCACTTTCCGCAATCATCAGAGCATACTCAGCTACCATAAAGGCGTGGAGAAAATCATGGTGTCCGCCAGCAAAACCTTGCCGGACATGATCAAACCGAACCTTGTTGATCAAAGACGCATATTTAGTCCTCAATTGATCAGACATAAAGCCCTGCCTTTCCTCTTGTGGTGACAATAAGTCATCCTATCAGATGAACAACTTTCTGTCCAATCAAAAAACTAAGCCGTTCGCTTAGTTGATAATTAACTCAAGGAGCCGGTGACTGCAGCCAGAATCTCCTGCCCCCGCTTACGACCGATATTCTTGATATCGATCAAATCAACCAGAGACCAACCACGCAGCTGACCGACAATAGTAATGCCGGCCTCTGCTAGGGGCTTGATGTGATGACCGGTCAGTGAAGTCAGTTCACGAAGGCGATCTACCGGTGTGCTCATGAGGTCAGGCTTAATGACGATGACATGTTCGTCGCCGACAGCGTCCTCTTCCTTGACTACGACCGCAGCCTTGTTTACCTTACGTTCGCGCATGGTCTCCCAATCTTCATAAGTGACGATCTCACCAGAATCAATGAACTTGAGCAAACCATTTTCGATCGCTTCGAGAAGCTTGGCGTTGTCGACCTTGAGAATTCCCAGATCAAATAGCTGCTGCAGACCAAAGAGCTTGGCTGCCTTGGTCATTTCGAGCAGATAAGAAACTGAATCCTGAAGAATGACGCGCAGCTTGCCAACCCGAGTGAAACGATAGCGCTTGAAGACGTCCGGATCATCCAGCCAGCCGGTTGGATTCTTGCCGACGAAGGCGCGAAGCCACTCCTTGGCTGTCTCCACCGGCTCCTTGAGCACGGACAAAGCCTCCAAACCACGCTGAAGTCGTCTGGCATTGGACACAAATTCACGCATCAAATTGTCTGGCAGATCACTGCCCTGAATATTCAGTGCATCGAGCTGAAGCTGCTCGATCTTCTAATCCAGCATAGCCCGCTCGGCCAAAGCGGTCTGAAGATTGAGGAGTCTACCAACCTCAGCAAAATCCCGAGTCATCACAGCCAACTTGGCCTTAGCCTTGCTGACTTTTTCTTCAGCCTTGGCAATCTTTCTTTCCAATGAAGCGCGCTTCTTGGCAGGCAATTCCTCGTCCAGAAGCTCTCCCTGAAGTTGCACCAGCGCATCCGAAGCAACACTAATAACAGTATCTTGCTTGAGAATTCGAGCCTGAAGATCATCGCGCTTTTCTCGAATTGTCATGGCTAATTGACCTCCTCTGGTCATGGTGGGTGAATAACAATATTACCATAATTTTTAAACCTTGTCAATACCCATGGAGTAAAATGGCTTTTCGAAAATATGGGTCAATAATTTGGAAATAAAGGCCGATGTTTGCTTGATTATCTCCCTATTGAATATAACCCGAGACAACATCTCTTGATCATCATACAAAAGACGACTGAGTATTATGCTTTCTTTGGAGACCGAATGCTTGGTAATGTTGCAGGTCTTGCAAACTAGACCATTATTAATAAAAGAGAAATAAGGATGCGTGACGTTGTTTTTTTGACAGATGACGCATTGATACAATTCCGGTCGGTAGCCAAGAATCTCAATAGTCTTGAGATAAAAAAGTAACTTCAGAACGGCTTGATAATCTTGATTGGGATTAGAGATATATGAATCAACAGTTTTGGTAAGCAATGACCAAATGGCTGGGTCTGCTTCATGACCAACAATCGCTTTGTCTAGAAACTCAATCAGACTGGTGAAAAATTTGTAATCTTGAATGTTGTCGCAAGGAAATTTTTGAATCAAACGAGCTTGGGCCAGGCGATCAATTCTTTTACCTCGAGCGATCATCAAATCGACCAAACCAAACGAAGAGAGATGGCCGGCCAATTTACTGGTAATTTTTTTACTACTCGTGGCGATGGCTTCTACCTTGCCAAAATCTTGAGTATAAAAAGAAAAAAGACTGTCATTTTCCCTCCAGTCTTTGCGTTTGATTACGATTCCAATTGTTTTGTAGGTTGAGTTCATGAAAACACGTGAACATTAAAGCGTTAAAACATAAAAACAACTCCCTGAAGGCGACATTCCGGAATGTCGCCTTCAGGGGATTATTTTTTGTCGAAATATGTTTGCAAAATGGCGGCAGCCGCCACTTCATCATCGCTGACTTTTTTGGAACCTTTAAATTCACGAGCTAGACTGGCGGCATACTTGGTAGACAAACGTTCGTCTTCAAAGTAAACAGGCAAACCAAGAGATTCAATTTCTTTAACAAAAGTATGAAAACTTTGCTCCCGTTTTGCCTCACCGGCGAGGCTAATAGGATGTCCAATAACAAAAGCCTCTGCCTGTTCACTAATTATCAGTTCTGATAGTTTCTCAATAATTTCAGACAAACTGTGATAACTCAAAGTCAAAATCGGACTGGCGAATTTTGTTTCGTCAGACCCGATAGCAATTCCAATTTTTGCGGTGCCCCAATCGAGGCCGATGTAGTGCATATTTTAAAGTAAAAGATACAATGCTATTTATTTGATTCAATGGTTTTATTATCTTTTTTTTCTTTAACTCTCGGCACCTGGCCAAAACTTGAAGCTAAGCCCAAGTACAGCAACTATTACTCTCAAAAAAATGAGCCGATTTTTTTAAAACAATATAAAATATTTTTCATATCAAAAACTTTCGTATGATTATACTTTACTCTGCGGTAATAATTTTACAGCCATTTTTGGTAACGGCGAAAGTGTCTTCCCAGTGTGAAGCTCGACGATTGTCTGAAGTGCGGACGGTCCAATTGTCGTCCAGTGTAGTAATGTTAAAGTGACCGGCGGTAATCATCGGTTCGGCCGCCAAAACCATCCCTTCTTTTAATATCAAATGGTAGTTTGGGATAACATAATTTGGTAATTGAGGTTCTTCGTGAACTTCATGTCCGACTCCATGACCAACAAGTGATCGAACTACGCCAAAACCACTAGACTCAATAAATCGCTGAACTTCCTTGGCAATATCATGCCAATCAACTCCTGGTGCGACTCGAGACTCAATTATTTCAAGGGCTTTACGACTAACCTCAATCAATCGGACCGAATCCGCATCAACTAAACCGACAGTAAATGTACGCGCCATGTCAGTATACATGCCATTGTCTGATGGGTATTTCATACCGATATCCAAGCTGATAATATCACCTTCTTCTAAAACGGTCTTTTGGTTTGGGATGCCATGAACAACTTCGGCGTTTAATGAGGTGCAAAGAGTACCGGGGAATGGTGGCTGACCATAGTTTTTGAATGCAGGTAGACCACCGGATTCATAAATCAGTTTCTCTGCGGCCTTGTCCAAGTCCCAAGTTGAAACTCCTGGCTTGACCATATCTCCAAGGCGCATCATTATATCAAAAAGAATTTTCCCGCCATCGCGTAAAACCTTTATCTCTTCAATTGTTTTTAATCTGATCATAAATTATTTTACTGGTATTTTTATTTCATGATCTTGTTCCTGCTTAAAATCTATAATGGTAAATTTATCAAAACCTTCGTCAGGCGTTGGTTCTTCAAGCATCTGATACATTCTTTGTAAACCTTGCAAAGCCCCCTCATTGAACTGACCTACTCTTTCACCACTTTCATGAGATTTGATGGCTCTTTGTATTATAACTTCCAATGGCGTCCTCAAATATAGGGCTTGTACTTTCACCTCATCGGATTTTAAATTTATAACTCCTTGTCTAGTAGCTCTCTGAAGGTTGGTCGCGTCGTAAAAAATTTTTTGACTGTCTGAATGCTCAACCAAGTCGTTGAGTCTTTCATTTAAAATTTCAATCGCAACTTTGTTTTTAACGGCAAAGACATCTCTGCTCGTCGGACTCTCCAAGATTGCCAAATCGCGTTCAACCTGCTTTTTGAACCTTGAAGAATCAATAATTTTTTTTAGCTCATCGTCACGGCTTATTACCGTAAAGCCTTTGTCTTGATACTCTTTTGCCAATCTGCTTTTACCAGAAAAAGGCAATCCTATTGTAGTAACAATCGTTTTCATAATGATTACACTTTGATGGCTTTCATGATATCAGCATGAACTTTATCAATTGACTGATTGCCGTTTATTTTGACGAATTTTAATTTGACTACTTTGTGAGTTTTGAAATATTTGATTACCGGTTCGGTCTGGTTGTGATAAGCTTTTATTCGGTTACGAATAACCGGCTTGCGAGAATCCGTTCGAATATATAATTTTTGGCCACACTTGTCGCAAAGGCCATGCTTTTTTGGTTTGTTGTATTTGATATGGTAAGTTTCACCACAAGTACAACTACGTCGTCCATTGATACGCTCGACGATTAATTTTTCTGGTAAGGTGATTTCAAGAAAATAAGTATCGATTTTATGTTTATTCAAATAGTCAGCCAGCTTTTCAGCTTGAGCTTCGGTCCGAGGATAACCATCGAATAGAATATCCTTGCTATTCTTTTTCAATGCGGCATATACACGTTTGTCGACAAATTCGTCTGGCACAAATGCACCATGACTAATCAGCCCCTCAATTAGCATTCCAACTTCTGTGTCTTTTTTGGCTTCTTTTCGCAAAAAAACACCAGGCTGAATAACTTTTAACTTTAACTCCTCTACTAAAAACTCACTTTGGGTTCCCTTTCCGGCCCCGGGAGGGCCGACCAATATATATGCAGTTTGCTTAAGCATAATTGACTTTAATTATTACATGATAAATATATCAGGAAATGAGCCTGGCGTCAAAGTTGCCCTAATGACAAACAAAAAAGACCAGTTTGTTACTGATCTTGGAAATCTTAGAAATTACACACGATATTGTCGATCGGCGGCCAGGTAAACAGATACTCCGCGTACGGGAACTGCATCACCTCGCGCAGATACCACTCGACAGCCCACTCAGCCTGGTAACGATTCATGTCGTAGCTATTGACGATAATGTCCGGCAGGTACGGCAAGTCAGCAGGGATGACGTCGCGATCCTCAAGGTATTCATCCTGCTCCTGCATAATGAACTTCTCACCCTGACGAATCCGAGTCAACCAAGCCTTGACCTGAAGCAAAGACTTCACGTCCCAGGCAATGGCCTCCTCACGAGTCCAGCCAACCTGATCATTGATACTACTGTCAATCCGGTCCCTCATCATACCATAACGGTGAAGCTGAGCCTCACCAGAGAGCCAATTGATGTCATGGACCGTAATCCAAAACTTCTCATAACTGTCGCCGTGCCACAAGGACACGTGCAAATCATCCCAACAGACACAAGCCCTACGATCCACGGCCAGCACACTATGAGACTTGATCCGGACACGCTTTTTGGTACTCATGGTACCTCTCCTCTGGTAGTTGGGTGGCTGAGAAAACCGCCTCCCGCCAGAGGATAAAAAACATTTGCTGCATGCTTCCCTCCTTGGAGTTAACTAAGAAATTATACTATATCTCATCGACTTTGTCAACCAAAACAAAAAACACCAGTTTGGTGTTTAAGATTTGAAATCCAGTCCTGCACGACGTTCAAACCGAAGACGATAGAATGAACCGTCACGATTCCAGACCAACCGATTGAAACTGACGTCTTCTCGATTGAAACCCTTGGGGAGAGAATGGTCAGTGTCAAGAATAACTGTAGCGTTGGGTGATACATCCCCGACCGAACGAAAATCCTCTTGAGTCAGCCATCTGATTCTAAGGTTACGGTAATAAACCTGAAGAGCAGTTTCAATTTTGCGCTTGAGCTGTTGACTGTGCTCCTGAATGACAACCCAGACTTCATGTGTCAGTCTCATCCAACCCCCTCTGTTTGTGTTGCCGGCTGATTTTCAATAGCGCGCATGTCACGGATATAATCCTGCTTCAGCTGAGTTCTCTGGGTTTCGAGCTGATAACGCTGATTCTGAATTCTACGTCGATGCACATCATAAAGCGCTGAAACCATAATAGCAAAACCGGCCAAAATAATAAGGCCATAGGAAAAAACAAACTGAAGTGCATCAGGGAGGTTATTGTAAAGCTCAACTGCATGACGGCTGTTGCTACCGTCAGCAAAGAAAACCAACAGCATAATAACGGTCATAATGGTGACACCGATAAGTGTGCTTCTGAGCATCAAGACCTCCTTCGGTTGATTTGGTTTGAAATTGCTAAAATAAGAAAATACGAATTCTACCCAATTCCAAATCAATTCGACGGTTACGATTAAACATTTTTGAATCCTGAATCAAATCTTTCAGAAATTCTCTACACGGTGGAGACATCATCTTCCACCATAAATCCTGCTGCATACGACGAATCTGGAGCTCGGCCAGCTGACTTTGATACATGGGTTCACCGCGATTTTTAATCCCCAGCTTCTTGACCAACTTAGCGTCTGCTCCAGTCAATGTCCACCAGAGTGAATATTTGGCTCGAGAACGAAGTTCGGTGATTTTGGTTACCTGCGACATGCTCCATCCTGGGTGAATGTACTGGTAAGGTTATCATAAATAATTATCTTTGTCAACATTTGTGGCATTGCAGCGTCAAGTTTACACTTGCCAGTTCATTTAATCGTTCCATAGGCGTTTTACCGTCCATCCCTAATCCTCTATGCTTTTTCTGATAATTGTAATAATGCATAAATAGATTTAATTT